>OGPB01001280.1_pt1 | contig 14912 bp, 10 predicted proteins | sample 1552821 | NCBI WGS metagenome assembly OGPB01 (sample SAMEA2580192, study PRJEB22360) | human gut metagenome | biome: human gut; feature: human-associated habitat; material: faeces | place: Denmark | collected 2008/2010 | reverse complement strand
CCGTCGGCGTGATCGGGCTATTGGCCGGTGCGTAAGTGCTGCGCTTGGTATCGTCGATCGTGCGGGCAAATTGTCCTGCCAGTGTCGGTACAAATTGGCCGCCATAGCTGGTAGCCATAGACCCCGCCATATCTACCAGCTGGCCGCCGCTGCCCGTCTGAAAGCTTTGCATGACGTCCAAAAGCCCCTGCATCATGCTCATCTCCAACACAGGATTGATGACCTTGGTCAGTTGGGTCACCACTTGACCAACAGGAGCAACATCCTCGCCATACTCAGTATTAAACGAGTTGTACAGCTCCACGCCAGTCATCAGTGGCATGACTGATGGTGCCAACCAATCGATGGTGTAAGTGCCGTTGGGCAGATTGAGGTTAAACACACGATTGACGGCGTTAAAATCTACCGCGTAATTCTGAGAGCCTAGCGCCCGATCATACGCTGCCTTTTTCTGTGGATCATCCTCACCGGCTGAGAGCAGCCCCAGGCTGGCCAAAAAATAGCCCAATGCCAAAATGCCAGACCCAGTGAGTCCGGATCTTATCTACAAATTCGGCAGGTGTGATCTTGCCCTTGCTCACCTGATAGACACCTCTGGTCAACCCATCTGCCAATCCGGCAGGTGAGTACTCCACACCGCGCTTGAGAATATTGATCGGCGTCTTTTTAAACGGCATTACCGCACCGCCTATCAACCTAGTCGCCGCATTTTTGCGCTCGAATTGGTTCAAGGCGCTGGCCATAGCGCTCATATCTTGAAAGGTCGATTTATACGCCTCACCCATCGCATAATTTTGCGCCTTCTGGAAATCAGCATCACTTTTTCTCGTCGAACTCTGCAGATACTCAGGCGATAAATGGTTAGCCTGCATATACCCGGCTAAAGCTCTGATGTAAGTTCGCTTTTTAAACCACATATCCTCCGCTTTTAGCGCGTCTTCATTCCACTTACGCAGCTTTTCCACGACCGGATTCCTAAATATCCGCTTCTGCTGCTCGATCTGGCTGAACATATCATATTTGCTTCCACTGGCTTCTAGCATTGCTTTAACTTGCTCATAGTCCTGCTCGGCAAAGGCACGATACTCCGGCTTGATATGCAGCGCCTTGGTGCGTTCCGCACTCGCGGGAAGAAACTGCTCTCCGACAAGGCTTAAGGTGTCCTTGACCATCCGCACCGGCGCAAAAACTGCATTGCCGACAATATTGCGGATATGCGTCCGGGGATTGCCCAGCATGGAGAGATACCGCCAGGCATTGATTTTATCTGCAAACGTTGACGGCATCTGGTTGGCAATGTCCTGCAGTGCGTCTGTCTGTACCTGATCCATGCCGTCTACCGTCTCCTGCCGCAGCATCTCCTCACGAAATTGCTGAGCCAACTGCACCGGCTGCTTGCCCTCGCTGACCAGTTTGCCGTTGATGCGGTTGACTGTCCTCTCCAACATCAGCAGACGGCCTTCCGGCGTCATCCGCTTGATGAGCCGCAGCGCCTGAACGGCCTGCCCCATCTCTGTGCCCAGTGCCGCCACATCAGCGATGAGCTGTGTGGCCGTCTCAGTATCGCCGCGCTTGGACGCCTCTACGATCAGCCGCTCACCAAGCGCCATATCCTCAGCGCTCATCCGGTGCCCGCTGCTGTACAGCCCTCTAAACTCGTCCACGGCCTGCTCGTAGCCCTGACTGCTTAAGCGCTGGTTAGCTTTGTGCAGCGTATCACGGTTATGGATCGGTTCATACACAAACCGTCCGCTGGAAATGTCACTGCTGAGATCATCCCTGATCTCCTGCCGCACATCATCTGTGACCTGTTCCGCCTCCATCGCCGTCCGCGTAAAACGGTTGACCCTGTTGTAAGGATCTGTCTGCCTCGGCGTGCGGTGATCACTGTCCGTTCGCGGCGCTTCACCATCTGGCATGGCTCCGTACTGCTCCAAAAGCTCCTCAAAGCGGCTCTTTTGGCCCTCCTGGCGGGCTAAAGTATAGCGCTTATCCTCCCCTAACAGCTTCGCCAGCTGTTCCGGCGTGAGACTATCAAATAGGCTATTGCTTAACGGCTCATCAGGTGCTATACTGGGATTAAGAACACTGATGTCGTTGTCACTGTCAATTATGGCAGTGCGAGCGCCGTCCTTTCGGACGGAAGAGCCCAGGGATGATGCGGTGTTCTTTTTTTGTCTCATCTGACCAACATTATAAACCTCATTAACTTCACCATTACGAGAAATAGATAAAGCCACTTCATAATAGCGCCCGTCGGCGTCTTCAAAGTACGCTCTACGGTAATCCCAACCCTGATTCGCCATCCCACGCTGTTGATGCTTATTATTAACATCTTCATTCCAGCTATCTGGAACAGAGATAACTGCTAATTCGTCAATGTGGCTCTCAGCCGCTAACTTCGCTCGATACTCATCATCAGACATCGCTCTTTTACGCCCATTTCTATCCTGCACCTCATTCCTAAACGTCGCCTTTCCAGCAGTATTGGCCGTAATAGCCAGCACATCGCCATTGTCCGCCATCAGGTATACGTCCTGATTTTGGCGGATTTTTTTGTTGATATACCGCTTCACTTGCTGACCCCACTGTTTAGGATCATCGCCGGTGATCACTTGACGATCAGCCTTTACGTAGGACTGTTTTTTCGGCCCATCGCTGTCTATAATCTGATACCGTCTATTTTGACCCTCTTCGCCCAACAGCTTCGCCCGCTGCTCGGGCGTGAGACTATCGAATAGGCTGTTGCTTAAACGATCGTCGGGTGCTATAATATTGTTAGCATCTGTATTGGTTTGAACCAGCTTGGGCAATTGGAGCCCTTCGCTCGTAAACCATTCAGATGCCTTTTTTGTATCCGGATACAGCAGTTTTCCTTCGTTAATATTTCTTTCTACATAATCATTCAGATTGTTCTTTCCATACAAGCTCGCTACCCGATTGACATCAAGGCGGTTTTGCTTACGATCTAAATGGATTGCGGCAATCACTCGATTCCCGGATTTATCTCCTATATCGGTCAATACCACAAAACTATTTGGCTTAGACCCTTCCAAAATGGCTAATGGATGCGCGATCTGATCGGGTAGTTTAGCTATTTCATCCCAAGCGATATTGTGTTTGCCACCGTTAATTTTTACAATGACACTCTGCGGCATAACGATAGGCAGCTGTTTTGCGCCAAACTGCTGAAGAATCTGCGGTGTCATACCCAAATCAAAATACTCATTCTCAGCCATTTGCCCTGAGACCCACCGTTTTAATTGTTCGGCGAACCGCTCATCAATTTTATACCGTGTGCCCTCAGTGCCCTGTCCATTTCGCGCCTTAAGCCCCTGCTCATACAGTGTCTGCGCCTGTCTAAGCATAGCATACTGCCGCTTTTCTGCCTCGCTCATACCGCGCATATTTCTAAAGTCACTAAGCCTCTGCTGGATATATTGCAGGATACGCTGAGCCAGATTGGGTTGCTCCGTCAAAATACGATTGGCCACACGTTCGTCAGCCAGCGCAATTTCTGCGAAATCCGCGCCGATCTCATCCAGAGCCGCGTGGTCGTCCAGCTCCACGCCGTACTCAGCGTACTCTGCCCGTTTGGCTGCGATAATCTGCTCCACAGTCAAATGACCATTGGCGTAATAATCTACGGCCATATCCATCAATCGGCTATGCTCATCAGTGCCCAGCAGGGAGTGATAGACCTCATGAGCTGTTGCCCGCTGCACCATCTTGGGATCGTCCAGTGTCTTAACATTGTAAACGATGGTATCGCCCTCGATATAGGCTGGCACATCATCCGACAAACCCTCGACCACGCGGTATTTAAGCCCTGCTTTTGCTGTGGCGCGATTGATGTAGCGCATCGCCCGATCATTTAGCCTAGCTGAATCCACATCGACAACTGTCTGCTGATGATTGACGTGAGTGGTTTGCTCAGCCTGCTGCTGGCTAGGCTCCTGCTGTTGCTGCATGGCCTCCTGCTGCACACCTGCAATGGTCTCTGCATCCTGATACAGCGCATTAGGTGCAGCTCCAGCAATACGGCTCTTGGCGTCCAGGTACTCATAATTGACTGGCACCGCCCCATCCATAGATTGATACCCTTGGGACAATGCGTCATCCAGATACATCTCGACCAGCTTGGCGCTTTTGATGTTTTCGCGGCCCTCATCGCGGATGATCCCCTGTAAGCCACGTGTGATCTGCTCATAAGTCATACCGTCGTCCAACATCCGCTCGATCGGCTCACTGTTGACTCTGCTCTGACCGGTCATGCCCAGCAGCTCGCTATTCTCGCCGCGCTGCACGAAGCGCTGACCTTTGATGCCGTTTTGCACATCACCCAACAAGACAGCCGCCTGCTCTTGGTAAAATGGCTTGACCGACGGGTGGTCAAATTGGAAGGCTTTGACCGACTTATCGCCCACAGCCTCCCGCGTCCTCTGATCGATATGCAGCTCTGGCCGGACAGCTTGAGGTCGCTGTACAGCATCACCCCTTAGCGGTTGTCCAGTCTGCTCCCCAGCCGCTTGAGCAGTATGCTCAGCCTGCGCTGCCTCTGCTCTGGCCTGCTGTGCGCTCAGCTGATCAGCCTGAGCATCTTGCTGACCAACCACCCGGTCATACTGTTCCCGCAGATCGGCCTGCACCGAATTGTCAGCTTCCTGAGATTCTGCTGCCGTTCGCGTTTTTGGTGCCACAAGTTGACCACCAGCTCCCCAGAGCAATCCCCCAACAATGCCCTGCCCTGCGGCGTCCGCGACTTCTCCTAACATAGCATTAGGCGCTTCTGGTGCATAAATAGCCCTTTGCAGATAAGGGGTCGCAACTTGCGCCACGCCTTCCTCCACTCCCTCGCCCAAAGCGCCCACAGTAGTACGTCCTGCGATACGTACAGGTTTTACAGCATGAGCAAACAAGTTGTCCAGGTTTACCATACCCTTGCCCATCCCAGGCAGGATGTTAAACATTTTCTCAATAGCCACCTCTTTGACCGCGTCTGCCGCACCGTATTGGATCGCCTGATCTAAACTTGCCCCTTCTGCCAATGCCTGTGCTGATGATCCACCAAATACATGACCAGCCAAAACGCCCATACCTGCAGCAGGTCCAATCGCAAGACCTCCAGCCACCATAGGAGCCATCTGGGCCGAATTGCCTACAGCTTTGGCCAGCCATCTTGAGTTGTCCGGAATAGCTTTATATTGCTCTTCCCAATCCATAGCCCGCTGTACCGAAGCTTGGTTGCTGGCGATCATCTGTTGCTGCAAATCATTGCTGGCATTGCCATATTGGCTGCCCATTTTACGGACAGTGTCTGCGGATGAGCCATCTGGCAACAGATCGGCAAAAGCATTGGCCATCCCTGACCCAGCGCCAAAACCTTTCGCATAGAAAGCCCTTGGTACATTTGCCAGATTGCCGCCCACATCCTTCAAGGACATGACGGCTCTATCCTTTACAGCCGTGCCCCACGAGGGCGTGCCAGCATTATAACCGAATCCGGCTTGTATATCTTCTTTCGTCAATGTAGGATTGAGCGTGCCTGCCCGTTTAACCACTGGCTGCACTTTTGGGATCGTCTTTATCCTCCGCTGCGCTCCAGCTAATACAGGCATTGCCGATACATTAACAGGCTGCTTTATGGTATTAGGGTCAAACGTTTTTACTTGTGGGCGCTTCAAGGTCTTTTGCACCAGTGGTCTTTTTACTTGTGCTGCCGCCTCAAAATCGGCCTTAGTGATTCTTGGATTGACTGTTCCCTTTGACCTTTGCTCCATTTTTTGCCGTTTTTCAGCTACATTTTGAGCCGCTTGGGCTTCCAGCTGCCTGAATCTTTCTCGCTTTTTCTCCCTTTCTTCCAGCAGCTCCTGTAATCCAGCCATCTGCTCACCCCCCTTATCTCAACAAGTTGCTTAGATAATCTATAGGCTGCTGCGTCCTAATCAGAGTGGACAACTCGTCGGCTGTCAACTGATACTGTTTGCCGTTATACGTTGCATTAAACAGTCCCCCGCCGCTCTGAGTTGCCGCTGCGGCTGTTGACCCTGAACCGCTGGTATCTGCAAAAAGCCCATCATAGCTGTTGCCACTGCTCACTTGCCTGGCACTCCTCCCACTGCTGGTCTTCGGTACTGTTTGAGCGATCTGCATCTGGCGCAGCATGTTGTAATAGTCATCCGCGCTGTTTAATCCAGCCCACTGTAAGACCTCTGGCGACAGAACGCCCGCATTGAGCAGTTTGTACAGCCGATCGCTCTCGCTGTCGCCCTGAGCCTGCTGCATCTGTTGGAGCTGATAGTTATACTGCTGCATCGCCAGCTGCTTATTCCAGTCCGCATCAGACTGCCGGGCGGTTAGCTGCTGCTCCGTCAACCAGCGATTGTACATCTCCTGCTCATACTCCTGCTTCATAGTGGCCATCTGCTGCAAATACTGCGATTGCAAACTGGCAATATCCGCATTACCTGTCGACTGCGCCTGCACCTTAGCCTGATCCAGACCTTGCAGTGCGCTCTGCTTGTTTTGGTTGATGCTGTCCAGTGCCTGCTGATAGGCCGTCTGCAAGCCAAGATTGGTCGTCTCGCTGATGCCCGTGTTGGCCAAGCCGCTGGCCGCCAGATTTTCCCGCGCCGCCTCCACGCGCCCCTTCACCCGACCGGACATTTTTTCCGGCAGGTAGGAAGGCAGCCTGTCCGCCAGGGCCTTCTTCCACCTAGCTTGCAAATCGTCCGCGGCGCCAGCGGAATCCAACTCCTGCATCACGTCCTGTTCAAAGCGGTAGAGGCCGTCCCGGGCCTCGGCCCATTGTCCGGCGTCCCTCACCTCCTGCATCCCGGCCAGCATGTTCTCTGCCGTTCCCGCCAAATCCGCCACCCCGGCGGACAGGCGGCGAACGCCTGCGGCCTGGGCTTCCAGCGCATCCAGCGGGATCATTCCGGACAGATCCGGCCCCATGCGCGACATTCCAAAATCCTGTATTCGTATAGCCATGTTCTAATGGCTTTCAAGCTAGGGAGCGGACGGAACACCGGTCATCCATTCCAAACCGTCACTGTTTCCCTTACTTGCCTCTTGCCAAAACGGAGGCATTACAACACAATCCCCTGCATGCCCCGCATCCGTTTCACCACCGCCTACGACGGCCGCCCCTATCTGGGCTGGCAAAGCCAGCCGGGAGGCCGTACCGTGCAGGATAAGCTGGAACGCGCCTTTTCAATCCTTTTCGGGGAAGCCGTCCGCATCCACGGGTCCGGCAGGACGGACGCCGGAGTGCACGCCCTGGGGCAGGTCTTCCACGTGGATGCGCCGGACACCCACCGCATTCCCGCAGACAAATGGCCTGCGGCCATCAATACCCGCCTGCCCCGCACCATCCGGGTCATCCATGCGGAGTACACGGACCCCGGCTTTCACGCCCGCTTCAGCGCCACGGGGAAAACGTACCGTTACTGCATTTCCAGCGAACCCATCCTGAACCCGTTTGACGCGGGCCTGGTCTGGCACCGTCCGCTGGCCTGGAGCCTGGACGCCCTGGCGGAAGCCGCCGGGCTCTTTCTGGGGGAACACGATTTTACGGCCTTTGCCGCCCTGAGGGGTAACGAGCCCCGCCCCATCCCGGAAGACTACTTCCGGCGCACCATTACCCGTGCGGACGTGAGGCGGGAAGGGAACCGCACCTTCATGACATTCACGGGCACGGGCTTCCTTTATAAAATGGTGCGCCTCATGGCGGGCGCGGCCCATGAAGCGGCACGGGGGAAAATCACGCTGGAGGAATTAAACCGCCTCATCCGTTCCCCGCGCCCGGATGACAAAAGCCCGTTCTGCGCGCCGCCGGACGGCCTTACCCTGATGCAGGTGCATTACCCGGATTGCGTTCCGAAAAACAGGCCGGAGCAATAAAAAACGGCCTCCGGCGGTTACTTTTCCGCCATTCCACGCGGAATGCCGTACAGCCCTTCCCTTCTGATGAAACTTTCCACTTCCGGATTCAAATGAGGCACGGGGCAGACGCCCGCGCGCAGGGCTTCCCGGATGCCGGTGGAAGATGCAGGTTCATCCCCTTCAATAAAAACGGCCCGAACTCCCTCCCTGGAAGCCGGAGAGCCGCCCCGGTGGTACACGATGAACGTCGCCATGTCAGCCAGATGCCTCCAGCGGCCCCATTTCTCCAGGGAATCCCACTGGTCCTTGCCCATCAGCCAGAACAATTCCGCTCCCGGATGGCAGGCAGCCACGCTTTCCGCTACCCTCCATGACCAGGAAGGCGGGGGCAAATTCAAGTCCGTACGGTCCAATACGGCCCAGTCCAGCCCTTTCAGGGCCAGTCCAATCATCCGGCAGCGCCGGGCATCCGAAACGGAAGGGGCCTGTTCCTTCAGCGGGGAAAGGGAACAGGGCATGAACAGTACGCGATCCAGGCCACAGCACTCCCTGGCACGGGAAGCCACGCGCACATGGCCTTCGTGCACGGGATCAAACGAACCGCCGAAAATGCACAACTTCACTGTCCGTCACCTCCATGAAGGCAGGAAATCAGAGTCCCTCCGTACCCTTGTAGGGAAGGAACCCGCCGATGGGAACGCGCACCATCCTCTTTTCCAGCGGCAGGCGCCGGAACCGGTTGATGAAATCCGTCAGGCGGCCGTAATTGCGTTCCGTCTTGGGAATCCCCTGATGGCCGCAGTTCACGTCCGGATTGTAATGCAGCTCCACATGAAGATGGGCCGGATACATGCCGCGGTTCGTGCCGATGGTGCCTACCTGGGTGCCACGCAGCACCAGCTGCCCCAGCACCACGTTGATGTCATTCAAATGGGAATAAAGCGTCTGGCAGCAGAGGACCTTGCCGGATTTGGGCTCCCGGAAGGGGTGGCGGACAATCACCACCTTTCCCCAGGCGCCCCGTGCGTCTGCGGCATACGTGACGACGCCGTGGCCCACGGAATAGACTGGGTCTCCCAGGTCGGTATTGCCGCCGCCGTTTCCGTTCCAGTCCTCGCCCATGTGGCGGGGGCTCTTCAGGCGCAGGCCGCGGGAACGGTAATAGCCCTTGCCGTCCGGCTTGCCCACCGGAAAGTCAAAGCCGTCGCACAGGGGGACGAGCGCAAATTTGCTGTCCCGCTTGGCCATGTAAACGGGGGCGCTCTCGCTGATAAAGGCCGTCCCGGTCAGAAAAAACAGGGCCAGCAGTAAAAAACGGAAGTAGAACATAGGGGAAAAAAGTTTCCATATGCTAGACAGCGCTCATGCCCGTATCAAGCGGAATTCTCAGTATGTCCCAGTTAAAATACCCAAGCCGTTCCCCCGTCCGGAATGCACCGTTTCCCTTTCAACTTGACAGCAAAGCCCCTCTATGAAAGAAGGAAGGAGCATTCTGCGTATTTCTGCAACACATCTATTCTCCATGAACAAGCTTGCGCCCCTCTTTGTTGGAACCGCTCTTTCCTCTCTCATGCTGCCCGGACAGGCCGCAGACCCTCCCAAACCTTACGGTGCCGTGCCTACTCCCCAGCAGGTGAACTGGCAGCGCATGGAATTTTACGGATTCATCCACTTTGGCCTGAACACCTTTACCGGCAGGGAATGGGGATACGGAGACGAAAACCCGCAAATTTTCAACCCCACGGACTTCAACGCCTCCGAGATCGTGGAAACCTTCAAGAAAGGCGGCATGAAGGGCATGATTTACACGGCCAAGCACCACGACGGCTTCTGCGCCTGGCCCACCAAGTCCACGGAGCACAACATCACGAAAACCCCGTGGAAAAACGGCAAGGGGGACGTGGTCAAGGAATTCGCCCTGGCCTGCAAGAAGCACGGCATCAAATTCGGCACCTACCTCAGCCCGTGGGACCGCAACCACGCCGAATACGGCAAGGAAGGCTACCTGAAAGCCTATTACCAGCAAATCCGGGAACTTCTGAGCAACTACGGCCCCGTGTTTGAAATCTGGTTTGACGGTGCCAACGGCGGCGACGGCTACTACGGCGGAGCCCGTGAAAAACGTAACATCGGCAATGCGGAGAAATACTACAACTTTGAAAAGATCGTGGAAATGATCCGCTCCATCTAGCCCAACTGCATCATCTGGGGCGCCGGCCATTATGGAGACGCCCGTTGGGGCGGCTCTGAAAAGGGACATGTCAATTATCCCCACTGGAGCACCGTGGGCCTGAACGGCGGCGGTGGCGGAACCGGCAAGCGCGGCGGCGAACGCTGGGTGCCCGCGGAAGGAGACACCACCATCAACCATTCCGGCTGGTTCTGGCACCAGGGCCAGGCCTCCCGCGTCAAATCCCCGGAAGAACTCATGCAGGTCTGGTTTGACTCCGTAGGCCGCGGAGCCAATCTCATCCTGAACGTGGCCGCTGACACGACCGGCAAACCGGACCCCGCCGACGTCAAGTCCCTGATGGAATTCAAGGAATTGCGCGACAAACTGTATGCCAAGAACTTCGCTCTTGGGGCCACGGCCACGGCCAGCCAAACCCGCGGCAACGACAAGAAATTCTCCCCTTCCAACATGACGGACGGCAACCTGGACACCTACTGGGCCGTGGAGGACGACAACCTGACGCCCTCCGCCGTCATCACGCTGCCCAAGCCCGCCACCTTTGACGTCATCCGCCTGCGCGAACAGATCCGCCTGGGCCAGCGTGTGGACTCCTTCAACATCGACGCTTTCATCAAGGGCAAATGGGTCTGCATCGACAACGGAGGGAAAACCATCGGCAACCAGGTCATGCGCCGGCTTGACCGCCCCATCACCGCCCAGAAGCTGCGCCTGCGCATCACGGGCAGCCAGGCCACGCCCTGCATCTCTGAATTCGCTCTGTTCCGCCAGCCTGCGGGAGCCGTACGCCCATCCATCTTCCGCCGCGGCGACAACCTGGTCATCCTGGCGGACGGCAAGAACAAAATCCTCTACACGACGGACGGAAGCGAACCCAAGGCCGGGTCCTCCGTCTATTCGCAGGGAACCAAATTCAGCGAAAGCGGAGTCGTCAAGGCACGCTGCCAGTTTGCCAACGGCAAGCTCGGCCCCGTCAGCCAGGCAAAATTCGGCATCAGCAAAACCGGATGGAAAGTGAAAAGCGCCACCTCCGGCAATGCGGCCGCCGCCATTGACGACAACCCGGAAACCTCCTGGACCGCCACTGCCGGCGTTCCCCAATCCTTCGTGGTGGACATGGGCAAGCCTTACCGGGCCACCAGCTTCTCCTACCTGCCGCGCCAGGATGGAAAGACGGAAGGCATGACGGACAAGTACCAGTTTGAAGTAAGCGCGGACGGCAAAACCTGGAAAAAGGCGGCAGAGGGGGAATTCTCCAATCTCCGCGCCAATCCCATCGAACAAAACGTCAACCTCAAGAATGTCGACGAGCCCGTGCGCTACTTCCGCTTTACCGGAACAAATGCGCTGGACGGCAGCGGAGCTTCCGCCGCGGAAATCAATGTCTTCGGCACTCCCGCCCAGGGCTAGCGAATACAGCGCCGCTTGTTTGAACGTCCCAGCCCGAAAGGACCGGGACGTTTTTTATGCCCATGAAAAAGAACAGGCGCATTTATCCGCTGGAAAGGAATTTCTCTGTTTCACGGCTTTCAGGCAACGCTATGGCTCCTTGAAAAAAGAGTTCCGGAATAATGGACGGCTCCCACCCTGATTCTATCACCTTAATGCGTTCTTCATCCTTCTTCTGAGGCGCATCAGGAGGGAGCCCGAACCGGAAGAGTCCACCAGAGAACAGGCACGTTCCGAAACCACCGAATTGAATCCTTCGCATTCTCCAAGGCCTCTCTCAGCGGGGCAGATGGAAGAATCCCGCCAAGTTCCGTCGGAAAGGAAGGAACGCCCAAGAAACCTTTTCCAGATGAAATTACCTGGCGTTATCATCTTTCCCATCCTGCCATTCCGAAGCTGTTTTCCAGTCTCCCACTCGCTTTCTACCCGTCTGAGTAGAGGCCTTTCTCCCGCAATACGCGCATACAAAAAAGGCGCGTCCCGAAGGACGCACCACACAAAATCATGTCGACTTGGGAAAAGACTTATTCCTGGCCGCTGAAATCAGGAGTAAGGATCAGGAACTGGTCGCTGATGTCCTTGCCCCTTCTCTTGGGAATGAAGGTATCCTGAAGGTCGTCGTTGTCGTTCAGTTCCAATGTTTTGGCACTCTGGGCGGTCGTGAAGATCAGTACCTTGCCGCGGAAACTTTCCGGGTCAAAGCGGACAGCATTGCCGGCAACCACTGTGGAGCCGTCATCGCCGGGAAGCACGGAGGTAACCATCAGGGGATATTCGCCAACGGAGCTACCGATACCCACCTTCTTGTTGTTCTCACCCTTGCGCATCACGTAGGAAATGCCCACTTCACCGGGAGTCAGGGCCTTGCCGTCATAGATTTCACCGTCGGGAGTGACGGTAGAACCGCCGGAAGCAGTCTGGACCTTGGCGTAGAAGTTGCTTTCAGACACGGACTCATTGGCCAGAAGCTGGCGGAAATAGTCATTGGAGGTGTCGCCCTGCAACGGCCCCAGGCCAGCCATGTAGCTATGCTGGGCCACCACACGGTCAGCGGTGATGTCGTCCGGGAAATTGCCCAGCTTGCTGTTGGACTTGAATTCGTTCATCGCCACGCCCACGTTCTTCATGTTGGTCAGGGCCTGCATCTGGTCTCCCTTGTTGATCTGGTTGATAATGGGACCATACGCCACGGACGCGAGCAGCGCGATAATGGCGATAACGACCAAAAGTTCGATCAGGGTGAAACCCCGGTGTAACTGGCGTGTTGCAAAAGATACTTTCATTGTTGAATCTAATGGAATGTTTACAGTTTAAGAAAACCGCATGTGGTTATCTATGTTCGTTTCTACTATTAACGTCATTTCCTAGTCAGGACAAGCATATTCTCACAAAATTCTCGGGCCTGGAAAGGCGGTTCCGGTTTCCTGGAAATACAAGACGTTTCCCTGCCCGGAGAAATATGGAAAACGTCTTTACTTGCCCCGGCCGAAAAAGGCGCTCAAATCTTCCAGGGCTCCGGCGTCCGGCTTGTCCGCCTCCGCAATAACGCGGCGCTGAAGTTCAGCGATCTCGTCCAGCCCCTTGCGTCCCAGCTCCAGCATCCTGTTCATCTGGTCTGCGGTAAAGACGGCCTCCTCTCCGGAACCCTGCACTTCCACGAACTCGCCCCGGTCGGTCATCACCAGGTTCATGTCCACTTCCGCGTCCTTGTCTTCCACGTAGCAAAGGTCCAGCAGGGCTTCCCCTTCCAGCATGCCTACGGACACGGCGGAAACGAGCCTCTTGAGGGGGGATTCCGCCAGCTTGCCCGCAGCCACCAGCTTGTTCACGGCAATCGCCAGAGCCACGGAAGCCCCGGTTATGGAAGCGGTCCGCGTTCCGCCGTCAGCCTGGAGAACATCGCAGTCCACCCAGATGGTGCGCGCGCCGATCTTGCCCAGGTCCACGGCGGCCCGCAGGGAACGGCCAATCAGCCGCTGAATCTCGCTGGAACGTCCGTCCAGCTTGCCCGCCGTGATGTCGCGGCGCTTGCGGTCCAGCGTGGAATAAGGGAGCATGGAATACTCCGCCGTCAGCCAGCCGCCCTCCACGCGCTGCACCTTCATCCAGCGCGGCACATCCTCTTCAATCGTGACGGCGCAAATCACCTTCGTCCGTCCGAAAGTCACCAGCACGGAGGCCGTGGCATTCGGAGCGATGCCCGTTTCAAAGCTGATCGGGCGCAACTGGTCCACAAGTCGTTTATCCTGACGTTCCATGCGGGGAATCATGACGGATGCGGAGCGTTTTTTCAAATGGAAAGATGGATTTCCTCCGCCGAACCGGTAATATTTCTCCCATGAAACTTCCCGCCACCCGTGTAGCCGTTCTTGATGCAGTAGCCCTTTCCCGCCAGATGATGGAACATATGCCCAGGCTTTCCGCCTGGGCGGAGCGCCAGCGCATTTCCTCCTTCCCTCCGGCCTTTCCGGCGGTCACCTGCACGGCGCAGAGCTCCTACATCACTGGGCTCTCCCCGGAGGAGCACGCCATCCCAGGCAACGGCTGGTACAACAGGAACATGAGTGAGGTTCAGTTCTGGAAGCAATCCAACAAACTGGTGCAGGGGCCGCGCATCTGGGAGAAGCTGAAAAACCTGTACGGTCCCTCCTTCACCTGCGCCAAGCTCTTCTGGTGGTACAACATGTACTCCACCGCGGACTGGAGCATCACGCCGCGCCCCATGTACCCGGCGGACGGCCGCAAAATCTTTGACATCTATACGCAGCCCATGGACCTGCGGGAAACCATCAAGCGGGACCTGGGTGAATTCCCCTTCCCCACGTTCTGGGGCCCCATGGCCGGCATCGGCGCCACGCAATGGATTGCGGACTCCGTCCGGTGGATTGAACAAAAATACCGTCCCAATCTCAACCTGGTCTATCTGCCCTACCTGGACTACGACCTCCAGAAATTCGGTCCCTCCTCCGGAGAGGCGGCCAAGGCGGCCCGGACCATGGACGATCTTCTTTGCGATCTGATCGACTTCCTGGAACGGGAGGGAGTCACGCCGATTGTCGTGAGCGAATACGGCATTTCCGACGTCTCGCGCACGGTAGCCCTGAACCGCCTCTTCCGGGAACGCGGCTGGATCACCGTCAAGCCGGAACTGGGAACGGAAATGCTGGATGGTGGAGCCTCCAAGGCCTTTGCCGTGGCCGACCACCAAGTGGCCCAGATTTACGTCAACGATCCCTCCGTACGGGAAGAAGTAAAAGCCCTGCTCTCCGCCACCCCCGGGGTGGAGGAAATCCGAGAGACGGACTTTTCCGGCCTGAATCCGGCCGCCTGCGAGCGTCTGCCGAACTTCAACGCCGGGGCGGCCCCGGGCCCCTAGTACGTTGTC
>OGPB01001277.1_pt1 | contig 14927 bp, 10 predicted proteins | sample 1552821 | NCBI WGS metagenome assembly OGPB01 (sample SAMEA2580192, study PRJEB22360) | human gut metagenome | biome: human gut; feature: human-associated habitat; material: faeces | place: Denmark | collected 2008/2010 | reverse complement strand
GTGGGAGATGACGCCGCCGGCGGCCAGGCAGACGCCGAACACGAGGTTCAGCGGGATGAGCACGTACAGGACGGTGCGGGTGAGGTCGACCCAGAAGGAACCCAGACCCTGCTCCTTGACCTGGCGGAAGCCGCGGATCAGCGCGAACATGACCGCGATGCCGGTACCGGCGGAGACGAAGTTCTGCACGGTGAGGCCCATGAACTGCACGAGGTAGGACAGGGTGGTCTCACCGGAGTAGGACTGCCAGTTGGTGTTGGTGATGAAGGAGGCCGCCGTGTTGAACGACAGGTCCCACGGCACGCCCGGCAGGTGCTGCGGGTTGCCCGGCAGGACAGCCTGGAGCATCTGGAGCGCGATGAGCACCACGAGCCCGATACCCGAGAAGGCGAGGACGCTTACCAGGTAACGCTTCCAACCCATCTGCTCTTCTGCATCGATACGGAGAAGATGGTAGATCCCTCGCTCGACGGGATCCAGAACCGGAGACAGGAATGTTCGCTCGCCATCCATGACATGGGCCATGAACCGACCGAGCGGAATGGCCAGGACGACGAGCACGGCAAAGTACAGGATGTACTGAATTGCAGCGCTCATGATTTAAGAATCACTCCTCATCAGAATGTAGATGTAATAGATAAGGAGTCCGATGCAGACGACTCCGATGATGGGAATGAGGATGTTCATTTACCGCCCCTTTCACGCGCGGTCCGACGTCTCGGACGCCTGCTCTCGCAAGCGTCTGGGGACAGTAAACGCTTCTAGGGATTAAAGAGGCGTGAGGGCCGGGGCCCACGACCTTAAGATGCCGTAAAGATGCAGGCAGAAAGCACTATTGCGGCTGCAGTGCGCCTATACTCGACCTCGCGAGCATACAGTGGCGTCCTCACCGCGTATGCACGCATGGACAACGCTTCAGAAAGGCCACACCATGCCGCGTGACGCATCGGACACCCGCGCCGATCCGGACCTTCTTCTCAAGGCAATCGACCAAGACGGATCGCCCGACGAGGTTCGAAATGGCCGGGGGCATCTCAAAATCTTCTTCGGCTATGCCGCGGGCGTGGGCAAAACCTACGCGATGCTGCTAGCCGCCCACGCCGCCAAGCGGCGCGGCGTCGACGTCGTCGCGGGATACATCGAGCCGCACGAACGTCCGGCGACCGCCCATCTTGCACAGGGGCTTGAGAACGTGCCCTGCAAGCTCATCGAGCACAACGGCATTGTGCTCAGCGAGTTCGATCTAGATGCGGCTATCGAACGCGCCCCTCAGCTCATCCTTGTCGACGAGCTCGCCCATACGAATGCGCCGGGGTCTCGCCACGACAAGCGCTATCAAGACGTCGAGGAGCTTCTACATGCGGGCATCGACGTCTATACGACCGTGAACGTTCAGCATATCGAGAGCCTGAACGACATGGTTGCATCCATCACCGGCGTTGTCGTGAGCGAGCGAATCCCCGACCGCATCTTCGATGATGCCGACCAGGTCGAGCTCGTCGACATAGAGCCCGAAGACCTACTTGGGCGCCTTCGCGCCGGCCTCGTCTACCGTCCCGCACAAGCCGACCGAGCGCAACAGCATTTTTTTACCGTCGAGAACCTCACCGCGCTCCGAGAAATCGCGCTGCGCCGCTGCGCCGATCGCACCGGCCACCTCACAGACGCCGCACGCGTGCTGGGGAACCGTGACTACTACACCAAGGAGCGTATCTTGGTCTGTGTCTCCCCGGCGCCGACCAACCCCCGCATCGTCCGTGCCGCGGCGCGCATGGCGAAAGCGTTTCGCAGCGAGCTCGTCGCCCTGTTCGTAGAGAGCCCGCGCACGCAGGCCATGAGCGATGATGAGCGCGCCAAGCTTGCAGCCAATATCGCCCTAGCCGAGCAGCTCGGAGCACATATGGAGACCGTCTATGGCGACGACGTCGCGTTTCAGATCTCCGAGTTCGCGCGCCTGTCGGGTATCTCGAAGATCGTCATGGGGCGCACGGGCGAGCGCGGCAGCGTCCGTCAGGCCCTCTTCGGCCGCAAATCTCTCGTAGAGCAGCTCATAGCATTCGCCCCGAACCTCGACATTTACATCATTCCAGACCAGTCGGCCCCGCCCTCCCGGCCCGAAGGACGCCGCCGTGCGCTCGCCCTGCAGCCGCCCAGCAGCCGTGACGTGCTCCGCACGCTGGCCCTCTCTCTTGCCGCCACGGCGATCGGCACGGCTTTCCGCCACCTGGGTCTTGCCGATTCCAGCATCATATCCCTCTATATCCTCACGGCCCTGCTGACCGCCGTCACCACGACGGGGCGCATCTGCACGATCGTATCGAGCGTGCTCTCTGTAGTGCTTTACAACTTCTGCTTCGTCACGCCCCTGTTCTCACTCAACAGCTACGACCGAAGCTACCTTGTCACGTTCGGCATCATGTTCGCCACCGCCATGGTCGCCGGCGAGCTCACGGCACGTATCACCGATAGCGCCCGCACATCCGCCGAGAACGCATTCAAAACGCGCGTGCTCCTCGAAACGAACCAGCTCTTGCAGCAAGCCCATAGCGCGGAGGAGTGCGCCCGCGTCGCCATGAACCAACTCGTCAAGCTGCTAAAACTCGACGTGGTCTTCTACCCCGCCGAACACGGCACGCTCGGCGAGGCGCTCTATGAGTCCGCTGGCACCGAAGACCGATCCGCGTCGCTGCTCACCGACTATGAGCGCGCCGTTGCAACCTGGACCTTCACCAACAACAAGCGCGCGGGCGCAAGCACGCGGACCCTGCCCGAGGCGCGCTGCCTCTACCTCGCGGTTCGCACCGGCGACAAGGTATTCGGTGTCATCGGCATCGCCCTGGAGGGGCGCGAGATCGAAGCCCTCGAGCATTCGATCGTCCTGTCTATCGTAGGCGAATGCGCCCTGGCGCTCGAAAGCGACCGGGCGGCGCAAGAGCGCGAGGAGGCCGCGGTCCTGGCGAAAAACGAGCAGCTGCGCGCCAACCTTTTGCGCTCCATCGGCCACGATTTGAGGACGCCCCTCACGGCTATATCCGGATCTGCGGCAATCCTCCGGAAGAGCGACGAGAAGCTCAGCCTCGAACAACGCTGCGACCTTGCCGATGCCATCTACCACGACTCCCTCTGGCTTATCGATACCGTGGAGAACCTCCTCGCCATCACGCGCGTCGAGGACGGCACCATTCGCCTCAACCTCACATCCGAGCTCATCGACGAGGTCATCGAGGCCGCCCTCAGCCATGTCGCCCAGGCATCGCGTGGACGCACCGTCACCATCGAGCACACTGACGACATCCTGCTGGTGCGCATCGACGTCCATCTCATCATGCAGGTGCTTACGAATCTCATCATGAACGCCTTCAAATACACGCCCGAGGACTCGACCGTCACCATCAGCGCACGTCGCGAGGGCGCGTTCGTCGTGGTGGACGTCGCGGACGATGGGCCGGGCGTGCCGGACTGCGACAAGCCTCATATCTTTGAGCGCTTCTTCACCTCAAGCAACGCGCGGCCCGTGGATTCGCGTCGGAGCATCGGCCTTGGGCTGTCGCTCTGCCGCTCCATCGTGGAGGCGCATGGCGGCGTCATCGAAGTTCGCGACAACCACCCCCATGGGGCCGTCTTCCGTTTTACCCTGCCCGCCGAGGAGATCGAGATTCATGAATAATGCCGCTAAGCCACGCATCCTCCTGGTCGAAGATGACCCGACCGTTCAAAACCTCGTTTCGACCGCGCTTGACCTCCACGGCTATGTCGTGAGCAAGGTCTGCAACGGCCAGGCCGCCATCATGGATGCGGTGTCGCACGGCCCCAGCCTCATCATGCTCGACCTCGGCCTTCCCGACATTGACGGTATCGAGGTCATCACGAAGATCCGAAGCTGGTCGGCAGTCCCCATTATCGTCATTTCGGCGCGCACCGAAGATTCCGACAAGATTGCGGCACTTGACGCAGGGGCAGACGACTACCTCACCAAGCCCTTTTCTGTGGATGAGCTGCTCGCGCGCGTCCGTGCGAATTTGAGGCGCTCCTCGATGGCGTCGAGCGAGTCGACAGAGGCGAGCACGTTCGACAACGGTCCGCTGCATATCGACTACGCCGCGGGATACGCGACGAAAGACGGACGCGAGCTCTCGCTCACCCCAACCGAGTACAAATTGCTCGTCCTTCTGGCGAAAAACGTCGACAAGGTGCTCACCCACACCTTCATCACCCGCGAGATATGGGGCACGAGCTGGGACAGCGATCTGGCGAGCCTGCGCGTGTTCATGCGCAGCCTGCGCAAGAAGATCGAGGCAGACCCCTCTCACCCCAAGATGATTCAGACGCACATGGGTGTCGGGTACCGCATGCAGCGTCTCTAGCCCACCCCACAAGAAGTTGCGGTGGAATACGGAGTAGATAAGGCCTTTGACAGCCGAAACAGTCCGTATTTCACCGCAACTGATTTAACGATACCCAAAATTACTCTTCAACTCGTCGCGCTCTCCCCCAAATGTACAAAGCGCCCCGCGGGCGAATGCTCGCAGGGCGCCTCGATGACGGGTCTTACTTGATACCGCGACCCAAATCTTCGGCGATCTTATCCACGCCTTTGAGTGCGGCGCAGGTCTTTTTGTTGGAGCAATGCCCCGTGCAAACGCCACCCTGAGCGCAGTCGGCGCAGGTGCCCTTGCGGTAGATGCGCACGCATACCGCGACAAACGCAATACCGATAACAGCCAGTACAACAATATCGATAGGTGCCATAGCAAGCCTCCTCTAGTTAACCATCACTTACTTTACCCCATTCTCCACCTACCAAAAAGGGACAGGTTTATTTTGGTCGGTTTTATCTGCGGAAACGCCACATCTCCCCCACCAAAAAGCCCGAGTGTCGCTGGGACACCCGGGCTCGTGGAAAGGGGTTAATCCTTATTCGGACTTAAGCGGAAACTGCGGCGGAAGCAGTGTTGGTCTCGTCCTCGTCGGTCCATGCATGCTTGGGCATGGGACGGAAGATCTGGAAGAGCATCGCGACCAGCAGTACAACGGCGACAATCGTCCAGAAACCAAACTGTCCCAGCACGAACAGGTTGTAGAACTGATTGATGAACAGGCCGATAACCCAAGCGAAGGCGCACTCGTAACCGATGGCAATCGCGGTCCACTTGCCGGAGTCCATCTGGTTGCGGATGGTACCCATGGCGGCGAAGCAGGGGGCGCACAGCAGGTTGAAGGCACCGAATGCCACGCAAGCGCCCATGGTCGGGAACATACCGGCAAATGCGGTCCACAGGCTCGGATCGGTCTCGCCGGCATCGGCAACGGACAGCAGCGAGCCAGCAGTGGCGACGACGTTCTCCTTGGCGACGAGGCCCGAGACGGTCAGCGCGGTTGCCTGCCAGGTGCTAAAGCCGAGCGGGGCGAAGATCCAAGCGACCAGGTTGCCGAGCATGGCAAGCACGGAGTAGTCCATGAACTCTTCGGGGATGCCGTCCATCGCAGGCAGGAAGCCAAAGGAGCCGTTGTAGCTACCAAAGTTGGAGAGGAACCACACCACGACAGTGGAGGCAAAGATGACAGTGCCAGCCTTCTTGATAAAGGCCCAGCAGCGCTCCCACACGTGCAGCGCCCAAGAGCGGATCGCCGGGAAGTGATAAGCCGGGAGCTCCATGACAAACGGGGTCGGACGGCCGGCGAAGAGCTTGGTCTTCTTGAGCATGAGGCCCGAGGCGATGACGGCAAAGACGCCTAGGAAGTAGAAGAGCGGGCTGATCCACGCGGCGGTGGTGGAAGAATCGCCGATGATGGAACCCATGAGCAGGGCGATGATCGGCAGCTTAGCGCCACAGGGAATGAACGTGGTGGTCATGACCGTCATGCGGCGGTCCTTCTCGTTCTCGATGGTCTTGGTAGCCATGACGCCGGGAACGCCGCAGCCCGAGGACACGAGCATGGGGATGAAGGACTTACCGGACAGGCCAAAGCGGCGGAACACGCGGTCCATGATGAAGGCGACGCGGGCCATATAGCCGCAGTCCTCCAGGAAGGACAGCATGACGAACAGCAGGAACATCTGCGGCACAAAGCCGAAGATAGCGCCCAGGCCGCCAACGATACCGTCGCAGACCAGCGAATCGACCAGGCCACCGTCCTCGGTGCCGCCCGCCACAAGGGCATCGTGCACCATGGTGGTAATACCCGGAACATAGGGGCCATACTGCGCCGGATCGACCGAATCGGCGTCGTCGCCCGCAGTCTCAACAGCTGCGTCATAGGCGTCGCGGCCCTGACCGAGCACGTACCAACCGTCGGTGCCGAAGAGCTGGTCGTTGGTGAAGTCGGTCACCGTGCCGCCCAAGGTAGAAACGGCGATGTAGTACACGCAGAACATGATGACCACAAAGATCGGCAGACCCAGGATACGGTTGGTAACCACGCGGTCGATCTTCTCGGAGGTGCTCATCTTGGCAGGAGCCTTGGTCATGCACTCGTCGATGATGTGGGCGATGACGCCGTAGCGCTCGCCGGTGATGATGGACTCGGCGTCGTCGTCGCAATCCTGCTCGCACTGGGCGACCAGCTGCTCTACGCGAGCGGCCTTCTCCTTGGTGAGGTTGATGAGCTTGCAGGCGTCCGCATCGCGCTCGAACAGCTTGACGGCGTAGTAGCGGAGCTTGTTGGCGGGAACGCTCGCAGGCAGGTTATTCTCGATGTGGTCCAGAACGTCCTCGATGGAGGAATCGAACTTGTGCTCCGGCACTTGGCCCTTAGAAGCAGCGGACTTCTTGACCTGCTCGAAGAGCTCCTTGATACCCTTGTTCTTAAGGGCCGAGATCATCATGACCGGGCAACCGAGCTTCTTGGACAGCTTGTCCGTGTCAATCTTATCGCCGTTCTTCTCGACCAAGTCGGCCATGTTGAGGGCAACGACCACGGGCAGGCCGGTCTCGATGACCTGAAGCGCCAGGTACAGGTTGCGCTCGAGGTTGGTAGCGTCGACCACCTGGACGACGACATCGGGCTCGCCGCTCATGAGGTAATCGCGCGAACACTGCTCCTCGGGGCTGTAGGGGGAAAGCGAGTAGATGCCGGGAAGGTCCGTGATGGTAACGTTCTTATCGCTTAGGAGCTTGGCTTCCTTTTTCTCAACCGTGACGCCGGGCCAGTTGCCAACGTAGCCGTTGGCGCCGGTGATCAGGTTGAAAAGCGTGGTCTTGCCGCAGTTGGGGTTACCCGCCAGCGCGACATGGATCTGAGAATCCGCCATTCAATCCTTCTTCCTTGTGTGCCCGCGCTGCTTTCTCCGCGCGGGCTGGATAATGTGCTTCAACGCTGCAAGTTTAAGTTAGAAATACCTAACTTTATCTGCAGAAATATTCGCCGTCGGCCCTTACTGGACCTCGACGACGCCAGCCTCCTCCTTGCGGATGGAAAGCTCGTAGCCGCGCACGTTGATCTCGACCGGATCTCCGAGCGGCGCGACCTTCACGACCTTAAACGACGCGCCCTTGATGAGCCCCAGGTCCATAAGGTGGCGGCGAAGCGCACCCTCACCGTGAAGCTTGACGATGGTAGAGCTCTCGCCCACCTTAACGTCACCCAACGTCTTCATTTGCTTGTCCCCCTTTCAGTTTTTACAGAATGCTGCGGACTAACCGACGGTCATGATGTGCATTGCAACCTTGGAATCGATGCCAAAGCGTGCGCCCAGCACCGTGACGATGATATTGGCGCCACTCGAGCTCACCACGTGGATTTCGTTGCCCTCGACAAAGCCGAGGTCCTTGAGGTGGTGCTTCATGTCCTCATTGCCCTTTACACGAGACACGCGCACGGTTTCGCCCGCCTTTACCAGCGAAAGCGGCATAGCCGGCATCTGCGGTCCGCAAGACATGAGTGAGCTCCTAACGTCGGTTCGTCCTCAACATCGACACGGTAAAAGTTAACCACGTCTATGTTCGCTTTAGTAAACTAACACGTGGTTAACTTTTTGGAAAGGGTCCCCATTTAGATTTCGAAAAAGTTTCCTATACGAAACAAAAGAGGCACCACAAAGACCATCTCTTTGCGGTGCCTTGTCATACCAATTTATGCAACAAAGGGGACTGTCCCCTTGTCGCATTTTTGAGGTTAAAGCGAGAGGTTTCTGATCGACGTAACGCAGGAAGCCTCGTCTACGCCCGAAACGCGGAAGATGATGTCCTCGCCGTACTCACCGTAGAGAGCCATGAGGCCCATAACGTCGCGACCGTCGGTATGGCGGTCACCGATGCTGACCGACACGTCGCTACGATGCCTGGCGATAATGTCATAGAGCAGCGCAACAGGGCGGGCATGCAGTCCCAACGGATCTTTAATCGTCTTTGTAAACTCGACCATGTCCCCTCCCGCGGCATCGCACACTCGGCCGGCAAACCCAGCCACTGGTAGTTATTGTAGCGTTAGATGCTTGTCGAGAGCTCCTCTGGACACCTTGTGGGCAAAAAGTGGCAAATATGAGTACTGTCACTAATTCAGTAGCAGCAAAATCGAGAGCAAATTGCCTACTTTGAGCGATTCGAAGAGGTTGAAAGCCGTCAAACGCCCTTTAAAGGGGGTTAGATAAACTGATTTTGAGCCCATTTTCGCTCAGAACAGGCCAAAAAAATATGACACCTCTTTTGCGACAGTACTCATATTTGGCTTTTTTTGAACACGGGATCCAAAACCATGCCCCAAAACACAAAAGGAGGGGCCTCATAAGGCCCCTCCTTAGGAAAGGGAATCGATTTATTCCACAGCCGTAGATTAATCCTAGCCGCTACTCCATCATGTCAAGGACGGAGGGGCGAAGCTCATTCTCGGCGGCCTCGGGATCGGTCTCGCGCAGGCGGTTGATGTAGCGGTTGTACCACATCGCGGCAAGGCCCAGGAAGACAACCACGCCGCCGACGTTGTAGACCAGCGTCAGCCACAGCGGCTGATCGAGCGGAATGGTGCCGCAGATAAGCACGAAGCAGAAGACCATAAGCAGGAATGCAGCAATGGCCAGGCCAAAGGTACGCGAACCCATGCGGAAGCCACGGGGAGCAGCGTCGAAGTTCTTGCGCAGCATAAAGTAGGCAAGCAGAATCAGCAGCGGCGGGAGCAGAGCAGTAGCAGCCGTCATGTTGGTGACAATCATGAGCAGGTCGTCGAGGTTGCCGGAGCCCAGGGCCGGGATGACCAGGATGGGGACGACGATGGCGAACTGCAGCCAGGCAGCGCGGGCAGGAATGCCGTGCTCATTGAGCTCGACGATCTTGCTACCAAAGACGCCCTTGGGGATCTCGGTGAAGAAGACCTTGATGGGAGCAGATGTCCACATCATGAGGGAGCCCAGCGTGGCAGCGAGAAGGATCAGGCCAATGACGCGCGTAGACACTTCCATGGGAATGCCAAAGTGGGCAAAGACAGCGCCGAATACGTCGAAGATACCGGTGGAGATGGCAACGCCGCCCTCGGGGATGAACAGGTTAACCAGCAGCGAAGCGCCTGCATACAGAAGGCCGATGGTCAGGCCGGCGATAACGACGGTGCGCACGAAGGCCTTGACGCCACCCTTAAGGTCGTTAAGGAACACGCCGACAGACTCAGCGCCGCCAACGCCCTGGATGATCCAGGCAAGCGTACCGAAGAAGCCCCACGCAGTTGCGAAGTTGCTCATGTCGGGAGCCATGTTAGCGGGAGTAGGAGCCGTAGCGAACTCAACGCCGCCAAAGGCAGCAGCCAGGGACAGCAGGATGAACACGGCGGTCAGGCCGAGAGCCGCGGTCGAACCGAAGGAGGAAATGGAACCGATCCACTTAGCGCCCTTGGTCGAAACCCACGTGGCGATAGCAAAGACGACGATCTCGATAATGGTGATCCACAGCTGCGAAAGCTCGGCGTTGGCACCAAAGAACACGTAGCTCGCGTAGATGATGACGTTGGGCAGGACGGACGCAAAGAAGAACAGGTTAACGAACCAGTAGCTAAATGCCGTCAGGAACGCCCAGCGACCACCCATCGAGGTCTTAACCCATGCGTACACGCCAGACTCGGAGTCCTTGTTGAGGCCGACGAACTCGGCGGTAACCAGAGTATAGGGGACAAAGTACAAAAGCGTGGCGAAAAAGAACGACGGCGCTGCTGCTAAGCCGATGGCCGCGTTGTTGTTGATGATGTTCTTGATACCGAACACGGCGGCGACCGTCATGCCCAGCAGAGCGAACGAACCAATCGTTCCTCGTTTTTCAGAGCTCATAAGCCCTCCCAATCATCTGTTAAATGTCATCTAAAACCGTCCGAGCTGCAAGTGCAAACACGGACGGCGCACTTGCTAAGGGAAATGGGGAAAAGGGAGTCAACAAAGCCATCTCCCTTAACAGCGCGAAGCAAACGTCCAAACGGACGAATACTACTTGTTGGGGAAGGAATAACCTTCGACCGTCACGTGTAGTACCACGACGCGGGGATCCGAAGCCTCGGCGATAACACGGTAGGCCTCGTCAATTTCGACGACGGCAACGCCGCCGGCGGGAATCGTCACGGTCTCCCCCGTACCCTCAAAGCGCTCGCGATCGTCGATATCACTGTAAGCGCGCGTACAGGTAAGATCGGCCTTGGAAGCCACCTCGACGGTCAGATCGCCGTCGAGCGGGGCGAGCACGGCATGGTAGCGACGGTGACCGACCAGATCGGCAGTAGCCGCCTCGTGGGCGTTCACCCACCAATACACCAGCGAGTCGCCGATAGAGTACGCCACATCGTGCTGCAGTTCAGAAACACCGTCGAGTGCCTGGCCGGTACGCATCCACTTCTTGACGGACTTCATCTGGGCGTCGAAATCGGCACGCGAGTTAAAAACATGCATGACTTATGCCTCCTTAATGGGCGCCAGCGCCTGAGCCAAATCGGCAGACGTCAGCGGTCGCAGGGACACCTCAAAGCTGAAGCTCTCAAAACGGGTGCGATAGGAATCGAGCACCTCGGAACCCCAAGAGTTCGAGCCAAGGCCGAGCAGCTGGTCGTTGATGTTGACCGTAACCGTGTCGCCCGGGACAAGATCGTAGACATGCTTGGCGTTATCGATAGCCTCGCAGCTATAGGGCCATGCCGAGAACGAGAACGGGTTGGAAGCGGCGTCGGCTGGACGGGTTACCAGCACGCCGTCACCGTGGCTAGAGCGCAGGGCAACCCAGCGGGTGCCCTCGCGGTTGGCGCAGTCCTGAGGCATAACGTAGGGCGTGAACATCTCGTCGACCGTAGTGCGGTAATGACCGACCGGGTTGGCGCGCAGCGAATCCGGATAGTTCTCGCCCGGGCCGTGGCCATACCACTCGACGGCACGATCACAACCGGGAACCTCGAAGGAGATGCCGATGCGCGGGATAATGTCCGAATAGTCGCCGTAGGGCTCGCCGGAAACCTTGAGGTCGACGCGACCGCTCGGAAGCACGGTGTAGACGAGCTCGACGCGCATGCCGAACGCGCGAACGGGAGGAGCGATACGCTGGCTCACGGTAACGACGACCGCATTGCCGTCCTGCTTCCAAGAAACCTTGCGGGTAGACGTCTGCATCACATCGATGAAGTTGTCCTTCCACAGGGAGTCATACTCCTGGGCGTGGTTATCGACGAGCGGATGCCAAAAACCAACCTGGGGACCGGAGGCCATGACGTCGCGGCCGGATGCCTTCCACTCGCTCACGGTACCGTTAACCTTGCTGAAGGTCAGCTCGCCGTTGAGGGAGCGAATGCGAATCTCCTGCTCGGTCTCCTCGACCGTAAGCTCAGGACGAGTGGGGGGCGCGATGGCCGGCGCCGGATGGTTTGCGATGGCAAACTGGCTTGCGCCCAGCTGGAACATCGGCTCGCACCAGGCGTGAGCAGCCATGGTGTAGGCGTGCACGGTCAGCAGGGTCTCGCCCACCGCGGCCTCGCGAATCACCAGCGGAAGCTGGACGGACTCGCCGGGGGCAACCGCGCCGGGCATGAGCGTCTTGCGGCAGACCACGTCGCCGTCCACCAGGGTCTCGGCCGACAGGCAAACATCCTCGAGGGTGGTAAACCAACGCTTGTTGGTGACGGTCAGCTCGCCCGCCTCGGCGTCATAAGCCATGCGGACCGGGCAGATGACCTGGCCGTACTCGGTAAGGCCCGGGCTCGGCTGCTGCCAAGGGAACACCATGCCATCGATGCAGAAGTTGCTGTTGTTGGGGTAATCGCCGTTGTCGCCGCCATACATGTCGTAGGCAACGCCGTCCTCGGTCACAGCAGCCAGACCGTGGTCGCACCATTCCCAAATGAACTGGCCCTGGATGCAATCCCAGCGATCGAAGACCTCCTGGTACTCGGACAGGCCTCCGGGGCCATTACCCATAGAGTGGCCGTACTCGCAGTTGATGCGCGGCTTGGGGAACGGATGCTCGCCAAAGTCGTTCATCTGCGACACGCGGGAGTACATGGTGGAAATGACGTCGACGGTATCGGCGTTGCGATCCTCCTCGTAATGGACCGGACGATCATCGAGCTCGTGAGCTCTGGCGTACATCGCGCGGATGTTGCAGCCATAGCCGCTCTCGTTGCCCATCGACCACATAATGATGCAGGCGTGGTTGCGCTCCTGCATCACCAGGCGCTCAATGCGGTCGACGTAGGCCGGCTCCCATGCCGGGTCGTCGGTGACCAGGGCGATATTGCCGATATTCTCGAAGCCGTGGCTCTCCATATCGGTCTCGGCGACCAGCATGATGCCATACTCGTCGCACAGCTCGTAGAAGCGCGGGTCATTGGCATAGTGAGAGGTGCGCACCGCGTTGATGTTGTGTCGCTTCATGAGCTCCAGGTCGCGGCGCATACGATCGAGGCCCACGGCGCGGCCCTTGTGATCGTCGTGATCGTGGCGGTTGACGCCATGCATCTTAAAGTAAGTGCCGTTGAGGTAGATATGATTGCCCTCAACCGTCACCTCGGCAAGACCCTGGCGATGCGGAACGTACTCGCTGACCTCGTCGCCGTCGTAGACCTCAAACGTCAGGTCATAGAGGAAGGGGTCCTCGGGGTTCCAGAAGTGGGCATCGGCAACGCTGCACTCGGCATGGCCGTCGACGCACTCACCCGTAGCCACCACGTTCTCGCCATCGCTGAGCGTATACACAACGCGGGAAGCGCCCTCGGCCACCGTATCGAGCGTGATCAGAGCGGCGTCGCCCTCGCGGTGCGTGCGGAACCTAAAGTCGACCAGGTGCGCGGTGGGATGCTGCATAAGGTACACATCGCGGAAGATGCCCGAGGCCCACCACATATCCTGGTCCTCGATATAGCTGCCATCGCTGTACTGCAGGACCTTGACCGCAAACAGATTGTCGCCCTCGACGAGTGCGTCAGTCACGTCGAACTCGGCAGACAGGCGCGAGCCCTTGGTCATGCCGATAAACTTGCCGTTGACGTACAGCTCGCCATAGCTCTCGATGCCGTCGAAACGAATGATTTCGCGAGCGCCGGCAGGAACGGCGGGAAGATTGACGATGCGCTGATACACGCCCGTGGGGTCGTCGGAGGGAACGAATGGCTGATCCACCGGGAACGGGAAGCCCTCGTCGGTATAGGCAAGATTGCCATAGCCATCTACCTGCCACAGGTGCGGAACCTCCACGCGATCCCACTCGGGCTTGTACGTGGAGAGCTCCTCGTTGGAGACGGCCGCGGGGCCCTCAAAGAGGCGGAACTGCCACGAGCCGGACAATTGGACAAATCCGCGCGACAGCTCGCGGCTGTACGTAGCGGCGAGATCGGCGGTCTCGTAACCCATAAAGTACGCATGGGGTGCCAGGCGGTTCCTGTGGGTGAGCGCTTGGTTTTCCCAATCGTTAATGGCGTCCATGGTGATGCTCCTTCATCATCGTAGTGATTCTTGTGCAACCGGTTGTCCTTATCTTACGGGCGATGCAAAAAACTGTGCAACCGGTTGTCCGCTGAACGGTCGATTTGGCCGGATTAACGGTGCAACCGGTTGTACAACCGCGACACTTATGTCACCCTGAGTATCGAAACTCAGCGCAAAACATCGTTCTTAAGCCCGTAGGCAACCGCCACGCCCGCTGATATCTCACCCACACGAAACGTATTCGATTGCGGCATGGTTGCAAAACGACACCGGTCACCGGATATCATGAACGCTGTTCAGGTGCACTATAGTAAGCTGTATCCGTACCAGCCCGTATCAGTGACAACATCGACCGCATTTTCCAGGAGACGCCATGACCCAACCAGTTCGCACCGCACCTACGCTTGCCGAGGTTGCCGCAGCTGCCGGCGTGTCGCGCTCCACGGCATCGCGCGCCCTCAACGATTCGCCCCGCATTAGCGAGAAAACCAAAAAGCGCGTCCGCGCGGCGGCCAAGGAAGTCAATTTTGTCTCCAACGCTCGTGGCCGAGCGCTCGCTGTCGGGCGCACGGAAATCATCGCCGTGCTCGTAACCGAGCCCCTGAGTGAACTCTTCAGCGACCCCACCTATAGCGAGTTTTTGAGCGGCATTACCGAGGAACTGTCGGAGTCGTCCTATCTGCCCGTTATCTTGCAGGCGTCTTCTACGCATGAGCGCAACCGCGCACGCGAGCACTTTGAGCGCCGCTCGTTCGACGCCGTGATCGACGTCTCCCCCTACAAGGGCAGCGAGCTACTCGAGGTGCTGCGCGAGCTGGGCGTACCCACCGTGTTGTGCGGCCAGCTCGAGGGCCACCCCTATCGCGATGTGTTCTCGACGGTCTACTCTGACGACGAAGAGGGCGGACGCTTTGCGGCACACGCCATGAAGGAGCGCGAGCGCAAAGATATCGTCGCCGTGCTGGGACCGCAAGACAACCCCGCTGTTGTCGACCGCCTGCGCGGCTACCGCGCCGCCCTGGGCTGAGACCCCCCCGACGCAAACAGGGGCTGG
>OGPB01001265.1_pt1 | contig 15012 bp, 7 predicted proteins | sample 1552821 | NCBI WGS metagenome assembly OGPB01 (sample SAMEA2580192, study PRJEB22360) | human gut metagenome | biome: human gut; feature: human-associated habitat; material: faeces | place: Denmark | collected 2008/2010 | reverse complement strand
ACTTTACATCTGGCAAGGCGAAAAAAGCCTTGCCTTTTTTTGTGAAAAAGCGTAAAGTGAACCTTGTAACATTGAGAATGAATCTGGTGCTAGAAAAAATTTGACGAGAGAAAAAGGAGAGAAAAAGCGATGAAGATTCCATTTGACGTGAAGATGTTAACAAGTGGGGCATCCCTTTTAGAGCAGGAGAAAGACAGTGCTTTATTGAAGCTGTCAAAGGATGGAGCGGGTATTGTACTGCCGTGGGATGTAATGAAAAATGAGCGCTACTTTATGTTTCAGATTGAGACACTTGAGGAACATTGTGATGCTTTCAATGTGTATGTGTATGGCAAGGATGATGAGCCAACGATGACGATTCGTTTTGGCATTCTTCCGCAGATTACAACACAGATTTGTTTGGATAAGGAGTGGTTTAAAGCAGGTGTGCTGTTTCCAGAGGCACTTCCGGGGGAGCTTAAGATTGTCTGCCATGGTGGACGAATTGTGCCAGAAGAAATTACACGTATTGAGATGAAGACTATTCCAGTATTTCATGATATTACCGTGCGTATCAGCAACATGGCATTAACGGATACATACCCAGAAGATGTTAAGCTTTTGAATGTTAGGCTTGTCGATAGTCTTGGACAGAATAAGCGAAAAGAATGGTCAGGCAAGACAAAGGATATTGAGTCGTTAAAGAGCATTCTTGAAAAACAAGTCAAAGACGGCGAAGAAGGCTATCCATTTGAAAATTGGTCAAAATGGGGTGGCTGGAAAAATAAAAAGCTGGCCAAGGGCACAGGCTTTTTTACAAAATATAAGGCAGATGGCAAGTGGTGGCTTGCAGATCCAGACGGTTATGCGTTTTTTAGTGCAGGACCAGACTGCGTGAATGTGCCAGTGGACTGTCGTGTTGATGGAATTGAAAAATGGCTGGATTGGCTGCCAGATGAGAAAGAACCGGCATATGCAGAAATGTTTTCACCAGACCGCGTATTTAAGGATAGAAAAAGAAATGCAAAGATGTTCTCCTATGCAGGTGCCAATTTATATCGTGTGTTTGGTGAAGACTGGTATCAGATATGGAAGAAGATGATGGCAGGACAGCTGATGCAGATGGGCATGAATACGCTTGGCAACTGGAGTGATCAGCGCCTTTTTGAAAATACACCGATACCATATGTAACTTCACTTCCAGAATTTCCGGAGACAAAAAAGAAAATTTTCCGTGATTTTCCAGATGTATTAAGTGATGAGTATAAAGAAAACGCGAAAAATAATGCAAAGGCACTTGCAGCAAGGAAGAATGATCCGATGATGATCGGCTATTTCCTTAGAAATGAGCCAAGCTGGGCATTTGTGGATAATTTGGTGCTGGCAGACGAGGTACTCTATAATCCGGAGCGCACAGTATGTAAGGAAAAGCTGATTGCGGCTTTAAAGGAAAAATATCAGACTGTGGAGGCATTAAACACAGCATGGAACACAAAGTTTAATGACTTTGACGATCTGTATCAGCCGATTCGTGATGCATCAGCTAAATCTGATGCTGCAAAAGAAGATCAGAAAACATTCTCAAAAGAGATGCTTCGCGCTTATGTTGAGATTCCGTCAAAAGCATGTCGAGAAGTCGATCCAAATCATATGATTCTTGGTATGAGATGGGCATGGATTTCCGATCCAGATCTTGCAACGGGATGGGAGAATTTTGATGTATTTTCCATTAACTGTTATGCAGTCGATCCAACAGAAGCAATCTCTCATGTGGTAGAGCTTGGTGTAGATCTGCCTGTTATGATTGGCGAATTTCATTTTGGAGCACTAGATACAGGCTTATCAGCAACAGGACTTGAGGGTGTACTGACACAAAAAGATCGTGGAAAAGCCTACCGCTATTATTGCGAGCGTGTAGCAGCTCATCCAAATGGTGTTGGCTGCCACTATTTCCAGTGTTATGATCAGTTTGTTCTTGGTCGTTTTGACGGAGAAAATTATAACATTGGTTTGTTTGACATTTGCTCACGTCCATATCAGGATATGGCGTCTTATGTAAAGCAGTGCAGCGAAGCCATGTATGAGATTGCGGATGGCACAAAGGTGCCTACAGATGAAAAGGCAGAAAGCATTCCGATGATTGCGTATTAAATTTGCAATTGTTTTTCATTAAATTTTTGTTAGGCATATGGCATATATGGAAAGGAAATAGTATTATGAATAAATTGATGAAATCCGAATGGAGAGACCGCATCAGTCATTGGGTGCGCACACTTAAAGATGATTTTTATCAGCCACTTGGTGAGATTCAATGGGAGGCATTTCGCACAAATGAACAGCTCTCACTTGGGGAGGCAAAAAAAGAGCAGTTTGTTTCGGTAAAGCCAGGTTTTACTTGGGGAAATACATATGAATATTGTTGGATGAAGGGACACATTCAGCTAAGTGAGGAAGCTAATGGCAAACGTATTGTGATGAATTTGAAGCCAGATGGTGAGGCAACACTGTTTGTAAATGATAAGGCTTTTGGTACATACCGTGCGTCTTGGGTTAATGAGCCGCATCATTATATTGTAGACAATGTGTTAAGTCGCTGTGCAAAGGGAGACGAGCAGTTTGATATCATGATGGAGGTCTATGCTGGTCATTATTATCCAGAGGCACCGACAGGAGGATGTGCGACAGGTCCAGTGCTTCCGGGCTCCTATACAGACAAATTAGAAGAGGGAAAGAGACGTACATTAGGACGCTGCACTTACGGAATTTGGAATGAAGATGCTTACCAACTTTTTATGGATGTAGATACACTTGGACGTTTACTTGAAGTGCTTGACAAGACAAGCCTTAGAGCGGCAAAAATAGCAAAGGCATTGGAACAGTTTACATTGATTGTTGATTTTGAGCAGGAACGGGATGCCAGAATTGAGTCCTATAAAAAAGCGCGTGAAGCTTTAAAGCCAGTGCTAGAGGCCGAGAATGGTTCGACAATGCCAGTCTTTTATGCAGTGGGAAATGCTCATTTGGATTTGGCTTGGCTGTGGCCGATTGCGGAAACCGGTCGTAAAACCGCGCGTACATTTGCGGCGCAGCTTCGTCTGATTGAGGAATATCCAGAATATAAATTTATTCAGAGCCAGCCAGCAGAGTATGAGATGTGCCGCAAACTGTATCCGGAACTTTTTGAGCGAATCAAGGCGGCTGTCAAAAAAGGACAGTGGATTGCAGAGGGTGCCATGTGGGTGGAACCTGACACGAATATGGCAAGTGGTGAGGCACTGATTCGTCAACTGCTGTATGGAAAGCAGTATTATAAGGACGTATTTGATGTGGACAGTGAAGTGCTGTGGCTTCCAGATACGTTTGGCTACACAGGGGCATTGCCACAGATTTTAAAGGGATGCAAGGTCAACTATCTGGTAACCCAGAAGATCTTTTGGTCATATAACGAGGGTGAGCAGTTCCCTTATCATTACTTTAACTGGGAAGGCATAGACGGAAGTAGGATTGTGTCATTTCTTCCGACAAGCTATACTTATAAGACTAATCCTAAGCAACTTGAAGAAGTGTGGAAAAACAGAAGTCAGCTTCAGGATCTGGATGCCTTTTTGCTGCCGTTTGGCTATGGCGATGGCGGCGGTGGTCCAACAAGAGACGATATTGAGTATGCAAAAAGAGAACAAAATCTTGAGGGTGCACCGAGAGTTGAACTGTCTGATCCGAAGAGCTTTTTCAAGAAAATGGAAGAAGCGGGCGGACCAGTCAATACTTATGTAGGTGAGCTGTATTTTAATGCACACAGAGGAACCTACACTTCTCAGGCAAAAGTAAAGCAAAATAATAGACGTGCCGAGTTTGCACTTCGCGAGATGGAGATGTGGGGAGCATTTGGTCTTTGTAAGGGAAATGTATATGACAGTGAGAAGGCTGATGCTCTCTGGAAGGAATTATTGTTAAATCAGTTTCACGATATTCTTCCAGGCTCCTCGATAGGAAGAGTTTACGAGGAAGCAAGAAAAGCTGTTGGCGGTGTAATTGAGACAGCAAATAAACAGGCAGATATATATATGAGTCAGCTTGTAACAAAAGAAAATGAAAATGATGTGACGCTCTTTAACTCATTTGGTTTTGAGAGAAAGACAGTGGTAGAGCTTCCAGAAACATTTGCAGACGGTGCAAAAACATTTGAAGGAGAGGAAGTTTTTGTTGAGAAGACACCGTTTGGCGTTAAGGCATGGGTAACAATCCCACCGTGCGGAGCTGTTACACTTGTTCCATACAAGAAGAAAAATGTGGAGCAAAAGGCTGTGTCAGCAGAAAAGACCACGGACGGCATTGCGCTTGAAAATTCACAGGTACGCGTCAAGATAAACAAAAAAGGCGAGGTGACAAGCTTTGTCCTAAAGGAATCAGGACGTGAGTTTGCAGCAGATGCCTTGAATTGTTTCCATTTTTATAAGGATGTACCACGCATGTTTGATGCATGGGATATCGACTCAAATTATAGGGAGCAGGAGCTTGAAGGAGCATTTGATGTGTGTACTGAGCTTGTGGCAGATGGAATAGAAGCAGTCATTAAAGTTACAGGAAAGATTGGAAATTCTTCATATACACAGTATATTCGTCTGGCAAAGGACAGCAGACGTCTCGAATTTGATACAACGATTGACTGGAAAGAGCTACATCGCCTGCTAAAGACTTCATTTCCAGTAGCGGTTTATGCAGAAAATGGAATCAATGAGATGCAGTTTGGCTATGTAATGCGCCCAACTCATCGTTCGAGAGAATACGAAAAAGATCGTTTTGAGGTATGCAATCACAGATACAGTGCGCTGTGCGATGCGTCTCACGGTGCAGCCGTATTAAATGACTGCAAGTATGGAATCAGCATGAATCAAAATGCATTAGAACTAACTCTTCTTCGTGCAGCAGCAGCGCCAGAAATGCGTGCAGATAATCAGGTTCATCATTTTACATACGCGTTTACTGCTTGGGAAGGTGATTTTGCCGGATGTGATGTGGTAAAGCAGGGCTATGAACTAAATGAAAAGCCAAGACTGGTGCTGGGATGTGTGCCGACATTTAGCATAGCTTCTGTAAAGAACGGCACAGTTGTCTTAGATACAATAAAGCCGGCATTAGACAGAAGCGGTGATTTGATACTTCGTCTGTATGAGTCTAAAAAGGCAGCGGGAAAAGCACAGATTTTGCTGAATGTTGATGCAAAGAAGGCTTGGCTTTGTGATATGCTGGAAAATAAAGAGCAGGAGATAGTAATAAAAGACGGCATGTTAGAGCTTGAGTTTGGTGCATTTCAGATTCAAACAATTCGTCTGTCGATTGAGGAAGCTATGGCATAAAAGAGCCTGCAAATGAAAAGACAGAAATCATTCCGATGATTGTGTATTAAATGCGTTTTTATGAGGTGGATAAAGGGGGCAGGAAACTGCCCCTTTTGTGGTTTTTATCCTCTTGGATCTTTTGCAAAGCTAGGAATTTCTACACAGGGCTGTTTATAGACCCAGCCTTTGGCAGGGCCTCCCGCTGCATGAAACCAGTTCCCTGTAACTTCGTTTACGACATGAAGTCCATTTTCATCTTCTTCCATTTCAAATAAAAGAATACGTTTCTTTGGGTGATCATTTGGACAGTGGCATGCCATCATTAGCTGACCGCCAAAGGTATAAAACAGCATTGCATGACCGCCGTCAAGTGCATACAGTGGTTCTGATTCCTGATCCCATGGCCCCATAATATCACCAAAACGGCTTGTTGCGTAGCCCACAGCATATGCGCCTTTTTCTGTAAAGCTAGACCAAAGCATAATAAGTTTTCCGCCAGGAAGGCGATGCAAAAATGGTCCGTCTGTCACATAGCCGCCTTCTTTTGCGCCTTTAGCATTCCATTTTCCGTCGGATGCTCTAAATAAAATGACAGGATTACCAATTGCTTCGCCCAAATCATCAGACATTGGTATGGCACAAATTTGACCATCACCAACCTGAAGCCATTCATGACAAAATACCATCCATGGCTTGCCTGATCGGTCAACGTATAATGTTCCATCAAGACTCTGCCATCCATCTGGTGTAACAGCTTCTTGACGAATGGGTTCAAATGGTCCTTTTGGTGAATCTGATACTAAGCACTGACATTTGCGGTAATGACCATCTGCACGAAATGAGCTGAACAGATAATAGCGTCCTTTCCAGATATGAACCTCTGGTGCCCAATAATCCTTATCTGCCCAGAAATTATTTTGACGAAAACAAATCTGTGGCTTTGACCAGTGAATCAAATCCTTACTTTCAAGTACATAAAATACACCGTGTTCTTTGTCAGTTTCCACATCTGGGAAACGTTCTGTATCTGCAAACTGTACATAAGTGTAGTAGCAGCGGCTTTTTGGATCTGCCAGAATAAATGGGTCGCTGATATGGACATCTCTCACATGGTAAGGATACTGTTCCAGATCAACTGTGTCGTCAGTACAATAAAAACGCATGTTATTTCCTCCTTAAAAATGATATCTTTGCTAATTTTTTTGTTAGATAAAAATAGCTGCTTGTACTGTACAACATACCATATCGTTGATTAAAAAACGATGTCAAATTTTATATTCTTTTTGTGTTTTTTTGACGAGCAAAAAATAATATAAAAACCCTACCATTTTTTTACATTTTGAGCGATAATGGAAGTGACAAAAATTAAAACTGGGAGACAGAAAAGTATGGAAGCAGAAAAATTAATAGAAGCACTTCACACGGTAGAGAAATTAAAAAGAACGATGCGTCATTGCTACACATCAGATGACAGGAAGGAAAGTGTGGCAGAGCATTGCTGGCGAGTGGCACTGATGGCATATTGGATGGAAGATGAATTTTCAGAAGTGGATATTAATAAAGTAATTAAGATGTGTCTTATTCATGATTTGGGCGAATGTTTTACCGGTGATATTCCGTGTTTTAAAAAGACAGAGGCCGATGAAGAAACAGAAGAAAATCTGCTTTATCAGTGGGTAGCGACACTTCCAGAGCCACTTAATGATAAGATGCGGACACTTTATCAGGAGATGAGCGAGCTAAAAACATTAGAGGCAAAGATCTACAAGGCACTCGATAACATGGAGGGCGCCTTGTCTCATAACGAGTCAGATCTTAAGACCTGGGAGCCGCATGAGTATGAACTGACAAAGAATTATGGAATTGATAAGTCGCAGTTTCATCCATATATCAAACATCTGCGCGAATGTATCAGACAGGAAACTGTGGATAAGATTATTGCGGCAGGAAGAAATATTACGCTGGCAGAAGAATCCGACAAAGATGAACTTCTAAAGCTGTATCGCTCAATGATAGGCGGAGCAGCAGACTGGAATGAATATTATCCTTCCATGGAAAATATTGAGTTTGATATTGCACATGACAGCCTGTTTGTCATGAAAAATCAAAAGGGAGAAATCATTTCGGCCATTTCAATTGATCACGACGAAGAAGTGGATAAGCTTGATTGTTGGAGCAAGGATTTTCAGCCGTCAGCAGAGGTGGCACGCGTATGTGTCAGAAAAGATTTGCAGGGACAGGGCATTGCAAAAATGATGATGGAACATGTATTTACCGTGCTTCGTGAGCAGAAAAAAAAGAGTGTTCATATACTTGTGCGTGATAATCATAAAGTAGCGCTCAAGTGCTATAGCGATCTTGGATTTGTTCTAGTCGGGGAGTGCGAGCTGTTTGAAAAGCACTTTGTCTGTATGGAAAAGAAATTATAAAAAATCACCCATTTTTCTGTTGCTACAAAATACAATTTTCCAAATTTGGAAAGATAGATGAGAAAAAATAAAAATCGCGGAAAATAAAGGAAAAACGCGAAAATAATAGGCCATGATTCATTTTTTAACGGTTCGAAAACGTTAAAGTAAATGCATATGGGGGGTCATTTTTATTGTAAAATGACCGTTCTTAAAAGGGAAAAGATATGGTATATTAAAATATAGAACGAAATAGTTTGAAGAATTTGATTTGGCAGAGGCAAATGTACAGATTTGGATTTAACAGAAAGATGGGAGGAAACAAAATGAGAAGAAGACGATTTATGGCACCGGCAGTAGTGGCGATGCTTTTTGTGAACACAATAATACAGAATGCACCAGCAGAGCAGACCGTTGAGACAGAAGCGCAGGAAAAGGAGGTAAAAGTAAACAGTCAGACAACACAAGCAGCGCAAAGTCTGGAGGAGGCGAAGGTAAATCTTGATCAGGCAAAGGAAAATACACGTCAGGCACAATCAGCGATGGAAAAAGCAGATCAGGAGGTAAAAGACGCACAGAAAGTCAAGGCCGATGCAGAGGCAGCACAAACGGAAGCAGTACAAAAGGAAGCAGCAGCAAAAGAAGCAGTTGAGCAGGGATTTTCTGAGAACAAGATGCAATTTGAAAGCGAACTGCAGGCAGCAAATGATGAGGAATCGGCAGCGCAGACAAAAAAGGAAGCTGCCGATGCAGCACTTAAAGATGCACAGTCGAAAAAAGCGAAGGCCCAGACAAGTCTTTCTGAGGCCCAGAAAAAATATGATGAAGCAATTGCTAAAAATGGTGAGCTGACGCAGGCAGATGTCGATCAGGCGAACACGGATGCAGAGGAAGCAAAAAATGCGGTGACAGAGCAGGAGTGTCAGGTAGAATCCGCACAGAAAGAAGCCGATGCAGCAAAACAGGCTTTGGATGACGCAGAGAAAAAGAGAGCACAGGCAGAAGCAGATGTGCAGAAGGCAAAAGAAGAAAGGGATGCAGCTAAGCAGACTTATTTACAGGAAGCAGAGAAGTCATCCGAGTCCGACAGCAATGTAAAATCTGCTCAGGAAGCAGCCCAAAACGCACAGAAGAAATTTGATGAAGCCAAGTCGGCAGCGGATGATTTGAAGGTACAGCAATCCAAAAAGCAGCAGGATCTTTTTGATGCACAGGCTGCAGCGGATGAGGCAGCTAAGACCTACCAGTCTGTCAAACAGAAGCTTGAGGAAAATGAACAGGCAAAGTCTGAGTTAGAGCAGGCCAAGAAAAATGTTACCGTGGCAGATGATGCCTGCAGTAAAGCGCAGACGGAGTATGATGCGTTGGTGCAGTCATGGAAGAAAAAACAGGCGGCGGTTGCGGCATTAAACGAAAAGCTTCAGGCAGTCCAATCGTGTGACTGGGAAAATGGATATGAATTTGATGCGGCACTGGAACAATCTGACGAACGTTTTTCAAATTTAAACAAATTGATTCGCGCCTATATTAAGGCAAAAGAGGCGGAGACTGCGGCAGCGCAGGATCAGCAGGAAGCTAAAAAAGCAGTGCAGGATGCAGACGCGGCAAAAGAGGCAGCAGAACAAAAGAAAGCAGCAGCAAAAGAAGCAGTGGAGCAGGGATTTTCTGAGAATAAGAGGCAGTTTGAAAGCGAACTGCAGGCAGCAAACGATGAGGAATCGGTAGCGCAGTCAAAAAAAGAAGATGCCGATGCAGCACTTAAAGATGCGCAAGCGAAAAAAACAGATGCCGAAACGGAGCGTTCCAAAGCCCAGAAAAAATATGATGAAGCAATTGCTCAAAATGGTGAGCTGACGCAGGCAGATGTCGATCAGGCGAACACGAATGCAGAGGAAGCAAAGAAAGCATTGGAGGCAGCAAATGATGAGCTGGCAGCTGTACAGAAACAGCTTACCTCAGCACAAGAATTGCTGCAAAATTGTTCTGACAAGAAAAAAGCCGCAGACGAAGACTATGATGAGGCAGTCAAAAAAAATAAGCTCAATGGTCAACAGACATTAGAAGCAAAACAGCAGCTTGATGAAAAACAGACGGCATTGGACAATGCAAATGCAAAGTTGACACAGGCAACTGATATTGAGACTAGCGCAGAAAAAGAGGCTGCAGCAAAAGATACAACACTTCAGCAAAAACAGCAGGCGCTTCAAACAGCGAAGGATGCGGCAGATTCAGCTGCAAAGACCAAAGAGTCTGTTCTGCAGTGCTTTGAAGCAAATGAGCAGGCAAAGCGAGAATTCGAACAGGCGAAGGAAGATGCTGCAGTATCAGAAGATGCCTGCAAAAAGGCACAAAGTGAGGCAGACACCGCTTTGCAAATGTGGAATGAAAAACAGGCACTGGCTGCACAATGGAAAGTAAATCTGCAGGCACTTGCATCCGGCGATTGGGAGAATGGACAGGAATTTGATCTGTCTCTGGAAGAAGCAGATGAACGTTTCGTCAGACTAAATGAGTTGATTCGGGCATATATGCAGGCAAAGAAAAATCAAAAGGCAGCAGATGATACAGCGGAAACGGCACAGGAATGGTACAGTCAGTTATGTGCAGCAGTGACGAAAGCAAAACAGGAGTATGCTGTCGCGCTGGCAGACGAAGCAATTGCACAGGAGATATATGATTCCTTCTTAAAAGAACAGGAGACGAGCGAAGAAGAAAGCAGCTCATCTGAAGAATCCAGCGAAGAACAGACATCGCCATCAACCTCACAGGAATCACAGGCTCAGACTCAAACCCAGAGTCAGACACCAAGCTCCAGTCAGGAAGAAAGCCAAATAAAAGATGTTGTTCTCGGAATTGAGGATTACAGTATGCTATTTGGATTGGGATTAGCAGGAGCAGGCGGCATGCTTCTCATCTGGCTGGCGTTAAAATTCAAGCGTATTTAAACTTTTTTTCCATCTTCAGGGGGCTGGTTAGTACACTAGCCCCCTAAACTTTTTGAAATCTGATGTGGGAAATTTCAGTAAAAGAAAAACGAGAAGTTTACTAGTCAGAGCTGGCTGCAGCACCCTTCCACTTGTCAAATCCTAATTAAGTGTGATATACTGCCCACAAATGGTCGTATTTGTGACGAAAGAACGAGAGGTGAGTAAAATGGGAGGAAAATGGTCACAAAAAGAGTCAGCAAGCAATATGCTAGAGCAGGTTACATATGAAATTGCAGATTTTCCAATTCATAGTCGTGAGTGTGTTCTTGAGGGGAAAGACAGAATGGTACTTCCATGGCATTGGCATTCTCAAGTTGAATTTTTATATGTGGAAAAGGGTGAAATTACCTGTTGTGTGAATACGTCATCAATTTTGCTTAAGGAGCATGAAGGAATCTTTATTAACTCAAAGGAAAGCCATAGTATTTTGCGAAATGTCGGGGCAGGACTAATAAAAACTATCTTGCTTCCGGCTGAGTTTGTTTTTGGAACAGACAATTATTTTTACAAGGAATGCATTAAACCCATCGCGCATCAGGAGCAGTACCAGTACATTCTTCTGACTAGCGAAAAGGACTGGCAGAAGGACATACTAAGCGAGATGGAAAAATTGCGCTGTTACTGTGAGAAAAATATTGAAAAGAAAATGTCTTCTATTATTTTTTCTGTGTGCCGTATCTGGGAAAAACTAGCAAATTTTCGTCAGGAAATTCCAGTAACTGATCCGTCTCAGGTTCGAAGTCCATCGCAGATTCGTTTGCAGCAGATGCTTGCTTTTATTAGGAGACATTACTCTGAACCAATTACACTTGGCGATATCGCAGGTGCTGCTAATATTAGTCAGAGTGAGGCGGCACGCTGTTTTAAGAAAAATCTTGATGTTACGCCATTTAACTACTTGATTTTGTATAGACTAGAGGTTGCCAAGGCTATGCTCCAGTCATCTGAGACGTCGATTACGGAGATTGCTATGCAGTGTGGTTTTGAGAGTGTCAGCTATTTTGACCGCGTATTTCGAAAATATTATTGGCTAACACCAAAAGAATTTCGTGGAAATATGGATCTTTATAGTTAAGTATTACAATGCTGTTTTGAAAATATATGACAATAAATGAAAAATTTATCAAAGCTTCTGGCAAGTTTGTACTATTATTTGGGAATTTTGTATGATAAGCTTGAGCTATCAATTTTCAAAAGAGAAAGGCAAAAGGAGGAGCCAGATGAGAAAGTATACCAGAAAACTTATGGCAGCTGCTATGTGTGCAGCAATGACCGCATCTATGATTCCAGCATCAACATGGGCAGGTGAGAATACAGATGAAATGTCTGTAATTCGTGTTATGGGAATCAACAATACCGTCACAACCGTGAATGGCGGAACCGTTTCCTTAAAGGACTGGATTGAGAGCGGAAACAGCCAGCTCTACAATACCTTCACAGAAGAGCTTGCAAAGAGAAACATCAAGCTTGAATTTAACTTAATCGAGGATGATCAGTATACTACAGTATGTCAGACAACAGTAGCGAGCGGAAATTTAGGCTGTGACATAATGTATATTGAGCCACTTGATGATAAGACAAAGCAGAGACTTATCGACAGAGGAATCTTTGTACCGATTAATGAAATCTGGGATCAGTCAGAGGAAGGAACGGCAAAAGAGTTCTTCACTGAGGGAGAAGGAAAGTTTGTTTCCGAGCGTTTGAGCATGGAGGATGGAAACGTATATTGGCTGGCTGATATTCAGACAAGTAATTACAAAGGTGAGGTAACAACTGGTGCGGCATTAGCATTCAATATCCGTAAGGATTGGCTTGATGCATGCGATCTTGAGACACCGACCACACTTGATGAATTTACATCAGCACTTAAGACTTTCCAGGATAAGGATTGTAATGGAAATGGTGTAGTAGATGAAGTTATCACAATGAAGATTGCAGGATTTGGAACCGATATTGCACAGTGGTTTGGACTTGGACCTGAAATGGTATTTATTGATCCAAAAACAGATACGCTGACCAGTCCGTGGTATCAGGATCATATAAAGGATTATATTTCTTATATGAATAGTCTGTATGAAGCAGGATTGATGGTGGATATCACCAATCAGACAAATACAAGACGTGCTACTAACCAGATGTCTGGTGAGGCAAACTGGGTTGCACAGACATGGGCAGAGCCAACTATTCAGGTTCAGGAAGGTGCACAGCCTCCATACTTAGAGCCGATCGTGATAAAGGCTACCGACGATACTGAGCCGCTTGTTCGTTTGCAGAGTGGTGAAAACCTGATGTCCAGAATTTATGCAGTAACAAATGAGTGTGAAGATACAGCAGCTGTAGCAAGGCTTCTTGACTATATGTGTTCACCAGAGTATGTAGAGTTAACAGAGCATGGTGTAGAGGGCGTGAACTTTACACGTACAGAAGATGGCGATTATCAGCAGCTGTCTGGCGATGACATTGACAATTCTATTATGAGCTTGATGGTTGGTGCACTGTGGAATTCCGAAGTGCTTCCGCGTATGGATTTGAACAAGGATATGTCTACTGAGCTTGTAGCAGGAATCCAGCTTGGAAAGGATGCGGGAATCCCAGAGGGCTATCAGGCAAAGGCTGACTTTGCAGACTGGGTATTCACTCAGAACATGGAAAATACAGTAAACTATTCTCCACTGACAATGTTAGCAGTTGCTAATCAGGAAGAAACAAAGCGTACCAGCGAGATTCTTACCGATTTGGATACATATTCACAGGAGCTTTTGACAAAGTTGATCCTTGGGCAGAAGAGTCTGGATGATTGGGATTCCTACATGGACGATTTAAAACGTCTTGGTCTGGATGAGCTTATTGAAATTTATCAGGGTCGTTATGACAGAACAAAGAGATGATCGATATTCTGTTTGAAAAACAAGTAAGATCAACTCAGAAAGCTGAAAAACGATTGTGGATTGATTGACAATTTGATAAAAACAGGGCCGCTGCGAACAAAAGCGTTTGTCAGCGGCCTTTTGTAAAAGGCTGGTGTGCGTATGAAAACAAAAATGAAACGAAAATATACGGCGGTTGAAAAAAGAGAAAACCGCCAGCTGTATCTGCTGATGCTTCCAGTATTTATTCTGATCGCAGTGTTCTGCTATGCGCCAATGTTCGGTATCGTGATTGCATTTCAGGATTATTGGCCAGGTGATCCATTTTTTGGCGATGGTGCCATGTGGGTAGGATTGGATAACTTTAAGCGTTTTGTTCAAGGTGAGTATTTTGGTCGATTGATTAAAAATACGCTCGTGTTAAGTGGTTTGAACTTGATTTTTGGTTTTACAATGCCTATTATTTTTGCAATTCTTTTGGATCAGATCAAGCATTTGAGATTCAAAAAATTCTGTCAGACGGCTAGCTACATGCCGTATTTTATTTCAACAGTAGTTGTTGCAGGTATGGTAATTTCCTTTATTGACGTGAATGGACTTATTACAAAACTGCTTACAATTGTTGGATTGCCAAATATTAACTGGAGACAGGAGCCATCAGCATTCCCTACAATTTATACTTTCACAAATGTGTGGAAGCTGTTCGGCTTTAATAGTATTTTGTACATGTCTACGATTTCATCCATTGATCAGGGTCTTTATGAGGCTGCAAAGATTGATGGTGCAAACCGCTGGCAGCAGTGTTGGCATGTTACATTGTCTGGAATTAAGCCAATCATTGCGATTAACCTGATTATGCAGGTAGGAAGCATTCTTTCTACAAATAGTGATCTGATTTTGCTTTTGTATACACCGGCAACTTACGATGTAGCAGATGTTATCGGTACGTATACATACCGTATGGGTATTTTAAATGGTGAATATAGCTTTACGACAGCTGCTGGTCTTTTTATGTCTGTGATTGGATTTGCACTGACCTATATATGTAACAAGATCAGTAATAAGCTGACAGGCTTCGGTCTGTGGTAAGGAGGTCAGAGATGTCAAAGAGAAATCCGAATAAGATTAAAGAAGGCAAAACGATATATACCGTGCTTGTCTATGTGGCAGTTGCATTCCTTTGTTTTCTGGCTGTATATCCGATGTATTATGTTTTGATCATGTCGCTTAGTTCACCAGAAAATGCCGCACAGATGAATGTTTATGTAATTCCTAAGGGCTTTTGTGTAGATGCATATAAGGTTTTGGTACAGGATCCAGAGATGTGGAGAGCATATTTAAATACAATTATATATGTAATTCCGACTACGATCTTGATGCTAGCAACGTGTGTACTAGTTGCATATCCGTTGACTTATAAGCGTCTGATGGG
>OGPB01001244.1_pt1 | contig 15171 bp, 9 predicted proteins | sample 1552821 | NCBI WGS metagenome assembly OGPB01 (sample SAMEA2580192, study PRJEB22360) | human gut metagenome | biome: human gut; feature: human-associated habitat; material: faeces | place: Denmark | collected 2008/2010 | reverse complement strand
CAGCTGCCGCACCTCGCTCGCCGTATCGGCACTTAGAATTATGCGGTATTGCCCTAATAAAAACAACAGGAACATTGCAATGTACAGCAGTGTTCCTGTTGTTTTTTATGCCGAAGTTTATTGCGCATGGCGGGGTGTCACTATATATCATTACATGTGTCTTGACATGTGTAATGAACGGTGCTATACTGTCAAAGTTGGAATTACAGAAGAAACCGAGGAAACCACATGAAAATGGCTAATATGGATGACTATTTTGACGTAGTCATCGTCGGCACTGGCGCTGCGGGTCTTTACTGCGCCCTGAATCTGCCTGCGCGGTACCGCATTCTTCTGCTTACAAAGCAGAAAGCGGACGAGAGCGACTCCTTCCTTGCGCAAGGCGGCATTTGTATGCAGCATGGTGAGGCAGACTACCGCCCCTTTTTTGATGATACGATGCGGGCAGGCCATTACGAGAACAACCCCGCCACAGTAGACCTGATGATTCGTTCCTCCAACTCGATCATCCGGGATCTGGTGCGCCGCGGCGTCCGCTTTGCGCGGGATGACCACGGGGCTCTGCGCTTTACCCGGGAGGGAGCGCACTCCCGCCCGCGCATTCTGTTCCATGAGGATATTACCGGCCACGAGATCACCCAGACCCTGCTGAACGAGGTCCTGCGCTGCGAGAACATCGAACTGCGCGAGCATACGACTCTGCTGGATTTCTTCGCCGATGCCTCGGCCTGCGGCGGTGTCATTGCTGCCGGCCCGGACGGCGAACCGCGAGCCATTGGAGCAGGGGCGGTGGTGCTGGCCTGCGGCGGCATCGGCGGGTTGTATAAAAACTCCACCAACTTCCCCCACATCACGGGGGATGCCATCGCCATGGCCCTGCGCCACGGTGTTGCCTGTGAGCACTTGGACTATATCCAGATCCACCCCACGACTTTGTACAGCCACCAAAAAGGCCGTCGCTTTCTGATTTCGGAATCGGTTCGCGGGGAGGGTGCGCTGCTGCTGGATAAAAACGGGAACCGCTTTACCAACGAATTGCAGCCCCGCGACGTGGTGAGCGCAGCGATCCGCGCACAGATGGAAAAGGACGGCACCGACCATGTGTGGGAGGATATGCGCCCCATCGGTGAGGCGGCTATCCGTGAGCATTTCCCCAACATTCTGGAGCGCTGCGAGGAGGAGGGGTACGACCCCATCCATGAACCGATCCCCGTTGTACCGGCCCAGCATTATTTTATGGGCGGCATCACGGCGGATCTGAGCAGCCGCACAGCACTGCCCCGGCTGTATGCCTGCGGCGAGACCTGCTGCAACGGTGTGCATGGACGCAATCGGTTGGCCAGCAATTCCCTGCTGGAATCTTTGGTCTTTGCACAGCGCGCGGCAGATGATATACTATACGGAGAACCGCCTGTCTTTACAGGCGATAAGCCCGATTTGGCCCCATACCGTGAACAGGAGCCGCTGTTTGCCGCGTATCGGCAGGAGGTTCTGACCGCTATTGAGAGGAGTAAAAACCATGAATGAGATCACCCAGCTGCTGCATATAGACCCGCTGCTGCTGCAAGCGCTGCGGGAGGATATTCCGGAGGAGGACGTTTCCACAAACGCCGTCATGCCCCACGCCTGCCCCGGCACCGTGGATCTGATTGCCAAGGAGGACGGCATTGTTGCCGGTCTGGCAGTCTATGCCCGCGTCTTTACGCTGCTGGACCCCGGTGCCACGGTGGAATTCTTCTGCCGGGACGGCGATACCGTACAGCCCGGCCAGAAGCTGGCCGTTGTTACGGGCGATATACGCGCCCTGCTTTCCGGTGAGCGTGTTGCGCTGAACTACCTGCAGCGAATGAGCGGCATTGCCACCTATACCCATCAGCTGTCTGCCCTGCTGGAAGGCACCGGCATTACCCTGCTGGACACCCGTAAGACCAGCCCCAACAACCGCATTTTTGAAAAGTACGCTGTCCGCGTTGGCGGCGGCAGCAACCACCGCACCGGCCTGTCCGACGGCGTTCTGCTGAAGGATAACCACATCGGCGCTGCCGGCGGCGTGGCGAAGGCCGTCAAGATGGCCCGGCAGTATGCGTCTTTCGTCCGCAAGATCGAGGTGGAGGTTGAAACGCTGGAGCAGGTCAAAGAGGCCGTGGAAGCCGGTGCGGACATCATCATGCTGGATAACATGAGCGACGAGGATATGCGCAAGGCTGTGACTTTGATTGCAGGCCGCGCCAAGACCGAGTGCTCCGGCAATGTCACGCGGGAAAACATTGCCCGTCTGCGGGACATTGGCATTGACTATGTGTCCAGCGGAGCCCTGACCCATTCGGCCCCCATTCTGGATCTTTCCATGAAGCATCTGCGCCCCCTGACCGCGGAGGAGGCCTGATATGACCACCGCAGAGCGCCGCGCCGCCATTTTGCAGCAGCTTGCCCATGCCGGAGCGCCTATTGCTGCCCGCACGCTGGCTACCCATTACGGCGTCAGCCGTCAGGTCATCGTGCAGGATCTGGCGGTCATACGGGCATCACACCCCGGGATCATTTCCACTGCACGCGGCTATGTGCTGGAGCAGCCTGATCAGCCCGCCGGCTGCACACGGGAGTTCAAGGTGCGCCACACACCTGACCGAACCGGGCAGGAGCTGAACCTGATTGTGGACTGTGGCGGCCGGGTCAAGAATATCAGCATCAGCCACCGGGTCTATGGCCGTATCACCGCTGAGATGGACATCCGTTCCCGGCAGGACGTGCGGGAATTTCTGCAATCGTTTGAGGACAGTTCCTCCACGGTGCTGTCCACCGCCACCGACGGCTACCACTATCATCTGGTGGAGGCAGCCACCCCGGACAGGCTGAGCCTGATCGAAAAAGAACTGAAAGAGCACGGTTTTCTGGCTCCGCTGCAGCCGTGGGAGCATTGAAGAAAAAAACGAGGCATAATTATGACTGTCCATGAACTGCAGCAGGAGATCCTGCGCCTGAAACGGGAAAAGAATATCTGCATCCTAGCCCATGCCTACCAGAGCCAGCCTGTGCTGGAAGTCGCCGATTACACCGGCGATTCCTACGGGTTGAGCGTGCAGGCGGCCAAAACCAACGCTGACGGGGTCATCATGTGCGGTGTGCGCTTCATGGCCGAGACCTGCAAAATTTTAAGCCCGGAGAAAACTGTCTGGCTGGCCAACCCCATGGCGGGCTGCCCTATGGCCGAGCAGCTTGATCTGCCGACCTTGCAGGAATTGAAAAAGCAGTACCCCGGCTACGCCGTGGTGGCGTACATCAATACGACCTCGGAGCTGAAAACGGCCTGCGATGTCTGTGTGACGTCCTCCAGCGCGCTGAAAATTTGCAGTGCGCTGGAAAACGATAAGATTCTGTTCATCCCAGATCCCAATTTGGGCGGCTATGTAGCAAAGCAGCTGCCGGAAAAGCAGTTTGCCTTTTACCACGGCGGCTGCCCGCGCCATATCGTATGTTCGGCAGCAGATGTAGCCAAAGCCCGCGCTGCCCACCCGGAGGCGCTGCTTCTGGTTCATCCCGAATGCCGCCCCGAGGTCGTGGAGCAGGCTGATTATGTTGGCTCTACCACCGGCATTATGGCTTATGCAGAAAAGTCCGATGCCAAAGAGTTCATCATCGGCACGGAAAACAGCATCGTGGAGCACCTCTCCTATGCTTGCCCGGAAAAGCGGTTCTATCCGCTGGCCGTGCAGCTTACCTGCATGAACATGAAACTGACCACCCTGATGGACATTTACCATTGCCTGCAGGGCAGCGGCGGCGAGGAAATCACCCTGCCGCAGGACGTCATGCAGGGAGCCGGGCGCTGCATCCGCCGCATGGTGGAGCTGGGTGGCTGACAGATTGCGCATGAAAAAAAGCATATACAGCATCGCGTTGCGAACCGCCGAGAGGCTGTTCGCCATAAACGCAGCTGTATATGCTTTTTACTTTGCCGTACAGATCCTTTGTACGCTATTTAAACGCGATCACGAATTCTGTTTGAAAACTTTATCCAGTGTTCCCATCAGGATGTTCACATCAATCGGTTTTGCAATATGTGCATTCATCCCTGCTTTGAATGCTTTTTGTCGGTCTTCCTCAAAAGCGTTGGCTGTCATGGCCACAATGGGAATGTTTGCCTTTTTACTGCTGCTCAATGTACGAATCTCCCGGGTGGCGGTGTATCCGTCCATTTTGGGCATCTGAATATCCATCAGGATCAGATCATACTCATCCTCCGCAGCCTCGTTCATTCTGGCCACGGCATCCGTGCCGTCCTCAACGGCGTCCACTTTCAGTCCGGCTTCCTCCAGAATGGCCGTTGCAATCTCTCGGTTCAGTTCGTTATCCTCGACCAACAGCACCTTTTTGCCCGTATAGTCGCCGTGCTTGGGCAGAAGGGGCTGCCTGCCCGACACTACTTTGTGTGTCAGCGCATCGCGCAGTTCCGACATAAACAGCGGTTTGGAAACAAACGCCGTGACACCGGCCTGCCGGGCCTCGTCCTCAATGTCGGCCCAATCGTAGGCTGTCAATATGATGATCGGCGTGCCGGGTTCGATTACTTTGCGGATCCTGCGCACCGTCTCAATGCCGTTCATATCCGGCATCAGCCAGTCAATGATGTAAACCTTGAACTCCGCACCCTGATTGTGCGCCTCCATCGCGCGCAGGATAGCTTCCTTGCCGGAGGTCGTCCAGTCGGCTTCCATCTCAATTTCCCGCAGCATTTTGCTTACGCTCATGCAGGTCTGTGCATCATCATCCACAACCAGTGCACGGGCGCCTTTCAGGCCCGGAATCGGGGGATATTTCACCGATTCCGTACAAACCTTGCAGTCCAGGGTGACCGTAAACTCGCTGCCCTTTCCCTGCTCGCTCTTGACGGCGATGGTTCCGCCCATCATATCTACGATGTTTTTCGAGATGGCCATGCCAAGGCCCGTACCCTGAATGCCGCTTCTTGTCGCAGTCTGTTCCCGTGAAAAAGAGTCAAAAACGTGCGCCTGGAAGTCCTTCGACATACCGATACCGTTATCTTTCACGCTGAAAACAAAGGTCGCATACCCACTGCGGGCAGACGGCTTTTCTTCAACGCGGATATTGATGGTACCGCCCGCCGGTGTAAACTTGACAGCGTTGCCCACGATGTTGAGCAGGACCTGATTCAGGCGCAGCTTATCGGTGACAATATCCTCGTGGTGCACATCCTGCGTGTCGATGTAAAGGTCAAGCTGTTTGGCGCTGATATTGCCTTGAATGATCGTGCGCAGGTCGTGCAGCACATCGGGCAGGTGGACTTCTGTGTTGTCCAGTTTGACCGTGCCGCTTTCGATACGGCTCATATCCAGAATATCGTTGATCAGACTGAGCAGATGCTGGCCCGATACGCTGATTTTCTTCAGATACTCTTTGACAAGGTCAATGTTATCAATATGCGCCGTGGCAAGGGCCGTAAACCCGATAATGGCATTCATCGGGGTGCGAATATCGTGCGACATACTGTTCAGGAATACAGTCTTGGCCTTATTGGCGTGTTCCGCCGCCGCCAGTGCATCGCGCAGGGCATCTTCCTGCTTTTGCTCCCGCCGCTTTTCCTCGGTAGCGTCGCGGGTGGCAACCAACACGGCTGTTACGTTGCCGTCCGCGTCTTTTCGCTGCGGTGTGATCAGCGTAAGGATCCATTTTCTGTCGACAGTCTGAGACGCAAGAGCCAAAGAGGTGTGACCCTTCAGACGTTCGGCCACTGTCGTCATGTCCGAAAAGGCGAGATACTCCTCACGGTATGGCTCCGCGATAATTTTCTCGATTTGCTCCTGCTGTACGGATCGTTTCAGTGCAAAGTGCTTCTGCTTTTCGACCGTATCGGACGCGTCCTTGAGGATTTCAACGGTGTTTTTCTTCAAGTCCACCAGTGAAATGTACATATACGCCGTGCCAAGCGCTGTGATAATTCCGGTACGTTTTTGGTGCTGCCGCAGCGCGTCTTTTTCCATTTTGGTCTGCCACAGCAATGCCATTAAAAAGACCATTACGGCTATGGCCAGATAGGATGCACAGACAATGTTGCGCGTCATGAACACCTGAGATGCCGGGAAAAACACAAAGAGCGCATAGTTCTCGGTATTTTCCCGGCTGCCGTACCAGACGCCCTGATTGCCGTTCAGGCGCACAATGCCATCCTCCGCAGCATCGAAGGTTCCGTCATATAATTCCTGGCAGTCCTCTATTGCCTTGTTTACCTGTTTGCTGCTGTTGCTGCTGATGACCCTGCCGTTCTCCGTGATCGTAGCGATGCCGCTAAGCTCCAACGGAAAATCTTTCAACAGGGAATCTACCGTCAAATCCCCAATATCCTCATTGTCCTTCTGTATATAGGTAATCAGGATACCTGGTGCATCCGCGCGTGCCACCGCGGCAAAATCATAGAGTATCCCATTTTCTTCCAGACGGGTCGAGTATGTCTTTTTTGGATAGTCAACGATATTGTGTACATAGGGGCTGTCGATCAGCTTCTCCCACAGCGGCATGGCGCTGCCGCCCTTTGTGGTCTGCATGACAACATTCAGGTTTTCATCTAATACAAGCGCACCGGTCAGACGCTGTTCCTCTGCAAAAGAGTCCAGGTCCTGCGTGCCGAAACCTTCCTTCAGCGTCATTTCGTTGCCAAGGCTTACCGTTTTATCCAGCAGGCGGACAAGGCTTTTCACGCGGTCGTTGGCCGCATCAGTCTCGTACTGCTCTAAGCGGATCTTTACAAAACCAATCGTTTCATCCAATGTATGACGCAGTGCAATTCGGTTCAGATTCGTGAATGTGATCCAAAGTACAATGCCGAACGCAACTAACACAAGCAAAAACAGTCTTTTTTTGCCGGACTGCTTTTTCTCATTCATTTTCCCTGTTCCCCCCACACAGTTTTCTCTGCATCAAGTCCGAATTTTTCTGCAACGCGGCCAATCGTTCCGTCCTGCTTCATATCTTCCAGAGTTTGGGTCAGCTGCACAGCCAAATCCTCATGGGTGTCCTTTGCGAAGGCAACGCCAAGTTCGGAACTGTAAGGACTCTCTGCCAGCACACGGTAACTGCTTTCATCCAGATTTGTCCACTTGGCTACCAGTGCTTCATGGCCCGCGACGGCATCTACATAGCCTTTGCGCAGTGCCGCAAACATATCCCCTGTCGTCTCAAAGCTGTTGACTTGCTTGACCTCGGGCAGCAAAGAGGAAATTTCGCCGAGAAACAGCGACTCCGCCTTTGTGGTTGCCTGTACGCCGATGCGCTTACCGGCCAGATCGGACAGCGACTGGATATCGCTGTCCGCACGAACAGCCACGGCCTGACGGCTGTACATATACGGACCGGCCCATTGGTACTTGGTTTCCCGCCCGTTCATGCTGAAGCATGACCAGATACAGTCGATCGTTCCGTCGCTGAGAAGGTTGTCTTTGTCCGGCCATGAAATCGTCCGGAATTCCGGCGTATAGCCAAGTCGTGAAAACGCTTCCGTCGCCAGTTCCACGTCGATGCCGGCAAACTGCCCGTTCCTGTCCAGATAGCTGTAAGGGTCAAACACATCAATGCCGACCACAATCGTCTGCGGCGCAGTCTCTGCCGCAGAGTGCGGCTGTGCGGAACAGGCGCACAGACCTGCCATAAAAAGCATAGCCAAAGCCATAAGCAGACCATACACTTTTGCCCTGCTCATTGACGTTTTTCCTGTGTGGTGATGCCTGCTTGAAAAATGGAACATGCGCTTCCCTTCCTTATTATTATATAGGTTGTATACCGCTTGCCGCCGAACCCTGTCGGACGCAGTAAGCCATGAAGTAAATCATATTATAACTTTTCCGAATTGGAATTTTATCATACCACGGACATTATTGCAAGTGCTTTGCCTTGTTTTTGGCTTACAGTTTACCACATTTATACAATATCCGACGATAACTCCAAAAGGCGGTTTCAGCTATTGAAAAAATCTGGCAGAAGTGCTATAACAAGGATGGATTACAGTAAATTGAGAGAGATGACATGTATGTATTCCATCTTCCGTGATTTGGCAATTATTATTCTGAGCGCCAAGTTTTTTGGCCTGGCTGCCCGCAAGTGCAAGGCCCCGCAGGTGGTCGGTGAAATTCTCGCCGGTCTGCTGATTGGGCCTTGTCTGCTCAATCTGGTGCAGATCAACGACACGATCTCCGTTTTTGCTGAAATCGGTGTTGTGCTGCTGATGTTTTCCACAGGACTTGGCACCAACCTGAAAGAACTGATGCGGGCCGGGCCTATTGCCACGCTGATCGCCTGCATCGGTGTGCTTGTACCGTTGATGGGCGGTACGCTGCTCTACAGCGCATTCTACGGCTTTTCGGCAATCGGCAGCCCGGAATTCTTCCGCGCATTGTTTATCGGCACGATTATGACCGCAACCAGCGTGTCCATCACGGTGGCAACGCTGCAGGAGTTGGGCCACTTAAAGAGCTTCCTTGGCACTACCATTGTCAGCGCTGCCGTCATTGATGATGTCATCGGCATTATCGTGCTGACCTGTGTGCTGGGTGCCAGCTCCGGTGAGGGCACCGGCATCGGCGGCGTGCTGGTCCAGACCGCGCTGTTCTTTCTGGTTGCCGTTGGTATCGGCTATGTGTTCCACTGCGCCATGAAGTGGCTGGATTCCCGCAATCCCCATACGCAGCGCATAACGATTGCCAGCCTTGCATTCTGCTTTGCAATGGCCTATATTGCCGAGAAATACTTTGGCATTGCGGATATTACCGGCGCTTACATTGCCGGTATCGTTCTCTGTACGCTGCACGACGCCGCTTATGTGGAGCGCCGGGTCGACATCAGCAACTATGTGATTTTTGCGCCGATTTTCTTTGTCAGCATCGGTTTAAAGACCGACATCAGCGGACTGACGCCGGAGATTCTGCTGTTCAGTGTTTGCTTCGTTCTCGTTGCCCTGCTGGCAAAAATCATCGGCTGCGGACTGGCGGCCAGAGCATGCCGCTTCAACTGGGGAGACTCTCTTAAAGTCGGTGTCGGCATGATGACCCGCGGCGAGGTCGCCTTGATCGTGGCCCAGAAGGGCCTTGAGGTCGGCGTTGTCGAGCCTGTTTATTTTACGGCGGTCATCCTTTTGATCGTGGTTTCCAGCGTAGCCACGCCGCTGGCGCTGAAAGCGCTGTTCACGAAAATGCCCCCTGTCCCCCATCCAAGTGAAGCAAAAAAGTGACCGCTGCATAACCCCCGTCTGTTAGTCAATGCCGGTGCCGGACGACTCATGATGAAAGAAAAGCCCTGAAGGCAGGCTTAAAAGTGAGAAGCTGCTCATTCCCTACGGAGTGAGCAGCTTCTTTTGTGGCAAAATATGCGAAAATGCGAGATAATACGGCGCAGCAACGGCCTGCCGGTGGGCGCTTTGCATTTATCGCAGCTTATTTTCCCAGCCGACATTTGAAATCTGTATATCCGAACGTCACGATTTTCCGCGTAGTGCCGTCGGGCTTGCGGGCGTAAATACCGGGCAGGGGCATACCGTTGAAGGTGTTGTTCTTGCAGGTGGTGTAAATGGCCATATCGCCGAACACCAGCAGATCTCCCACGGCAGGCACAGCGTCAAAGCTGTAATCACCGATGACATCCCCCGCAAGGCAGGTCGGCCCGGCCAACCGCACAGTGCAGGGCTTTTCGCCGGGTTCCCCTGCTCCCAGCAGCGGCGGGCGGTAGGGCATCTCGATCACGTCCGGTGTATGGCAGGCGGCGCTGGCATCCAAGATGGCAACCGTCGTATCGCCGTTTTGCACCACGTCCAGCACGCGGGTCAAGAGATACCCTGCGTTCAGGGCGCAGGCCTCGCCGGGTTCCAGATAAACCGTCACGCCCCAGTCATTCCGGGCGCGGCGGATACATTTTTCCAAAGTGGCCATGTCGTAGCCGGGGCGGGTGATGTGATGCCCGCCTCCGAAGTTCAGCCACTTCATTTTTGGCAGCAAATCGCCGAATTTCTCTGCCACTGCGTCCAGCGTCACGGCCAGCGCATCGGCGTCCTGCTCGCACAGGGTATGGAAGTGAAGCCCGGAAATTCCGGACAGGTCCGCGCCCCGCATCAGCTCCGGCGTCACACCCAGACGGGAGCCGGGCGCGCAGGGATCGTAAAGGGGCGTATGGCCCGTGGAAAATTTGGGATTGATGCGCAGGCCGCACTTCAGTTCCCCGGACAGGAAGCGGGGATGCGCCGTCACCTCCTTCCGGAAGCGGTTCCACTGGGTCAGGCTGTTGAAATCAAGGTGGTCGGAAATCTCCGCCAGTTCCGCAATCTCCTCCGGGGCGTACGCGGGAGAATAGGTCAGCACATGCTTGCCGAACCTGCGCCGGGCCAGAAGGGCCTCCCACAGTCCGGACGCGCAGCAGCCGTCCAGCAGGGGGCGCAGGTCCTCAAAACAGGGCCAGGTGGAAAACCCCTTCAGAGCCAGCACGACCCGGCACCCCGCGGCATCCGCTACCTCCCTGAGGATGCGGGCGTTGCGTTCCAATGCTGGCTGGCTGACGATAAAGGCGGACATGAAGCAACGACAACCTAAGCGATCTGCAACTATTTGCGAGAAAAATTTTAGTAATTTCCCATCATACCTCCAATTTAAGATATACCAAAGACTTCCGGCCCAGGCGGCACGTTTCTCCAGCAAGCGGAACCGTAAAAAAACGCCATAAAACGGCACAACCCGCATTCTTTTCCTTGAAATTGGGTGGATTTTCCTCTTTTATAACACAACCATTGCGATTGCCATGACTAACATTCATCCCTTCACCACAGCAGCAGCCTGCATCCTGACCGCAGGGACAGCGCTCTTCACCAGCTCTTGCCAACCAACCTCTCCCGAGAGCTACGCCCGCCAGTTCGCCACCGCGCAGAACGTATCCGTGCACGGGTACAACGGCCGCGAAACGCTGACCAGCAGAGTATATGCGGACTGGGGCGGCATGCCGGCCAACGCGCGCCGGGCCATGACGGAATACATCAAGGGAGCCGAATGGAAAAAGGCCGATTACATCCGGCCGCAGTACTTCGTCCAGGTGGACCGCTCCTTCTGGGCCATCTGCACGGACAACGACGGCAACCTCGCAGGCATCATTCCCTTCCGTAACGGCAAGGACGCGCGCAAGATTTCCGTCAACAACCACTTCAACATGCTGGTCAACACCACGGACAAGGCTCCGGCCCTGGGCTACGCCATCCTGAAGAACCTGGCCTATGCCGACGGACTGCGCGTCAGCACCCGCAAGGCTGACGGCCTGACCACCCCCATCCCGGCGCCTCCCGCCGTCAAAGTAGTCGTTCCGCCCAAGGAAGCCGCTCCGGCAGCCCCTGCCGTCGTTCCCCCCCCCACCCAACCCCCCCGCGCCCCCCCCGGCCGCTAATGCCGATGTCAATACGGATGTGGAAGATGCCGACAACGCGGCGGAAACGCCTTCCGACGACGCCACGGCAACCGACACGGAAGATACTACCGCCACGGATACTCCGGCTGCGGACAATGCCGCCGAAGGAGACGCCCCCGCTGCGGACGCTCCCGCCGACGACTTTTAAGACAGCCGTCCCGCCGGGAAATCATCCCTGAACAGGCACTTTGCATCAACAGCCCCGCCCGGCTTTCCGGAGCGGGGCTGTTTCCTATCCCCCCCGAACGGGGATGAAACACGGCACGGAGACAAGCCTCCGGATGAAACCGGGCGGGAACTTTGCCCCCCCTTTCAGACGCACGCCTTTCATGGCGTCCCGGAATCCCGCAAGGAAAACGGTTTGACAAGACAACGGCGAAGTACGGCACTTCACGTATGAAATCCGAAAGCGGAAGTGCAATATCCGGGGAAAAACCGCCATTCCATCCGCATGAAAAACGGCATGTCCTCCCAACCCGCTGCCGGAGATCGGAAAACATGCCGCGTATAGTATAAAGCGGATATGGCTCTCTCTATGCAACAACGCCGGAGAAGCACCAAGACGAGGATTACTTCACCTGGTCAGGCCACGGCACTGACGTGCCCTCGGCAACTCCCAGGGAATTTCCTTTCTTGTAAGTGGGCATCAGAGCCTTCCTCTCCCGGAGCAGCCTGCCCATCATGGAAGCCATCTCCTTCACTTTCTTCGGTTCCGCGGAAGCCAGGTTATTCTTTTCGCTAATATCCTTCCGCAGATTGTACAATTCAAAACTCTGGTCCACGTGACGGTAAATCAACTTCCAGTCACCACGCCGCAGTGCGGTGGAAGCGCCGTACTGCGTTGCCTGGCGGCTGCCTTCCCCCCAGTTGTTGGGCTGGTGGAACAAAAGGGGACGGTCGGCGGGGAATTGCGCCCCTTTCAGCAGGGGCACCAGGCTGAGGCCGTCCAGCTTCTGCGGTGTTTTCAAATTCCTGCATCCCGCCATATCGAGCAGCGTTGGCAGAAAATCGTCAATAATGACCGGCACGGAGCACCGGGCACCTCCCTTGGTGACTCCCGGCCAGGAAATAATCATCGGCTCACGGATGCCGCCCTCCATGCACCCTCCTTTGCCGAAGGAAAGCGGATAATTGGAATCCACGTTGCCAAGCCTTCCGGAGATGGCCAGCCCCCCGTTGTCAGACATGAACACCAACACCGTATTTTTATCCAGATTGTTGTCCTTCAAGTATTTCATGATGTCCCCCAGGCTCTTGTCCATCCCTTCGATCAGGCCGGAGTAATGTTTTTCCCTCGGCGACCACGCGTGACCGTCCTGCGGGTCTTTATAGGCATCCGCAAACCTCTTGTCATACGCGCGTTCATCCAGCGGGGAATGAAGGGCATACTGGGCCAGGTACAGATAGAAGGGCTTTCCCGCTTCCTTGGGATTGTTCCTGATGGCCTCCAGCCTCTTGATGGCCTCCTGGGTCAGCGCCTCCGTCAGGAACACGTCGTCCTGGTAATAATTATTTTCATCCAGTCCGCGCACATGGTTGAAACCCTTTCCGTAATGCTTGGAGCCGCGATAATCCGCCGGATGTCCGATTTCTGTACCGGCAATATTGTAGTCAAACCCCATGTTCAACGGGTTGGAGCCTGGCGTTCCCTGCGTGCCGAAATGGGCCTTCCCGCAGTGCACGGTCACATAGCCGCACTTTTTCAGCAGCTGGGGCAGCGTGATTGCCGTGGCGAAGGGACGGGTCATGTTGTAGTGCATGTCTTCTCCGGAAATGGGGCGCTTCGTCACTCCCTTGGCGGGCGTTCCGACTGGCTGAAGACCGTTGAGGGCCCAGTCCGGCGGCTGGAGATTCTTGCTATTCTGGTCTGTCGTCTGGTTTTGCTGCCTGACCCAGTTGGTCACCCGGTGGCGGCTCGGATTCATGCCGGACATCAGGCTTACGCGCGACGGCGTGCAGAGGGGGTGCGCATACGCATCCGTAAACGTCATGCCCTGGGCGGCCAGTTTCTCCATGTTCGGCGTCCGGTAGCGCTTGTTCAGGAAAGTCTTGACCGGCTGGCCCTTTTCATCTGTCCAGAACGGCACGGACGTATCCTGCCATCCCATGTCATCCACCAGGAAAACAATGATATTGGGCTTTTTTCCGGAAACGGCATGGGAGGAATTCTGGGCCGACGCCCCTGCAAGCAGGGAGAGTACGCCGCAGGCGGCGGAGAGGAAACAGACTGTGAACTTCATGATTTTTTAGTTAATAACGTCAGGACAAACCTTTCAACGTTAAAATACGCATCCTGCGTCTCTGGTCTTTCTTTTTTTTCCGGAAAAAGGGATTGATCCTCTGAAAGGTCCGGAAACGCCTGACGCCGCCGGGGTTTAGACTTGATCGCCCCCCGGCCGGAGTATACATTCCTCCGCATCATGTCCGAGCGCAAGAAACCATATCCTTTTGACGTCTTTGAGCCCAAATGGCAGCAGATCTGGGACGAACGGAAGACTTTCAAGACAGGCAACCCCGGGGATGAGGGATTTGACGCTTCCCGGCCCAAGTGCTACGTGCTGGACATGTTCCCCTACCCCAGCGGCGCGGGCCTCCATGTGGGCCATCCGGAAGGGTACACCGCCACGGACATTGTGGCGCGCTTCAAGCGCATGAACAGCTTCAACGTGCTTCACCCCATGGGCTGGGACTCCTTCGGCCTTCCTGCGGAGCAATACGCCATCAAGACCGGGCAGCATCCGGCCATCACCACCTTCCGGAACATTGACAACTTCCGCCGCCAGCTCAAGATGCTGGGCTTCTCCTATGACTGGGACCGGGAAATCGCCACGACGGACCATGAATATGTGCGCTGGACCCAGTGGATCTTTCTCCGTCTTTACAACTCCTACTACAACAGGGAACTGAAAAAGGCGCGCCCCGTCTCCGAACTGGAGGCTCAAGGTCTCACCCGCGAGGAAATCGACCAGCGACGCCTGGCCTACGTGGCGGAAGTGGCCGTGAACTGGTCCCCGGACCTGGGCACCGTGCTCGCCAATGAGGAAGTGGAGGAATGGAAAGCCAAGGGCCACCACGTGGAACGCCGCCCGCTGCGCCAGTGGATGCTGCGCATCACGGACTATGCCGAACGCCTGATTGACGAACTGGAGCCCCTGGACTGGCCGGAATCCATCAAGCTGCTCCAGCGCAACTGGATAGGCAAGTCGGAAGGGGCGGAAGTGGACTTTGAGCTGGGCGGGGAAACCATCACCGTTTACACCACGAGGCCGGATACCCTCTTCGGCGCCACCTACATGGTCCTTTCCCCGGAACACCCGCTGGTGGACGCCGTCACCACGCCGGAACGGAAAGAAGCCGTGGAGCAGTACCGCGCCCAGTGCGCCTCCAAGAGCGATCTGGAACGCACGGACCTTTCCAAGGAAAAAACGGGCGTCTTCACCGGCGCGCATGCCGTGAACCCGGTCAACGGAGAGCAGATTCCCGTCTGGATTGCGGACTATGTGCTGATGGGCTACGGAACCGGGGCCATCATGGCCGTTCCCGCCCACGACGAACGTGACTTCGAATTTGCCGGGGTATTCGGCCTTCCGGTCCTCCAGGTGGTGCAGCCGCCCACCGAAGATACCGACTGGCGCGGCTACTGCGGATATGAGGGCACCAGCGTGAACTCCGGCTTCCTGACCGGGCTGCCCACGCCGGAGGCCAAGGAAAAAATGATCCTGTGGCTGG
>OGPB01001240.1_pt1 | contig 15202 bp, 10 predicted proteins | sample 1552821 | NCBI WGS metagenome assembly OGPB01 (sample SAMEA2580192, study PRJEB22360) | human gut metagenome | biome: human gut; feature: human-associated habitat; material: faeces | place: Denmark | collected 2008/2010 | reverse complement strand
TGATGCGCTCAAAGTCGACGTCGTAGATCCACGATACATCGTGGCCGTCGGCATCGTTGTCGTTGAGGAAGAAAGCGCAGAGCCTGCCGCCTGCCGTTTTAATGGACTGGATCTGGCGATCGAAGCCCACGGGATTTTTGGCCAGGTTTGCCTCGACGGTACGGCCGGCGATTTCCCAGCGGCCCATGCGTCCACCGGCGGGGACGTAGGCATCGAGCGTGGGCTGTAGGTGAGCTGCGTCCACGCCCAGCTCGTGGGCGGCAAAGAAGGCTGCAGCTACGTTGTAGACCATATACAGGCCGTTGTAGCGCGTGGCGATGTGCGTTGCGGGTGCGTCGATATCGGGTCCAAAGTTCAGGTCAAAGCCGTAGCCGTCGCAGCCGAGCTCCACGTTCGTCACGCGACGGACAAGCCCGGGGCGGGCCCAGCCGCACGAAGGGCAATGGTATGCGCCAAGCTGTCCGTACTGCACGTAGTCGTACTCCAACGGTGCGTTGCACTGTGAGCAAAAACGCGAGTCGCTAATGCGGTCGGACTCGGTGTTGGTGGCGCCGTCGATGCCAAAGGCGATGCTTGCATTGGGAACGCGCGCGGCGATTGCGGCACACAGCGGGTCGTCTGCGTTGTAGATGAGCGTTGTTGCCGGAGAGAGCTCCAACGCATGGGCGATGACGTCTTGGGTATGGTCGATCTCGCCGTAGCGGTCTAGCTGGTCGCGGAACAGGTTGAGCAGAACAAAGTACGTCGGCTTGAGCTTGGGCAGGACGCGCACGGTGTAGAGCTCATCGCATTCAAAAACGCCCACGCGCTTGCCGCCGGACCGCTTGAGGCCACTGCGCGCCTCGAGCAACGCGCTCACCACGCCCGGCTCCATGTTGTTGCCAGCGCGGTTGCATACCACGGTGGCGCCGCTGGCGGCAACGGCGTCGGCGATGAGGTTGGAGGTGGTGGTCTTACCGTTGGTACCGGTGATCACCACGCTGCAGTCGACAAAACTCGCGAGGTCGCTCAGCAGCTCGGGGTCGATCTTCATGGCGATGCGGCCGGGGAGTACGCCGCCTTGGCGCTTAAGGATGGAGCGCAGCCCCCAGCGGGCGATATCGCTCGAGGTGCAGGCGAGAGATGAGCGGAAGTTCATGAAGCCGTTCCTAACGTGAATGACATGGTCGTGGCGTTTGCGCCGTTAAAAGCCGTAGCGACGCGCAAATTCCTGGGCAAGCTGCGATACATCTTCGCAGGCGTTGGCCCAGGGGGCAAAGTCGGGGGTGTCCGAGATAATGCCGTCGGCTTCCCAAACCGCCTGGTGCGAGAGGTCCCAGGGGTCGCGTGGCTCGGGTCGGCAGGGAAGATACGGCGTCTGGTACATGGGGGTCAGCAAGAAGAACGCGCCACCCTCGCAGCGGTTGGCAAACTCGCGCAGCGCGCGTGTCGCCGGGCGCATCTTGTTCGTTTTGAACAGCAAGATCGTGCGGGCGAGCAGGTACCAGGGGGAGTTCTCGAGGGCATCGGCCCCCATCTGCTCCTCGAGCTGGTGGGCCAGGGCAAAAAAGCCGTCTTCGTCTTCCAGACGAGCGAGGGCGAGCAGCACGGTGCCTGCAGCTCGGGTGGGATAGCCTTCCGCCTTAAGAACACGACGAGAATAGTTGACGGCAGCACGGTAGCGAGCGCTCGCGATGCACAGCTGCGAGATGGCCTCGAGCGTGTGGAGCCACCCGATAAGAGCCGGCTCGCTTACGGTGAGATCGGCCGCAGTCACGCCGTCTGCCAGCACCTTGTTGGCCCAGTAGTGCGGAGCCTCCATGTCGAATCCGGGCACGTTTTGCTGCAGGTAATCGGCTGTGGTCGCCTCGAGCTTCATCAAGTCGCCCAGGCAGGCGTCGACGGGCGTGTCCGCCAAAATGATGGCGAGCAGCTGGGCATCGAGGACATACGCATCGGCGCGGACGATCTTGAGCAGCTCATCGCGCATATCGTCAAACAGGCGGTTGCGCGTCTGCTCAAACTCCTCGTCGCTGCCCATGTCTTCGATGCGATGGAGCTCGTCGAGCAGGTGGCGGTGGACGCCGGCATAGGACAGCAGCGCCTGGGCATGCTCGGTCTGCGCATACTTATGAGGGTTGACGCTCACATCGTTATGGACAAGCTCGCGTGCTGCATCGGTGAGTTTGGGGTGCGACGCAACGTAGGCGCGCTCCAGGTAGGCGGGGATGTAGACGCTCGGATCCATTAGAGGTCTCCTCCCTTAAACGGCAGGCCCTGCTCGGTCGCGCGCAGGATGCGCTCGTCGATCTGGGAGCGCACGATGTCGTTAGTGGCGACCCAGGCGGCAAAGCTGGCGTTGTCGGGGGCGCCCAGGCCCTCCTGCAGCACCGGCGTCGCTTCGGACAGGGCAAGGACAAGCTCGTCGGTGGAGCCTGTGCCAACGTTGACGCGGGCATAGATGCCATCGGGAAACTCAGTTTGGAAGTAGAGCGCCTCGGCCGCGTGCGGGCACGAGCGCACCAGAATGCGCAGGTAGTGCTCGGCGCCTTCGTAATCCAGTTCGCGCCAGGCAGCGCTCATCAGCGCGATGAGCGTCCACGGGTCCAGGTCGCGCTCCACGTCCTTGGGACGGCGGCGCAGCGGCGTGTTGGCAAGATAGGGCACGGAGTGGGCAGAGCGAAAACGCTTGAGCTCCTCGGCGGGGAATTCGAGCTTTGCCATGGCGAGCATCGCCGTGTGGCGGACGCCGGCGGGATCGTTGGGCGCAAAGTCCAAGCTGCGATTCGCGGCATCCAGTGACATGCGGTAGCGGCCGCTAATGAGGGCGCGCGATGCCAAGGCGGCAAGCCAGCGCAGGTAGGGACGGCGGGTCAGGTCGCCTGCGGCCTCACGCTCGTAGGGGTCCTGCGCCGAGGCAATCTTGAGCGCCAGATCGTGCTCCACCTCGTCGCACTTGGACACCAGATACTGTACGTATTCCTCGTTGGATTCGGCGGTGAGCGCCGTCAGCATGCGCTGCGCATCCCAGTTGCTCGGATCGAGTGCGGTCGCCTCGCGGAGCATGTTCTCGGCAGCGGCCTCTTCCTGCTCTGCCTGGGCGTCGTCGGGGATAAAGGGGATGCGGTAGTCGACGGCCTCGACGACCTTGGCAATTAAATGCCCGGCGCGATCGCGATCATGCACGATGAGCGGTGCAGGGTTGCGGGTGAATTGTTCCATCAGACGCTCTACGGCAGCACCGTCGGTGAGCGGGATATTGTCGCGGCGCAAGGCCTCAAGAACGAGGCGATGGCAATCCTCTTGAATGGGATCGAATGCCATGGGGCCTCCTTTGCTGCGGTTAGGGTTCAAATGTCTCTATATAAGGGTCTAGTTTACCCGCATGTGGCACACCGGGGGTGCCGCACTTGGACTTGCACCTTTGCACCACGAAGACGGATGTCGCACAAATGTCGGCACCTTGGACGACCGAGTGGTATCACGGTGCCGCAAACGGTCGATATTTGGCGGCGAACGGTATACGTTTTGGAGCGCCGCGATGCCGCCTGAGGCATATGGCCAACCTTGATAAAACGTTTGCCCAGCTTGGGACAATTACCGCAACGCAAGAGGTTCCAGGGATGGAAAAAACGTTTCATCATTGGTGGCTTTAGGTGAATAACTGACCAACCAGAACGGTAGAATAGAGCTTGTCTGAGCGTTGAGACGTTTAGACATCGCGCATTGTCATCGCCGGCAACGCGCAAAACGGTCCTAACGGAGCCAATCGGGTGCTCCGTTATATACGCAAGTCTAAGAGGGGCTTGTTTAGGAGGCACAGTATGGGACGTTTTACCAATCCTCGCGATCTGTACTTTGGTGAGGGCGCTCGTCACGAGGTGAAGAACCTCAAGGGCAAGAAGGCCATCATCGTTTCTGGCGGCAGCTCTATGCGCCGCGGCGGGTTCTTGCAGGACGTTGAGGCCGACCTCAAAGAGGCCGGCATGGAGGTCAAGCTGTTCGAGGGCGTCGAGTCCGATCCGTCCATCGAGACGGTCATGAAGGGCGCCGAGGCCATGCGCGAGTTCGAGCCCGACTGGATTATCGCCATCGGCGGCGGCTCGCCCATCGATGCCGCTAAGGCCATGTGGGTCTTCTACGAGTATCCCGAGGAGTCCTTCGATAACATCATCCAGCCGTTCAGCTTCCCCGAGCTGCGTCAGAAGGCTCATTTCTGCGCCATCTCCTCTACCTCCGGCACCGCTACCGAGGTCACCGCGTTCTCCGTCATTACCGACTACGCTAAGGGCATCAAGTACCCGCTGGCCGACTTCAACATCACCCCTGATGTCGCCATCGTCGACCCCGAGCTCACCTACACCATGCCCGCCAAGCTGTGCGCTCACACCGGCATGGATGCTCTGACCCACTGCATGGAGGCCTACGTTTCCACCTGCGCCTCTATGTTCACCGACGCCAACGCCCTGCACGGCATCCGCGAGATCGTCGAGTGGCTGCCCAAGTCCTATGCTGGCGACCATGAGGCCCGTCAGCACATGCACGAGGCTCAGTGCATCGCCGGTATCGCCTTCTCCTCGGGCCTGCTCGGCATCGTTCACTCCATGGCTCACAAGACCGGTGCTGCCTTCGAGAACGGCCACATCATCCACGGTGCCGCTAACGCCATGTACCTGGGCAAGGTCATCCAGTGGAACTCCAAGGACCCGCGTGCTGCTGAGCGTTACGCTTACGTGGCCAAGGAGATCCTGCACCTTCCCGGCGAGACCAACGAGGAGCTCATCGCTGCGCTCGTCCAGAAGATTCGCGACCTCAACGACCAGCTCAACATTCCGCAGTCCATCAAGGATTACGCGAATGGTGGCGTGAAGGTCGACGCCGAGAACCCGCAGATGGTTTCCGAGGAGGAGTTCCTCGCCAAGCTGCCCGAGATCGCTGCGAACGCCGAGACCGACGCCTGCACGCCCGAGAACCCGCGTGAGACCAAGGCTGCCGACTTCGAGAAGATCCTCAAGGCCTGCTACTACGACACCGACATCGATTTCTAATCGACTCTTGTTATCGTAACGAGGGGCTCCGCACGTATCCGTACGGAGCCCCTTTCATTTTTCTTTTAGAGAATGGGATAGTTATGGCTGCAATTTTCAATAGCCCCAGCAAGTACATCCAGGGCCCGGACGAGCTGGCCAAGCTCGGCTCTTATGTTGAGCCGCTTGGCGCTAAGGCCCTCGTTATCGTGACGCCTTCGGGCAAGAAGCGCGTCGGTGCCAAGATCGAGGGCGGCTTTGCCGAGGCTAAGGCCGAGCTGCTGTTTAAGGACTTTAACGGCGAGTGCTCCAAGGGCGAGGTCGATCGCCTGGTTGCGCTCGCTCGCGACAACGGTTGCGACATCATCGTCGGCGTCGGTGGCGGCAAGGTCCTCGACACCGCGAAGGCCGTCGCCTATTACCTGGAGTCCCCGGTTATCATTTGCCCCACCATTGCTTCGACCGATGCCCCGTGCTCGGCGCTTTCGGTGCTTTATACCGATGACGGCCAGTTCGACAAGTACCTCTTCCTTAAGGCAAACCCCAATATTGTCATTATGGATACGACGGTTATCGCGGCGAGCCCGGTGCGCCTGACGGTTTCCGGTATGGGCGATGCGCTCGCAACCTATTTCGAGGCCCAAGCAACGCACGATGCCGACGGCGGCACCTGCGCTGGCGGCAAGGGCGGCATGGCTGGTCTGGCGCTTGCCAAGCTCTGCTACGAGACGCTTATGACCGACGGCGTCAAGGCCAAGGTTGCGCTGGAGAAGGGAGCGTTGACGTCTGCCGTCGAGCATATCATCGAGGCCAATACGCTGCTTTCGGGCATTGGCTTTGAGAGCTCGGGCCTCGCTGCTGCTCATGCCATCCATAATGGCCTGACGATGCTGCCCGAATGCCACGGCATGTATCACGGCGAGAAGGTCGCCTTTGGCACTATCGTCCAGCTGGTACTCGAGGATGCCCCGACCGAGAAGCTCGAGGAAGTCTTGGGCTTCTGCATTGAGCTGGGCCTGCCGGTCACGATGAAGGAGCTTGGCGTTGCCGAGGTTACGCGCGAGCAGGCCATGGTCGTTGCCGAGGCCGCTTGCGCGCCCGAGGACACCATGTGCAACATGCCGTTTGAGGTGACGCCCGAGATGGTCGCCAACGCCATCCTGGGTGCCGACGCACTGGGTCACTACTATCTCATGGATGAGTAAATCAAGCTAAGGAGGGGGCAAAGCCGACAGAAGGCTTTGCCCCTTTTGCTATGGTGCAAAGGGTTCAGGTTACTTTGCACCAATTGTTGTTGATGAAAGGGCGGATTCTCGTATGGCGCTTCCCATGGTTTATGGCGGTCCCGGACGATATGTTCAGGGGCCGGGTGAGCTCTCGCGTCAGGGCAGGTATTTGTCATGGTTGGGCTGCGCTGCCTATGTCCTGTTTGACCAGGGCACCGAGGATCGGCTGTGCAGGCAGATCGTCGATGGATTTCTGGACGAAGATCTAAGCGAGCCGTTCTTTAAGATTTATGACGGTCCGTGTACGGAAGAGGCCGTTGTCGAAATGGCTAAGGAAGCCCAGGCTGAGGATTGCGACATGGTGGTGGGTATTGGCGGTGGCAAGATGCTCGATATCGCCAAGGCAGTAGCGTTTTATGCCGAGTTGCCGTTGTGCGTATGTCCCACGGCGGCTTCGATGGACGGTCCGTGCAGCGCGATTTCGGTGCTGTATCACGAGGATGGGTCGTTCGACCGCTACCTGATGCTCGAGAAGAATCCAGACCTGGTCGTGGTTGATACCAACGTGGTTGCGGCAGCACCACTGCGGATGACGGTCGCTGGTATGGGCGACGCACTGGCAACGTACTTCGAGGCGCGTTCGTGTGCCGCGGCGCACGGCGCTAACGAGCACGGTGGCGCGCCGGGACACTTGGCCTTGGTTACGGCTCGTGCCTGCTATGACACGCTCATGGAGTGCGGCGTCGCTGCCAAGCGCGATCTCAAAAAGGGCCGTATATCGCCGGCGGTTGAGCGCCTGATTGAGTGCAATATTCTGCTTTCGGGTGTTGGCTTTGAGAGTGGCGGCCTGGGGTTGGCACATGCCATCGCCAACGGTCTGACGATTCTGCCCGAGTGCAAGGCCATGCATGGTGAGGCCGTGACATTTGGTCTGGTGGTGCAGCTGCGCCTGGAGCGTGCGCCCGAGCTTGATCGGGTGCTCGAGTTTTGCCAGCGCGTTGGTCTGCCGACGACGCTCGAGGAGCTGGGCCTTGGCGAGATTTCCGATGCCGACCTGCAGGGTGTTGCAAATGCGGCCTTTAGAAACGAGCGTAACATAGCCAACGAGCAGGCCAAGGTGACCAAACAAAAGCTCGTGCAGCTCATGTGCGAGGCATAGTTTGGCGCTTGATTGACCTTGTGCAATCGAGGCGGCGATAGGCCATGGGCTATTTGCCGCAAAGGTGCTCCGCGTGTAATTTGCTCGAGGCACGGGCCGATGGCGTATCATTATTTCTTGCTTGTTTGCACTGCTCAGGGAGGGGCCGCGCATGGCGCAGGAACACGATCTGTTTGATGACATTATCGAGATCAGCAAGGGTTTCGACTTTCTTAAAAACCCGCTTGGCGGTGTGACCGACGCACTCGATCCGTCGGCGCCGCAGTGGAATCCTGCCGACTACAAGGAGCGTCCGCGCGGCAACACCATTCCGTGCCTGACCTGCAAAAACGAAAAGAGCGGCTGCACCGCGTGCATGGACGTGTGCCCGGTCAACGCTATCGAGGTCGAGGAAGACGCCATCGAGATCCTCGACTCCTGTCGCAAGTGCGGCCTGTGCGCCGCTGCCTGTCCGACCGAGGCGATCATCTCGCCGCGCCTGGCGCCCAAAAACCTGTATGACGATATCGTCTCTGCAGCTACGAGCCACGAGACCGCCTACGTCACCTGCACGCGCGCCCTCAAGCGCATGCCGCGCGAGAACGAGGTCGTCGTCGCCTGCGTGGGCGATATTACTGCCGAGACCTGGTTCTCGGTGCTGGCCGACTATCCCAACGTGAGCGTCTACCTGCCGCTGGGCGTGTGCGATAAGTGCCGCAACACCGGTGGCGAGGACATCCTGGGCGAGGCCATTGCTACCGCCGAGGAGTGGTCCGGCACGGGTATGGGCCTGGAGGTAGACCCCAAGAGCCTCAAGTGCCATAAGCGCCGCGAGTACGAGCGCAAGGAGTACATGGATAAGATTGCCCGTACCACGGGTCTAACCGTGACTAAGCTCAATCCGGCGACGGCGGCACTGGCCTCAGTGACGCAGAGGTTGAAGGCCCACCGTCACCAGATCACGCAGCTTGAGCGCACACTCAACACCATGTGCGGCACCACGACGACCAAGCGTCGCCGTTCGCTCACGCACGGGCGCCAGCTGGTGCTTTCGACGCTGCAAAACCATCCCGAGCTTGCCCAGAACATGCAGGTGAGCACGCCGGAGTGCGATTTTGACAAGTGCACGTCATGTGGCGAGTGTGTCAACGTATGCCCCACGTTTGCCTGCGATCTGGTGGGAAGCGGCCGCTTTGCGTTGGAGTCCACGTATTGCTTGGGCTGCGGCGCCTGCGTCAAGGTGTGCCCCGAGCATGCGCTCAAGTTGGTTGAGCACGACGCGTCCAATCTGGTCGTCGTCGATCCCGAAGCCGAGGAAAAGGCCGCCCAGAAGGCGAAGGCTCACGAAGAAGCTGAGAAGGTCAAGGCCGAGGCAAAGGCCAAGCTCGACAAGATGCTCGATCAGGTGGAAAAGCTCGCGGACTAGCCAAAAGAGCGTAAATGATGGCCGGTGAGACAGGTACTGCCCCACCGGCCAAAAAAGTTGCGGTGGAATAGTTCCTGTTTTGCCCTTAAGCTGGCCATTCTAGGAGCTATTCCACCGCAACTAATAGATGGTTAGTTCATGCTGCTTTGGTGGCCGGTTCGACCGGTACCGTTGCGCGTCACGGTTTCATGGAGCAAAAAGAACCCGGGGACCTGTTTGGTCTCGGTGTATTCCATAAGGATGCCGTCGGCGTTGTAGGTCTGCCCGCGTATAACGGCGAGTGCGTTAAAGTCGTCGAGATCGAGCACGCGCGCATCTTCGGGCGTGGGATGCTCAATCGTTACATCGCGTTTGCCCGTGGCAATCTTAATGCCAAGATCTTCTTCGAGGTAACGATAAATTGAATCGTTGACAATCTCGGGTGTCAGTCCCGGTACCTGTGAGCTTAGGTAATAGGAGTCGTCGGAGCACACGGCATGTCCGTTTGCATAACGGATGCGTTTGGCGCGCGTGAGCTCGCAGCCTTCGGGAAATCCGGTAATCTTGGAGAGTGCCTTGCTACAGACGAGGAGCTCAAAGACGGTGGTGACAGTCTTGAGCTCAAAGCCTCGGCTGGTCGCGATTTCCTTAAAGGTCTCGAGTCCGCCGCCGCCACGACTCTTCTCGTCACTGATGTTGCGAATGACGCGCATGCCTTTGCCTTGCTGGGGGAGCACGTAACCATCTGCCGCAAGCATCGAGATAGCGCGACGGACCGTCATGCGCGAACAGTCAAACAGCTGCGTGAGCTCAGTCTCCGAAGGCAGATAACTCTGATAGGCGTATGTGCCGTCGTCAATCGACTGCTTCACGTTGTCATAAATAGTTTGAAAGATGGCTCGCGCCATGACGGTCTCCTAGATGTGTGCGTGCGGACGGCAGGTGGGGAGCCGTCCGCACGGGCGTCGATCGAATTACCTACTGGGGTCAATTATATATTTGCCCATGGCGCGCAGTGCCGGGTCCGATAGGATGGCACCGAGCTCGTCGAGGGAAGCCACCTTGGCGACCATCGAGGATACGTCGAGCCTGCCGGAGTCGATGAGCTCGAGCGCGCGACGCTGGGTGTAAGGGTTGATGTAAGACGAGGTGAGCACGAGCTCCTTCTGGAAGACCTCGAAGGGCTTGACGGTGATTGTCTCATCGGGCTTGGTAAGTCCGAACATCATGACCGTAGCCTTGTGGCCGGCGATCTGGATGGCCTGCTCGATGGTGACGGGCTTGCCAACACACTCGATAACGACATCGACGTTGCCGACGCCTTCCTGCTCCAGGCGGGTGGGGACATCCTCGCGGATGGAGTCGATTGCCAGGTCGGCGCCGAGTTTGAGCGCAACCTCGCGCTTGCCCTCGACAGGCTCGAGCAAAACGACTTTGGTTGCACCAGCGTTTTTGGCAAGCTGCATCATGAGCAGACCGATCATGCCACCGCCGATAACGACAACTGTGCTGCCGGGCTTGATGTTGCACATATCGATGCCGTGCAGACAGCACGCCACGGGCTCGGTCATGGCACCCTGCTCGAAGCTGGTGTGTTCGCCCAACTTGTAGACTTGCTGCATATCGACGGAGCAGTACTCCGCAAAGCCGCCGTTAACGGTGGTGCCGTAGCCGGTCATATGCTCGCAGTAGTGGTTGATTCCGTCACGGCAGGGTTCGCAGCAGCCGCAGGGATGGTTTGGGTCGATGCACACGCGATCGCCCGGCTTAAAACCGGTGACATCGCAGCCCACGGCCTCGATAACGCCCGCGAACTCATGGCCAAGGATCGTGGGCGGGGTAACGTCCGCTGCACCCTTGTCGCCTTCATAGATATGAACGTCGGTACCGCAGACGCCGCAAGCTTTGACGTTGATCAGAACGTCGCGCTTGCCCACGGTCGGCTTTGCCGATTCCTCGACTCTGAGGTCGTGCTTTCCATAGAAGACCGCGCTTTTCATGGTGACTCCTTAATGTGGCGGTGAATGTTGTAATGAAGTATAGGCATGTATACAGATATAGACAAGCATATCTAGACAAGTAGAAAAGAAATATGAATTGTGGCCATCAGCTATATCAGCTTTAGCAGGTAAAATAGTGGAGATATACCGTTTACGGCCAATAATCGACCGTTTGCCGAACACGGAAATCGTATTAACTTGTCTAGATAAGTGATATGATAATAATAGAAGCGCAAGAAGTCAGGGAAGCGGGCCCACCCGTCCTATTGCACGAGGTACACGCAAACGGCGCGTCTGCGGTCTCGAGTGAAGCCAAAACCGCAGTCGCTCCGAATGAAGAGAGGGGGATTCCCCGTCATGATGCAAAAGATACAACGTTTCGGCGGTGCAATGTACACGCCTGCAATTCTTTTCGCATTTTCCGGAATCGTCGTCGGCCTGGGTACGTTGTTTACCACCGAGGCGATCTTTGGCGAGATGGCCACTGCGGGCCATCTTTGGTTTGATTGCTGGAATGTGCTGCTCCAGGGTGGTTGGACGCTCTTTAACCAGATGCCGTTGCTGTTTTGCGTAGCGTTGCCAATCTCGCTCGCGAACAAGCAGAACGCTCGCTGCTGCATGGAGGCTTTGGCCATCTACCTTACCTTCAACTACTTTGTAAGCACAATCTTGGGGCAGTGGGGCCCTGTCTTTGGGGTCGACTACTCTGTCGAGGCGGGCAGCGGTACTGGTCTTGCCACTATCGCAAGCATCAAAACGCTTGATATGGGCATCATGGGTGCGCTTATCATTTCAGGTATTGCCACGATGCTTCACAACAAGTACTTCGACACCGAACTTCCTGAGTGGCTGGGCGTGTTCTCGGGCTCCGTGTTCATCTATATGATCGGTTTCTTCGTTATGGTTCCGGTCGCTCTTATCGCCTGCCTGGTATGGCCGCATGTTCAGGCTGCTATCGCTGCCTTCCAGGGATTCATCCTTTCCGCCGGTACGTTTGGCGTGGGCGTCTTTGCTTTCTTCGAGCGCGTGCTGATTCCTACAGGCCTGCACCACTTTATCTATACGCCGTTCTATTACGACAACGCGGCGGTCAACGGCGGCATCTTTGCTGCTTGGGCCAACATCCTGCCCCAACTGGCTGCCGATCCGAGCATTGCTCTTAAGGATGCCGCACCCTGGGCTGCCTATACCTGCCCTGGTTGGACTAAAGTCTTCGGCTCGCTTGGCGTCGCCATTGCGTTTTATATGACCGCCAAACCCGAGCGCAAGCAGCGCGTCAAGGCTCTGCTCATTCCCGTCACCCTTACCGCTATGCTTTGCGGTATTACCGAGCCGCTTGACTTCACCTTCCTGTTCATCGCGCCCGGCCTGTTCGTCGTCCACTGCGTGCTCGGAGCGCTTGGCTGCATGGCTCAAAACCTCCTTGGCGTCGTGGGTATCTTTGACGGAGGCATCATCTCGATGCTCTCGTGGGACTGGCTGCCCCTTTGGGCTGCACACGGTCTGCAGTACGCCATCTCCATCCTTGTCGGTCTGTGCTTTACCGCCCTTTGGGTCGTGGTCTTCCGTTTCCTGATCGTCAAGTTCGACTTTAAGACCCCCGGTCGCGAGGATGACGATGTTGAGGTCGAGCTCAAGTCCAAGGCCGACTACAAGCAAAAGCAGGGCGGTGCTGCTGGCAAATCGGTCGCCCAGAGTAAAGATGATGAGCGCTTGGTGCTTGCCGAGAAAATCCTCGATCTGCTCGGTGGCGCGGATAACATCATCGATGTAACTAACTGCGCTACCCGTCTGCGCGTTAACGTCAAGGACAAGGGCGTCGTTGCACCCGAGGCTTCCTTCAAGGCGATCGGTACGCATGGCTTGGTGGTCCAAGGTCAGTCAATCCAGGTCATCATCGGCCTTACCGTCCCGCAGGTTCGCGAGAAGTTCGAGAGTCTTCTGTAAACCATCGTCCATCGAAACAATCGGCCTTGCAGAGCCGGTATGCACCGCAAGGCCGATTCTAGAGATAAAAAACTCCACTTCTAGGTAACAATTCCAAACCGTACAGGCCGCGTGCGGGGATGGATTGAGCAAGCGGCCAGAATGAGGAGGACATCATGTCCAAGAAAAACTATGCCGTGACCATTGCCGGCGGTGGCTCTACCTTCACTCCGGGCATTGCCCTGATGCTGCTTGAGGAGCGCGACCGCTTCCCGGTCAACAAGGTGACCTTCTACGACAACAACGCCGAGCGCCAGGAGACCGTGGCTAAGGCCTGCGAGATCTACTTCCACGAGAACGCTCCCGAGGTTGAGTTTAACTACACCACCGACCCCGAAACCGCTTTTACCGGTACTGACTTCGTCCTCGCTCACATCCGCGTTGGACTGTACGCTATGCGTGAGCTCGACGAGAAGATTCCTCTCAAGTACGGCTGCGTTGGCCAAGAGACCTGCGGCGCCGGCGGTATCGCCTACGGCATGCGTTCCATCGGTGGCGTCATCGAGATCCTCGACTACATGGAGAAGTACAGCCCCAACGCTTGGATGCTCAACTACTCCAACCCCGCGGCCATCGTCGCCGAGGCCTGCCGCGTGCTGCGCCCCAACAGCCGCATCATCAACATCTGCGACATGCCGATCGACCTTATGGATAAGATGAGCCGTATGTGCGGCATCAAGGATCGTCGCGAGCTGCAGTATAGCTACTACGGCCTCAACCACTTTGGTTGGTGGAGCAAAATCTACGACAAGGAGGGCAACGACCTCATGCCGCAGATTAAGGAGCACATGGCTAAGAACGGCTACCTGGACGGCATCGAGCACGAGGCCGGTAAGGAGCAGCATGTCGAGGAGAGCTGGATTCACACCTTCGGCAAGGCCAAGGATGTCTATGCTGTCGATCCCGAGACGATTCCCAATACCTACCTCAAGTATTACCTGTACCCGGACTATGTCGTCGAGACGTCTGACCCCAACTACACTCGCGCCAATGAGGTTATGGACGGCCGCGAGAAGAAGGTCTTTGGCGCTTGCCGCGACATCATCGCCAAGGGTACGGCTAAAGACGGCGGCTTTGAGCCAGATGTACATGCCAACTACATCGTCGACCTTGCCTGCGCACTGGCCGAGAATACGCTCGAGCGCTTCCTACTGATCGTCCCCAACGATGGCGCTGTGCCCAACTTCGACCCGACGGCCATGGTCGAGGTGCCTTGCATCGTCGGTTCCAACGGCTTTGAGAAGATTTGCCAGGGCCCGATTCCGCAGTTCCAGAAGGGCCTGATGGAGCAGCAGGTTTCCGTCGAGAAGCTCGTTGTCCAGGCTTGGGTCGAGGGCAGCTACCAGAAGCTCTGGCAGGCACTCACGCTCTCCAAGACCATTCCTTCGGCGAGCGTTGCCAAGCAGATTCTGGACGAGCTTATCGAGGCCAACAAGGATTTCTGGCCCGAGCTTAAGTAAGGACTGCTGTCTCGAATTCTCACGCATCTCTGCTTCATTTGCGCCGTCGTGGTGTCCGGATTCGCCTTCGAGGCGGTCGAGCAGGTTGTGCGCGTCCATCAACGAGTCGTCGATGTCCATCGTTTCGTCTAGCGCGCAGGCGAGTAGTTTGTTGAATCCCAAGATCATTTCGCGTCGTAGATATTTCTCGTGTACGATCTGCGCGTGATATTCGAGGTGGGCGGAAGTCGCCACTTTGCTGCTCAACTGGGTGATGCCGAACGCTCCGCCCGCCTCTTCGAGCTTTCCGCGGTGGGAAAGCTCTTCTTTTACGGTGAGGATGTCTATCTTCATTCCGGCGTGGTACATAGCCAGTATGGCGGCGTAGATCAGTTGGTGGCGCAGGACATAGAACATTTCGGGGCGCAGCTTGTCGGCTATCAGTGGTATAGCTCTCTGCTCTATCAGGCAGGCGCCGATGATGGCTTCTTCTATTTCGGGAGCCTGTGGTGAAACTCTGTTTTCGGTATTCATAATCAGTGTTTGTTTAATCAGTCTTCGTTTAATTGGGATTCGTTTTATCAGTATTCGTTTAGGAAAGCTTTGTTGGATAAATAGCTGGCAGCGTGGAGCAGGTAGTTGATGTTTGTTTGGTGGAAATAATAATCTTCTACCTTGTCGATGGCGAGTTGCTGTTCCTTGTCGCTTAATTTTTTCCATTCGCGTTGCGCTTTGGCGATGTTTTCTTTGGGAAGCTGCGTGATGCTGTGAAACTCATTCCAAAACAGGCGGAACTTCTCGTTGACGGTTTTCTTTTTCTGCTTGCCGCTGTCGGGGGCTCCTACCCATTTGTCGTATTCGACAACACGGATATGCAGGGACGGGTTGTTGGGATGGGGGACGATTTCGATGATCCCCAGGATGGCAAGGGCGTGTATGAACCGGAAGGTTTTTCCGACAGACCAGCGGAAAAAGCGGCTCCAGTCGCGGTAGCTGAACATG
>OGPB01001230.1_pt1 | contig 15299 bp, 13 predicted proteins | sample 1552821 | NCBI WGS metagenome assembly OGPB01 (sample SAMEA2580192, study PRJEB22360) | human gut metagenome | biome: human gut; feature: human-associated habitat; material: faeces | place: Denmark | collected 2008/2010 | reverse complement strand
GTTGACGTGTATGGTCACGACCTGCTTTGCGAGGGCGGTGAGGCCATTTGCGCCACCCGCATTCGTCATGAGCTGGGACAGGGCCATGTGGAGCTGGCTGCTGAGTTGCTCGGCCGCCCGTATATGGTGCGCGGCGGTGTTATTCGCGGCCGCCACGAGGGTTCTGGCATGGGCTTTCCCACGGCAAACCTGCAAGTTCCCGACGGCATTCAGGTGCCTGCCGATGGCGTGTATGAGGGTCTGGTGCTCGTCGATGACACCGTGTGGCCCGCTGCCGTGAACGTCGGACTGCCGCCGACGTATGCCGATGATGCGGCATCTGCGCATCTTGAGGCTAATTTAATTGGTTATACGGGCAACCTCTATGGCGCTTCCGTTTCGCTGGCGTTTACGCGCTGGCTACGTCCCTCGCGTGTGTTCGATTCGCTGGATGAGTTGATTGCGACCGTCGAGGGTAATATCGAGGACATTCGTCACAACTTGGGTGAGCAGGGGGTGAGCATCCGTGATTAGCGATGAGGAAAAAGACCAGGTACGCGCTGCGTCCGACTTAGTCGCCATCGTGCAGGAAACGGTTGAGCTCAAGCCCCGCGGCCACGAGTTTTGGGGTTGCTGCCCCTTCCATGGCGAAAAGACGCCGTCATTCCACATTATCCCTGCCACGCAGGTGTGGCATTGCTTTGGTTGCGGTGAGGGTGGCGACGTCTTCACCTATATCATGAAGCGCGAGAACCTGAGCTTTCCCGAGTCAATCCGTTATTTGGCCGACCGCGCGGGTATTGAGCTGCACGACACCGGAGACCGCCGCGAGCGCGGTACCAAGCGTGCCCGCATCTACGATCTGTGCGCCGAGACCGCCCAGTTCTATCACACCATGCTTATGCGCGGTAAGGACGGCCGTCCGCGCGAGTACTTTGCCAGCCGCGGCATGGGTGGCGACGTCTGCCGCCGCTACTGCCTGGGCTTTGCGCCGGGCTGCAACGCGCTGGTGTCGCACCTGTCCCAGGCGGGTTTTACCCCGCAGGAGATGATCGATGCCAACGTTGCCGTGAGCCGCGGGCGCGGACAGCTCGCCGACCGCTTTTACGACCGCGTGATGTTTCCCATCTTTGACGAACAAGGGCATAACATCGCCTTTGGCGGTCTCATTATGGGCGACGGCCAGCCTAAGTATCTCAACACTGCCGAGACGAGTGTGTTCCATAAAAAGCGAAACCTCTACGGTTTTAATTGGGCCAAGGAGTTTATCGTCGCGCAGGATACGGCCATCGTGGTGGAGGGCTATACCGATTGCATTGCCTGCTGGGAGGCGGGGATCAAAAACGTCGTCGCCACGCTGGGCACTGCGCTCACGGAGCATCACGTTAAGACGCTCACCCGCTTTGCCAAGCGCATCGTGTATATGTTTGACGGAGACGCCGCGGGTCAGAAGGCCGCCCGCCGCGCGATTCAGTTTATCGAGCAGGATTCGATGGATCTGCGCTGCGTGGTGCTCCCCGACGGCAACGATCCTATGGAGTTTATTACGGCACATGGTGGACAGGAGCTGCAGACGCGCATCGACGCTGCCGAGCCGCTTATGGACTTTGTCTACCGTTCGCTGCAGGAGTCGAGCGACATCACCACGCCGGGCGGTCGCGCCAAGGCGCTGGAGGACGCTCTCACGCTCATCTATCCGCTGCGCGACAGCTATATGATCGACACGTACTTTATCCAGATTGCCGATCTGTTGGGTTTGGATCTGGAGACCGTGCGCGCGAGCTCGGGCCGCGTGTTTCGCGACGTCGCCAAGCGCGAGGATGCGGAGCGCCGCCGCGAACAGAACTATGAACGCCAGCGGGCGCAGGCTGAGCGATCTGGTAACGCGGGCGGTCGGTCGTCTGGTTCGCAGGGGACATCTCGTGGTGCTTGGGCATCGGGCGCGACTCCGGCCGTAGCGGCGCCGGTCGAGGAAGAACCGTACGACTACGTCCCGCTCGATGCCTATTGCGCTGCACCAGTGGAGGTCGACGACCTGCCGCCGATCGATGTGCCTGATGGTATGGGCGCTGTGCCCGCCGATGGCCCGGCAGACGCCTCGGCCCCTATGGTCCTGACCGATTTGGAACGCAAGTCCTTGGCAGGGGAGCGCGAGCTGTTGACGATGCTTACTAGCTACCCCGACCTGTTCCGCACGTATGCCGACCGCATCTGCTCCATCGAGTGGATTGACCCGCGCCACGAGTCCATCGCATGGGCCGTTCTGGCAACGCCGCCGGGAACCGATCCTGCAGCCTGCATGGATGCGGCACGCTCGGTGTGTCCCGAGGCGGCAACGCTTGTGAGTGCCGGGCGCATCTCGGCGACGAGCAAGCACCCCACCGAGACGAACATCGTGTTTATGCTCGATACGCTCGAGCTCTACACCATCAAGCGTCGCATGCGTGCCGCACAGGCCAAGCTGCGCCGGGACCGTTCGCTCGACGATGAGGCCCGTCGCGCGCTGACCGTGCAGGCCGCGCAGGATTCGCAGCGTCAACGCGAACTGCAAAAGTCGATCGGCGGCGTGGCGGACCCGTTCCGTTTGATCGGCCTGGAGGCCGCGGGCACCGAACAAGCCTAGATGTTGTGGTCAACCAGCGTATTCTCGCCTATATCCAGTCCTCTTTTTGGGTATAGACGTCAATGTGTGTGCTAAAGTATTGAGTCCTGTGGACTATGAAGGGAGAATCTGTGCCAAAAAAGACTGAGAGCACGGGTACTGGGCTGGAATCCTACGTTGCAAAGCTCATGGGTAACGGCTCAAACAGGACTTCGGTAACCGAGGACGAGATTCAGGTCGCCCTGAAGGATATCGATGTTTCTGACGAGCAGCTCACCGCGGTGTATTCCGCGCTGCGCAACAGCGGCATCCAGATTATCTCCGCGAGCGGTAACGACGACGCCCCCATGGACGTCGACGATGACGATAACGATACCGATACCGACGATTTCGATGACGACGACGAGCACGATTCCGGCTCGCTCGACGATCACGAGCTTAAGATGGCCCGTCAGGCCGACGCCGAGATGGGTTCTTCCAAGAGCAAGAAGAAGCGCACCGTGCGCACGTCCCGTTCACGCTCTCGCGTGCGTGGTATCGATGCCTCCACGGTGATGCTGACCGGCGATCCGGTTCGTATGTACCTCAAGGAGATCGGCAAGGTCGACCTGCTGACCGCCTCCGAAGAGGTCGATCTGGCCATGAAGATCGAGGCCGGTCTCGAGGCCACCGAGAAGCTCGAGGCTGCCGAGGCAGGCGAGCTCGAGCTCACGCGTTCCGAGATGCGTCGTCTTACGCGCATTGAGAACGTTGGCCTCGAAGCCAAGCAGGCACTCATCAGTGCAAACCTGCGTCTGGTCGTCTCCATCGCCAAGCGCTATGTCGGCCGCGGCATGCTGTTCCTTGACCTGATCCAGGAGGGCAACCTCGGTCTGATTCGCGCCGTCGAGAAGTTCGACTACCAGAAGGGTTTTAAGTTCTCCACGTACGCCACGTGGTGGATCCGTCAGGCCATCACGCGCGCTATCGCCGACCAGGCCCGAACCATCCGTATTCCCGTGCACATGGTCGAGACCATCAATAAGCTTGTTCGCGTGCAGCGCCAGCTTCTCCAGGACCTGGGTCGCGACCCGACCCCCGAGGAGATCGGTGCCGAGATGGACATGAGCGCCGACCGCGTCCGCGAGATCCAGAAGATTTCGCAGGAGCCCGTGTCGCTCGAGACCCCCATCGGCGAGGAAGAGGATTCCCAGCTGGGCGACTTCATTGAGGACTCCCAGGCCATCGTTCCGCCCGATGCCGCCAGCTTCTCCATGCTGCAGGAGCAGCTCACCCAGGTGCTCGACTCGCTTGCCGATCGTGAGCGCAAGGTTATCGAGTTGCGCTTTGGCCTTGTTGACGGTCATCCTCGCACGCTCGAGGAAGTCGGTCGCGAGTTTGGCGTCACGCGCGAGCGCATCCGCCAGATTGAGTCCAAGACTCTGGCTAAGCTCCGCCACCCGAGCCGTTCGAGCAAGCTCAAGGACTACATCGAGTCATAACCTCGCAAGCAAGAAGCGCCCTCAAGTACATCCGCTTGGGGGCGCTTTCATGTAGTCATTGGGGACGTTCTTGAATGACTAGTCGTTTAAGAACGTCCCCAATGACTAGGTCGGAAAAATTCTCAAAAAAGTTCTTGCCCTGAGCTGATTCGTCCGTATAATTAACTTCGTTGCTTGAGAGCACGCACCTATTCCTCGGTAGCTCAATGGTAGAGCACGCGGCTGTTAACCGCGCTGTTGTAGGTTCGAGTCCTACCCGGGGAGCCAGGTTATAAAACCCGTCGCTTATGCGGCGGGTTTTTTCATGCCGCGACCAATTGACTCGAACGTTGCCATATCAACATTTCGTGTCGAGGATGTAATCCCGCGACCCACCACCTCAACATGGCGCGGTCGTTGTAGAATATTGCAGTGATTGCTCCCACGACATGGTGCCGCGAGCACCAGATAAGGAGATTCTTGTGTCTGAGACCATTAACGGCAGCCTGAGCGTCTCGAACGACGTTATTGCCGATATTGCCGGTTATGCCGCGATGACGTGCTATGGCGTCGTCGGTATGGCTGAGCAGCTCCAAGGCGCCGAGAGCGTGCGCCTGCTTGCCGGTCAGCGCCTCCGCAAGGGCGTGCTTGTCTCCGCCGACGAGAACGGCCTCACGGTCGATCTTCACGTCGTGCTCGAGAACGGCGTCAACATGAAGTCCGTCTGCCACAATCTTTCGAGCTCCGTTGCCTTCACCCTGCAGGAAATCGCTCAGATCGATCCCGCCAGCCTTAAGATCGGCATCCATATCGACGCGCTCAAGAGCCGTTTGAACTAGCATCCGAAAACGGAGATTCAAATACCCATGATTGCAAAGACCATTCGCACCTGTTTTCCGATCGCTGCGGCTGCCGTTTCCGACAAGGCCGAGGAGATCAACAAGCTCAACGTCTTTCCCGTACCCGACGGCGATACCGGCACCAACATGTCGCTCACGCTCGCCTCGGTGACCAAGGAGCTCTCCGCTCTTCCCGCCGATGCCGACATGGAGGCCATCGCCGGCGCCATCACCCACGGTTCCCTGATGGGCGCCCGCGGCAACTCCGGTGTCATCACCTCGCAGATCCTGCGCGGTGTGGCCGAGGGTCTCGTTTCTGCCGATGAGCCCATCACATCCGCCAACATCGCCTATGCGTTCCGCCGCGCCGTTAAGGTCGCCTTCCAAGCCGTCCGTAAGCCCATCGAGGGCACGATCCTCACGGTGCTTCGTGATGTCTCGACCAAGGCCGACGAGTGCGAAAAGAAGAAGTTCTCGGCCGAGGACGCGCTCGATGCCATCGTCGTCGAGGCCTACCAGTCCGTCGCCCGCACGCCCGACCTGCTGCCCGTCCTGAAGGAGAACGGCGTGGTCGACTCCGGTGCCTTTGGTTTTGCCATTTTCCTGGAGAATTTTGTCGCCGCCGCTCTTGGCCGCAGCACCGTTGTCGAGGATTTCTCCGCCACGTTTGATTCTGCCGGCTCTGCCCGCGACGCGGCCCTCGGTCGCGTTGAGATCGAGGCTAACGACGACTGGGAGGGCTCGGAGTTCCGCTATTGCAACGAGTTCCTCTTTAAGGCCGACGCCCCGTTTGACGAGGACGAGTGCCTTAAGTTCCTGGGCTCCATGGGCGACTGCGAACTGCTCGTGGGCGCCTACCCCGACTACAAGATTCACGTGCACTCCAATACCCCCAATCTGGTGCTCGAGCACATGCTGCAGCTTGGTCAGATCTATGAGGTCTTTATCCACAACATGGAAATGGAGGCCCACGACCGTACCGCCAAGATTCACGAGGACCAGGAAAAGGCGGCCGAGCCCGCCAAGGCGCTGGGTTTTGTCGCCGTTGCCGCCGGCTCCGGCGAGGCCGACATCCTCAAGTCCCTCGGTGTTGACGTGATCGTCTCGGGTGGCCAGACCATGAACCCCTCGACCGCCGACCTGCTGGGTGCGGTGGACCAGGTCAACGCGACCTCGGTCATCATCCTGCCCAATAACGGAAACATCCGCATGGCTGCCGCTTCCGCCTGCACTGACAAGAAGGTTTCCGTTGTTCCCACCAAGACCGTCCCGCAGGCGTTCTCCGCGCTGTTCGCGGTCCTGCCCGATTCCGAGCTCGAGGACGCCGTCGCCGCTATGGTCGACGCCATCAGCGAGGTCCGCGATGGCGAGGTCACCCGTGCCGTGCGCGATTCCAGCGCCTCCGACGGCTCTCCGATTCACTCCGGTGACGTTATGGGTATCATCGCCGGCTCCATCGACGTGGTCGGCTCCGACGTGAAGCAGGTCACGCTCGACTGCATCAACCGCATGCAGGAAGAAGAGGAGGGCGACGCGCTTACGATTCTGGCCGGTGAGGAGCTGTCCGACGAGGCCTTCCGGGAGATCGTCGACGCCATCGAGGAGGCTCAGCCCGACCTGGAGATTGATGCCCATCGTGGTGAGCAGCCGCTCTATCCCGTGATCTTCTCAATCGAGTAGGCATCTGCCCATGTCCGAGCTGTGCTCCGTGCCGCGCGTCTCGGAGCGCTTTGCCCAGAGCAATGCGCTCGACGAGGATATCGCGCGACTCAAATATGTTTCGGGTAAACGTGAGGAGGCCCTTCGCCGTCTGGGAATTCGGACGGTGGGGGACCTCCTTCTCCATATCCCTCATCGATATCTCGACTTTACGCGCTCCTGGTCCATCGAGATGGCTCCCATCGGTACCGTGTGCACGATTGTCGCCACGGTCGATCGCATCGTCCAAAAGCAGCCCCGCCCGCGTATGCAGGTGACCGAGGTCTCGCTGGTGGACGAGACGGGCGTGCTGCAAGTCGCCTTTTTCCGTCAGCCTTGGATTGCCCAGCAGTTTAAGCAGGGCGACCGCCTGGCCGTGATGGGTAAGGTCGAGTTTGCCTACGGCTTTAAGCAGATGGCCTCTCCGCATTTCGAAAAGCTCGAGGAAGGGCGTGCAGCGGGCACTATCCTGCCGGTCCATTACGTGAGCGATGGCGTGAGCCAGGCGTGGATGCGTCGCATCGTAAGCGGCGCGCTCGAGGTTGTCGGTAATCCCTTCGACCCGATTCCCGCACGCCTGCGCGTCAAGCGTCGCCTGATGAGCAATGCCCGCGCGCTGCGCTCGATTCACTTTCCCTCGAGTATGGCCGAGCGCGATATCGCGCGCGCACGGCTTGCCTATGAGGAGTGTCTCTACCTGCAGCTGGCGCTGCGCTTGCGCAACGACGGCGGCTTGGTCGAAGTCGCTCCCTATGCCCACGCCGCGGGCGAGCACCTGGCGGCGCTCAAGGAAGCCCTGCCGTTTTCGCTGAGCGACGAGCAGGAGGCCGCGTTCCAAGATATCCTGCTCGACATGTGCGATGGCGATCGCGTGATGAACCGCCTGCTGCTGGGCGACGTCGGTACCGGCAAGACGGCCGTCGCCGCGTGCGCGCTGGCCGTCGCGGCCGATTCGGGTACTCAGTCCTGCGTTATGGCGCCTACGGGCGTGCTGGCGCGCCAATATGCCGATAAGACCGGCCCCTTGCTCTCGCAGGCTGGCATGTCCTGGGCGCTCCTGACGGGTGCCACGCCGGCGGCCGAGCGCGAGCGGATCCATGCGCAGCTGGAATCGGGCGAGCTCGACGTGCTCTTTGGTACCCACGCGGTCCTTTCGGATGACGTGGCGTTTAAGCATCTGTCGCTTGTCGTCATCGACGAGCAGCACCGCTTTGGTGTGGGCCAGCGCAATGCCCTGCGTGCCAAGGGCCCGGGCGCCGACCTGCTCGTTATGACGGCCACGCCTATCCCGCGCACGTTGGCGCTCTCGGTCTATGGCGACCTGGACACGAGCATCATTCGCCATCGACCTGTTCCGGGTGCGGGCGTTACGACGCGCGTGCTCACCGAGTCGAGCCGCGACCTGGCCTACGGCGCCATTCGCGAGGCGCACGAAAAGGACCAGCAGGCCTATGTGATCTGCCCACTTGTGGAGCCGAGTGACTCGGCCGATGAGCTGGAAGACGTGCCCGGTATCGCTCGTGACGACGAGGGCCGCGTGACTGTCCCTGTGCCGCTGCACGATACGGCAACCGAACTCGACCGACTGCGCCTGGCGTTGCCGGGGCTTACCATTGAGCGCCTTCACGGCCGCATGCCGGCGGGGGAGAAGGACCGGGTCATCGATGCCTTTAAGCGCGGTGAGATTGATGTGCTCGTCTCGACCACGGTGGTTGAGGTGGGCGTCGACGTGCCCAACGCCACCGTCATGGTCATCGAGAATGGCGAGCGCTTTGGATTGGCGGCCTTGCACCAGCTGCGCGGTCGCGTGGGCCGCGGCAGCGTGTCGGGCACCTGCCTGGTCATGACGCACTCCAAGGGCAATGGCGGGGCCTCGGCGGCACAAGAACGTCTCCAGTCGCTCGAAAAGACCTCGGACGGCTTTACGCTCGCCCAGATGGACCTGCGCCTGCGCCACGAGGGCGAGATCCTGGGTTATCGCCAGCACGGCGGCGTGACCTTGCGCTTTGTGGACCTGGACGCCGACGAGGATCTTATCGAATGGGCCCATTTGGACGCGGTCGAGCTCTTGCGGTATGCTTGCAACCTTGACTCCGTGGCGACGCGTCCCTTGCGCGATGCGGTCGTCACGCGCTATCGACATATCTTTAAGGAGGTCAGCGGAGGATGAGAATCATCGGCGGTGAATGGCGCGGCCGCAAGATCGAAGAGCCGCGCGGGCGCGATGTTACCCGTCCCACGACCGATCGCGTGCGCGAGGCATGTGCATCTATGGTCATGTCGGCGTTCGATTTCGATTTGGACGAGGTCCGCGTGCTGGACGGCTTTGGCGGCTCCGGCGCCCTGGGTATCGAGATGCTCTCGCGTGGCGCCCGCACGCTCACCACGTTCGAGATCGATCGCAATGCCGCCCGTCTGATCACCAAGAATATCGAGTCACTGTGCCGCGACCGCTCGCGTTGGCGCGTCGTTACCGGCGATGTGCTGGCGAGCGCCTCGCGCGGCCGTGTGCCGGGTGGTCCCTTTAATCTGGTCCTGCTCGATCCGCCGTATGCCTTTGGCGCCGAACCGGTTGAGGGGCTGCTGCTAAATCTTGCCCAGCAGGGTTTGCTGGCGCCGGGGGCTTTTGCTCTGTTTGAGCATGCCGCATCCGATGCGGGCGCTCATCCAGCTGGTTTTGAGACTGTGCGGGAGAAGCGCTATGGCATTACCTCGGTTGACTTGCTGCGCTGGGTGGTCGAGGACGAGAACGACTATGCTGACGAGAACGAAAATGACGAGGATGCGCCCACGGAGGACACCCATGAATGACACCATCAACCGCGTGATCGTCCCGGGCACCTTCGATCCCATCACGTTTGGCCACATCGACGTGATCCGCCGTGCCCGCCGCATCTTCCCCAGCGTGATCGTCGCCGTTGCCGAGTCGCAGGGAAAAAACGGCGTGGGCACCACCTTTATGCTCGACGAGCGTGTTGCGCTGGCTCGCGAGGCCCTCGGCGATTTGGACGGCGTCGAAGTACTGCCCTTCACCGGCCTGCTGGTCGACTTTGCACGTGAACAGGGGGCAGGTGCCGTCGTTAAGGGTCTGCGCGCCATGACCGACTTTGAGTACGAGCTGCAGCAGGCTGACCTCAACTATCGCCTGGATAGCGAGCTGGAGTCCATCTTTGTCATGAGTGCTCCGCAGTACGGCTACATCTCGAGTTCGGTGGTGCGTCAGATCGCATCGCTTGGCAGTGACGTGTCGACGTTTGTGCCGCCCAACGTGGTCGAAGCGCTCAAACATCGCTTTTCGTGACGTTTTTTATTGCCTGGTGGCATGTGGTAAACTAACACGATGATATGTTACCTATGAAAGGAGACCGGATGCCGGGCGAGAATTTTCCTGGCGACAGGATCGTGAGTCTTGTCGACGAGCTCGAGGGGCTCATCGAAGAGGCTAAGACGCCGTTCGGCAAGAACGCCCAGATGAAGGTTATCGACGCTGACGTCTTCTTTAACATCCTCGATGAGATCCGCATGAGCTATCCCGAGGAGTGGCAGAAGTCCCGCCGTATCCTCAAAGAGCGCGAGGAGCTTATGGCCTCCGCCGCCGCTGAGGCCGATTCCATGATTGCCGCTGCTCAGCAGAAGGCGAGCTGCTCTGCCGGTGAGCAGGAGATCGTCCGCTTAGCACAGCAGCAGGCCGACGACATCCGCGATCGTGCCCAGCAGTACGAGCGCGAGACGCGTTATGCTGCCGAGGACTACGCAGAGCAGGTCTTTACGCACCTGGAGGAGAACCTCAAGAGCCTGACCGGAACCGTTACCCGTTGCCGTCAGCAGCTCAACGAGGGCGCCGCCCAGCAGAACGGTCAGTGGTAATGGCTGAGTTCCCGAGCGTAACCGTCGATCTTTCCGAGCAGCTCGAGTTTCCTGGTGATTCGTATCCGCTGACCGGCAAGGTCGATGTCGCCGCCTACACGGTGGGCGATAAGGAGTACCAGCTGCAGGACGGCATTGCCTACGACGTGGTCTTTACCAACGCCGGTACCGGCGTTCTGCTCTCTGGCATGGTCCGCGCCCACGCCACCGGCGAGTGCGACCGCTGCCTGGAGCCCGCCTCATTTGATATCGCAGGCGAAATCGAGGAGTTCTATCTCTTTGAGGAGCCCGAGGACCCCGAGGCCTACGAAGACGGCTACGAGTTGCTGGGCGAGGATCGCATTGTCGATCTGGGCGAGCCCATCAACGACGCGGTCGTCATGGACACGCCGTTCGTTGTCCTGTGCAAGCCCGATTGCCGCGGCCTTTGCCCCACCTGCGGCATCAATCTCAACGTCGAGCAATGCGATTGTGCCGCCCAGGCGGAGGCCGAATGGGCGGCTGCCACGGAAAATCCATTTGCAGCATTGAAGAATCTCAAGCTTGACGAGTAAAACTGTGGTAGTATCGCTACTTGCGCGTAATCGCCACACTGGATAGTTCATAAGGAAGGTCACTATGCCCGTACCTAAACAAAAGCAGGGTCGTATCCGTACCCATACCCGCCGTTCCGCCAACATGAAGATCTCGGCTGCGGCTCAGTCCACGTGCCCCCGTTGCGGCGCTGTTAAGCTCCCGCACCACGTGTGCCCCAGCTGCGGTTTCTACAAGGACCGCGAGGTTATCGTTACCGAGTAACTGTATACTCTGGATACGATGCCGTTCCAACTGGAACCACTATGGCCGGCTCAATGAGTCGGCCATTTTTGTATAAGGAGTATATGAAATGAGTAACGTTCGCGTTTGTGTAGACGTTGTGGGCGGAGACGAGAAGCCCCAGGTTGTCCTCGATGGTATCGAGGCTGCGCTTACGGCAGATCCTGAGATCGAGGTCTTGGCCGTCGGTCCCGCCGAAATCGTCAACCCCTTTGCCGCGGCGCATGCCCGCGTGGAGGCCTTGGAGGCTCCCGACGTCATCAGCATGGAGGACGATCCTATCCGCGCTGTGATGACCAAGCGCAAGTCCTCGATCGTGCTTGCCTGCCGCGCTATTAAGAAGGGCAATGCGGATGCGTTTTTCTCGGCCGGCTCGACCGGTGCCATGACCGCTGCCGCCACAGCCTATGTGACGCCGTTTAGGTATTTGGCGGAGGGCAAGAAGCAACCGGTTCGTCCGTGCCTGACCAACGCGCTGCCCAATCGCGCCGGTGGCCTGACGGTGCTGTGCGATATGGGTGCCAATCCCGATGTCACGGTGGACGATATGGTGCGCTTCGCCCAGATGGGCGCTGCCTATGCCCGCGTGGTTTTGGGTATCGAGCATCCTCGTGTGGGCCTGCTTGCCAACGGCACCGAGGACGAGAAGGGCTCCAACTTTACCAAGTCATGCTTCCCGGCCATGAAGGCCGCGGTTCCCGGTTTTGTTGGCAACTGCGAGGGTACCGATCTTACGTCGGGCAATTTTGACGTCGTGGTCGCCGACGGCATGTCGGGCAACATCGCGCTTAAGGCCACCGAGGGCGCTGCCAAGTTTTTGCTGCAGGAGCTCAAGGGCGCCTTTATGTCTTCGCTCGGCACCAAGATTGCCGCGCTGCTCATCAAAAAGCAGATGCGCGAGATTAAGGCCAAGCTTTCGGGCGATGCCAAGGGCGGAGCGATCCTGTTGGGCCTGCGCGGCGTCGTGTTGATCGGCCACGGTGCCACATCGGTCGAGGCTGTCAAGAACGGTACGCTTGCCGCGGCCCAGGCAGTACGCGCCGGGCTTGTCCAGGACGTTGCCAATTCTATGGACGGTATCGTTTTGTAAGAGCTCCGTTGCGTGGCTCAACCTGTACCGTGTGGGGTAGAATCGGAGCCGTATTGCAATGCGGCTCCGATTGCCGTGTTGCGTTGTGTTCCATGACATACGAGAGGAAGCGCTATGAACCGCTCCGAAATCTTCGATAAGATCGCCGAAGTCGCCGCTGACGTGCTGGGCGTCGATGTCGCCGACATTAGCGACGAGACCACTTTTGACGATCTCGATGCCGATTCGCTCGAGCGTCTGCAGCTGGTGACGGCCATTGAGGACGAGTTCGACCTCGAGATTGATGACGAGACCCTGCTGTCGCTCAACTCTGTCGCCGACGCCGTCGACGCGATCGAAAACGCCAAGGAGGCCTAAGTCTTGGCTTTGTCTGAACGACTCACGCGTGCCCAGGAGATTCTGGGCCATGAGTTCAATAACAAGGTGCTGCTGCGCGCGGCGCTCACGCACCCCTCGGCCGTCGAGGGCCTGCCGGTCCCTGCCAGCTATGATCGCCTTGAGTTCTTGGGCGATTCCATTTTGGGTGCCGTGGTAGCCCGTTCGCTCTTTGAGTCCTATCCCGAGTTCGATGAGGGCAAGCTCACGCGCCTAAAGGTGTCCCTTGTCTCGGGCGCCACGCTGTCCGAGGTGTCGCATGAGCTGGGCATCGACGACATCATCATCTTTGGTGCCTCCGAGACCGGTACCGGCGCGCGCGGCCTGCATTCGGCGCTCGAGAACGTCTATGAGTCGCTCGTGGGCGCGCTGTACCTGTATGCTGGCTGGGATGCGGCGGCGGAGTTCATCCACCGTACGCTTAAGCCGCACCTGGCCTCCGAGCGTGCAGAGCACCCCGCGAACCCCAAGTCGTATTTGCAGGAGTGCGTGCAGGCAGACGGCCACGAGCCTCCGGCGTATAAGCTCGTTGGCTCTGAGGGCCCCGCGCATGCGCCCACCTTTACCGCTGTGGTGCTCATCGACGGTATTCGCCAGGGCCGCGGCATCGGTTCCTCCAAGAAGGAGGCCGAGGGAGCCGCTGCACTCGAGGCGCTCGATCGCATGGGCTACACCACCAACGGCGTGATTCTCAACAAGAAGCCTGTTTAAGCGAGGAACCGTGTATCTCAAGTCCCTCACGCTCAAAGGGTTCAAGTCGTTTGCCGACCGCGCCCATATGTCATTTGAGCCGGGCCTGACCGTTATCGTCGGTCCCAACGGCTCGGGAAAATCGAACATCTCCGACTCGATTCTGTGGGTCCTGGGCGAGCAGAGCGCCAAGCAGCTGCGCGGCCAGGCCATGGAGGACGTCATCTTCTCGGGCTCGTCGGCGCGCAAGCCGGTGGGTGTCGCCGAGGTCACGCTGGTGCTCGATAACTCGGACCATATGCTGCCTGTCGACTTTGACGAGGTCGCCATCACCCGTCGTATGTACCGCTCGGGCGAAAGCGAGTACCTCATCAACTCGAGCCCGTGCCGCCTGATGGACATTCAGGACATCCTGCACGATTCGGGCCTGGGCAAGGATACGCATTCCATCATCAGCCAGGGTAAGCTCGACGCCATTTTGCAGAGTCGTCCCGAGGAGCGCCGCGCCCTGATCGAGGAGGCCGCCGGCATCTCCAAGCACAAGCGCCGCAAGGAGCGTGCGCTCAAAAAGATTAAGTCGATGGACGAGCACCTGACGCGTGCCCGCGACATCAATAAGGAAATCGCCCGTCAGCTGCGACCGCTGGAGCGTCAGGTCGATCGCGCGCGCAAGTACAAAGAGCTGTCCTCGCGCGCGAACGAGCTTACGCAGATGCTGGCCGTCGACGAGCTGCGTTCGTTGCAGTCGCAGTGGAACGATCTGGAGAGCCGTTCCAAGGAGGGTGCTGCCGAGCTTGAGCTTGCACAGTACCGCCTGGGTGAAAAGGAGCGCGAGCTCGAGAAGCTCCAGGTCATGCTCGAGGAAAAGGGCCTGTTCGTGGGCGATCTGGGCGAGCAGCGCCGCCATATGCAAGACGTGGTCGGTCGCATCAACTCCGACATGCGCCTGCTCGAGGAAAAGGGCCACAACATGGTGTCGCGTCTGTCCGACATGCGCGGCCAGATCTCGAGCTCTGAGCATCAGCGTCGTCGCGTTGTCGAGGAGCTCGAGGATGCGCGTGCCCAGCTTGAGGAAGTGACCGGTGCGCACATGCAGGCCCAGGACGACGTTGACGCCGCCGGTCCTGCCGCCGCCCAGCTCCACGAGCGTCGCGTGGCGCTCGACAATCAGATTTCGCAGCTTGCGCGCGAGCAGCGTGATGTGCAGCGTATGGCCGATAACGCCGCGCTCGAGCTCGCCAAGGTGAAGGACTCGCTGAGCAACGCCGAGGTCGAGGACAACATGTACGCCTCGCGCCTGGAGCAGATCGACGAACAGCTCGAGGAGGTCACGGCATCGCTCGAGAGCCGTCGCGACCGCGCTGAGGAGCTCGAAGGTGCACTCGATCAGGCCCGTCAAGCTCAGGTCGATGCACGCGAGGCCACCGAGGTTGCCCGTGCGGCGTTGAAGGACTTGCGTAATCGCGAGAGCGAGGCGCGTAACAAGCTGTCTGAGGTGCGCTCGGAGCTTGCCAGCCAAAAGAAGCTCGATGCCCGCATGGCCGACAGCTCGCCGCTGGTGAGCCGTCTGATGGGTGCGCTGGGCGATGATGTCTCGGGTCGTCTGGGCGACGTGCTCGAGGCTCCTCGTGAGCTCGAGGGCCTGGTTGAGCAGCTGCTTGCCGGCGACATCGATGCCCTGCTGTTTGATGACGCAGCCACGCTTGAGCGCGCCGGTCGTGCGGCTCTGGACCAAAAGAAGGCCTCGGGCGAGGCACTGCTGGTGGCGAGCAGTGTGAGCAGCTCTGCTGCTGCTAAGGGTGCTGCCGGTTCTCGTCTGGTCGATCGCCTGTCCGTGCGCGCCGGGTATGGCCCGGTTGTCGAGGCCCTGCTCGGCGGCTATT
>OGPB01001185.1_pt1 | contig 15624 bp, 12 predicted proteins | sample 1552821 | NCBI WGS metagenome assembly OGPB01 (sample SAMEA2580192, study PRJEB22360) | human gut metagenome | biome: human gut; feature: human-associated habitat; material: faeces | place: Denmark | collected 2008/2010 | reverse complement strand
GTTTGAATCATCATGTAATAACACAACTGAATTGTCATATTTGGCAATACCTGAGGTGACATTATTGACAATATCATCTACACTGCAATTGTCGGCCGTATCACCGGAATTGACATTCCAGTCAAAGTATGTGATATGCTTTGAATTGAGTATCTTTACAAGCTCAACCATGTCTACATTACTAATCTGGTTCATGCTGCCACCGGGAAAACGATAAATATCCGGTGCTATTCCAGTCAGATTGGTGATATAATCGGAAATCTGTGTCAGGTCATCGGTAAATGCCTCTGTTGATTCATAAATTTTACTGTATGAATTACTGTAGGAAGCCATCGCAATAGTGTGTCCGTCCTGCACTATGCGCTTATAAACATCATCATATTTACCGGAGGTATCTGCTGTGACAAAGAAGGTAGCCTTGACGCCACAGTTGGCAAGGGCATCTAAAATGGCACCGGTGTTATCACCGGGAATACAATCAAAGGTAAGATATACCTTCCTTGTATCCCCATCATGATACACATTGTCTTTTGACTCAAGCTGTTTCACGACAGCCTGAGTTTTTGCGCCAGAGCTTTCTTCATCAGAAGCGATGTCACCATCATCAGACTCAGTACCGGTAACTGTGCTTGATATAGCTGTATTTAACTGAAGCTCAAGCTTGTATATTCTCGAATTCAGTTTGACAACCATGATGCCCAGTACAACTATGGCAAGTATAGATATTGCTATCCATATTGCTATAGTCATAATAATACCTGTCTTAATCCGGCTCACACGTTTGCGACGCTCTTGCTGCTGTCTGGCTAATTCATTATCCTTTGAGTCCATATGCGTCCCCCGTTATGATTGGTTTTGTTTCCTCTTACTATTTTACCATATTTTTATATCTTGTAAAGATAAAAAAATTCCGCAAAAGTTTAAAAGTTAAACTTTTGCGGAACAGCATTCGTTTAATCAGTATAAAGATACAGTTTAGACTCCAGCCATCTGGGCAGCAACCTCAGCAGCGAAATCTTCCTGCTTCTTCTCCATACCCTCACCTACCTCGAAACGAACCATCTCGGTGATTGTAAGATCCTTAGAAACTGACTCAAGATATTTTGCAACTGACTGCTTTCCATCCTCTGCCTTAACATATGTCTGGTCAAGGAGACAAATCTCTTTTAACTGCTTAGATACACGACCCTCAACTAAACCATTGAACATCTTCTCAGCCACGATAGACTCCTTGTCTGCCATTGCAAGCTCACCAAGCTTTGCCTTAGCAGCATCTGATAAGAAGTTCCATACATAGTTCATGTTGTTCTTGTGCTCGTTGAAGTTGTTGATATCATCATCGCTCCAAAGCTTCTCATTAATAGCCTTGTCAATTAACTTATTAAGGATAGGCTTTGGAAGTGTTGTAGCATCATTTAATGCACTGTCAACAGTGATCTCTCTAAGCTTTGCAAGCTCTTCATCAGAGATATCGTTTCTGCTGATGTACTGTGGGTTCATAGCTGCAACCTGCATAGCAATATTTGTGATTGCTTCTTTAGCTGCATCGTCTGTTGCACCATTTGCTGCAATGATAACACCGATTCTTCCACCACCATGGATATAAGAAGTAACAACATCACCTGTAACCTTTGCAAATCTACGAACAGATAACTTCTCTCCGATTGTAGCTGTCTTCTCTACAAGAAGCTCGCTAAGTCCGTTTGTAGCAAGAAGAGCGTCGATATCCTCTCCATTTGCACCACCATTTAAGCCAGAAGCAAGTGCTGTATCTGCTACAGTCTGAACAAACTCCTGGAATGTCTCGTTCTTTGCAACGAAATCTGTCTCAGAGTTAACCTCTGCTACAACTGCAACGTTTCCGTTTACAGCAACACGTGCGATTCCCTCAGCGGCAATTCTGCTCTGCTTCTTTTCCATCTTAGCTGCACCGCTTTTTCTTAATACCTCAACAGCGGCATCCATATCACCGTTTGTCTCAGTTAAAGCCTTTTTGCAGTCCATCATACCTGCGCCTGTCATTTCACGCAGTTCTTTTACCATACCTGCTGTAATAGCCATTTGATTATCCTCCGATATTAATCTGTTTTATTCCTCAACTGTCTCGTCAGAAGCTTCCTCAGCAGTAACCTCTTCCTCAGCTCCCTGCTTTGCCTCGATAACAGCGTCTGCCATCTTGGAAACGATCAGTTTTACTGCACGGATAGCATCATCGTTACCCGGAATTACATAATCCAGCTCTTCCGGATCACAGTTGGTATCAGCGATACCGATCAGCGGAATACCCAGAGTGTGAGCTTCCTGAACACAGATCTTTTCCTTCTTAGGATCAACTACGAAGATTGCATCCGGGATACCTGGCATATCCTTGATACCTCCAAGGTTCTTCTCAAGCTTCTCCCACTCCTTCTTCAGCTCGATAACTTCCTTCTTTGGCAGTACATCAAAAGTACCGTCCTCAGACATGGTCTCGATCTGACGAAGACGAGCGATTCTGCTCTGGATGGTCTTGAAGTTGGTAAGCATACCACCAAGCCATCTCTGGTTTACATAATACATACCACATCTCTGTGCCTCAGTTGCTACTGCATCCTGTGCCTGCTTCTTGGTTCCTACGAAAAGGATGTTTCCGCCCTCTGCAGCAATGTCGAAGATAGCCTTGTAAGCTTCGTCAACCTTGCCTACAGACTTCTGCAGGTCGATGATGTAGATACCGTTTCTCTCGGTATAGATGTATGGAGCCATCTTAGGGTTCCATCTTCTGGTCTGATGTCCAAAATGAACACCAGCTTCAAGCAGCTGCTTCATAGAAATAACGCTCATGTTTTTACTCTCCTTTGGTTTGTCTTCCGTATGCCATACGTACAGGCAACTGCTTGCGCAGCACCAAACCTGCCAACCGCATACGTGTTTTTTAAATTTTTAAGCCCTACAATCATATCATGGAAAAAATACAATTGCAAGGCTTTTTTTGTTTTTTCTTCTATTTTTTTTCGTTTTTATGCATTCGTACCTGATGTATTCTCTGCACTAACCTTAACCTTAGCCAACTCATCAAATACAACATCATTAAGAACCTTGATGTAAGTTCCCTTCATACCGGATGATCTGGACTCGATAACACCGGCACTCTCAAACTTACGCAATGCATTTACAATTACAGAACGTGTAATTCCGATGCGGTCTGCAATCTTGCTTGCAACAAGTACACCTTCGTTTCCGTCGAGTTCACGGAAAATGTGAACAATTGCCTCTAACTCAGAGTAGCTAAGTGTACTGATAGCAGATTTTACGATCTGCTTCTTTCTATTTTCTTCTGCGCTCTCTTCGTTTACAGAACGAAGCATCTCCAGTCCTACTACAGTGGTGCCATACTCACTTAAGATGATATCATCAATGCCGTATCCTGTGTGCTCTCTATAGATAAACAGTGTACCAAGTCTCTCACCTGCGATTTCTATTGGTGTTACAATTGCCTGGTATTTATCACCGTTTTCCTGAGAGAATCCAAGTGTAGCCAAATTGACATTCTCTTTTGTGGAAAGTACGCTTAACAGACGCTCGTTGAGCATATGATCCGCAAATGATCCAATGTTGTTTTCCATCAGCTCATTAATTACATCCACATCCTTCCAGACACTGAAACCTAAAACCTTACCCTTCTTGCTGAGTACCAGAATATTGGATTCCAGAATCTCACTTAATACCTCACAGATATCATTAAAGACAACTTTGCTGGTATTATTGTTATGCAAAAGTTTGTTGATTTTTCTTGTTTTATCCAGCAACTGCACGCTCATATTGGGTTCCTCCAATGCAATTTATTCTTTGTACAGTATCATATCACAAAATGAATAATTTTACAAGAATATTTCGCAGTTTTGTCAGATTTATTCCTCCGACTTTGCAATATAGCCGCACGTAGCGTCAGAACAACACTCTCTGTTTCCCTTTTTGATCATATAAGAGCCACATTTCGGGCAGTTATGTCCAGTCGGACGATTCCATGACATAAAGTCGCAATCTGGTGCACCCTCACAGCCATAGTACACACGACCCTTTTTCGTCTTTCGGATGACAAGATCTTTGCCGCATTTCGGGCAGGCTACGCCAATCTTTTCAAGATATGGCTTTGTATTTCGACAGTCAGGAAATCCAGGACACGCCAAAAACTTTCCATGAGGACCATACTTAATAACCATCTGCCTTCCACACAGCTCACAAAATTCATCTGACAGCTGATCCTCGATCTTGACGCTCTCAAGCTCTCTGTTTGCTGCCTCTACTGCCTCATGAAGATCTGGATAGAAGTTTCTAACAATGCTCTTCCACTCAACCATGCCCTCGCCAACCATATCAAGCAAAGACTCCATATTGGCTGTAAACTCAGCATCTACAATGATTGGGAAGGATTTCATCATAATGTTGTTTACGACCTGACCAAGCTCCGTCACATACAGATTTTTCTTTTCCTTTGTGATGTAGTGACGTGCAAGAATAGTAGTAATTGTCGGTGCATAAGTAGAAGGACGTCCTATTCCCTTTTCCTCAAGCATACGAACAAGTGTTGCCTCTGTAAAGTGAGCCGGAGGCTGCGTAAAATGCTGCTGCGTCTCTTTTTCACTCACGGAAAGCTCCATGCCCTCACTAAGATGATCAACAGCAGGTGCGCTTGTCGCTTTTTCTTCACCGTCATTATAAATACTCATAAAGCCGTCAAATGAAAGCTTTGAGCTGACTGCTGAAAACTCATATCCGCCTGATTCAAGCTGTACATGATTCATCATATAAACGGCATCTGCCATGCGGCTTGCAGTAAAGCGTCTCCAAATCAGCTGGTACAAACGGAACTGATCGCGTGAAAGAGATTCCTTTACGCGGACTGGCTCCCTTGTGATATCTGTAGGACGAATACCTTCATGCGCATCCTGAATATGGCCTTTGGCAGCCTCTTCTTTTTTTGCCTGTGTCAGATATTTTTCGCCATACGTTTTTTCAATATATGCTCTTGCTGCTGTATCAGCCTCTGCTGCGATACGTGTGGAATCAGTTCTCAGATACGTAATCAAACCTATCGTACCTTCACCCTCAATTGAAACACCCTCGTACAGCTGCTGTGCGATACGCATCGTTTTTTGTGTTGAAAAATTCAGCTGATTTGCAGCTTCCTGCTGCAGCGTACTTGTAGTAAATGGCATTGGTGCCTTCTTTTTTCTTTCTTTATGCGCCAATTCCTTTACAACAAATTTGTCGCTCTCCACTGCCTTTACAATTTCATTTAGCTGAGTTTCATTTTCAATCGTAAGCTTTTTGGAGTCTTTTCCGTAAAATTGTGCCTTTAATGGCTTTTTAGAACCTGGCACGTCAAGCAAAACATCTAAACTCCAATATTCCTTTGGAATAAATGCCTCGATTGCTGCCTCTCTGTCACAGATAAGTCTAAGTGCAACAGACTGGACTCTTCCTGCACTAAGACCTCTTTTTACCTTTGCCCAAAGTACCGGACTGATCTCATATCCAACCATACGGTCTAAGATACGTCTTGTCTGCTGTGCATCAACCAGATTCATATTAATTGCGCGCGGCTCCTTTAAGGATGCCTTTACTGCATTTTTTGTAATCTCATTAAAAGTGATTCTTTTAATCTGGTCATCTTCCAGCTTCAGTGCCTTCGACAGATGCCATGAGATTGCCTCTCCCTCGCGGTCAGGGTCCGTTGCCAGATAAATCTTTTCAGCCTTTTTTGCTTCCTTACGAAGCTTTGCCAAAATATCCCCTTTTCCGCGGATTGTAATATACTTTGGTTCGTAATCATTTTCAACATCGAACCCTAACTGACTCTTGGGCAGATCCCTTACATGCCCATTAGAAGCCATAACCTGATAGTTAGCTCCTAAGAATTTTTTTATAGTGTTAACCTTCGCAGGTGACTCTACGATAACAAGATACTTCGCCATGCTTTCCTCCAGCAATGTACCATGCGTACATTTTTTCAATCGGAAATCACTATACACTCTTATTTTACGGATTGCAAGCCCTTTTTAGCCCTTTTTATTTTATTTCATATAAATTTTACGAATCTTACACATTAAATGTTCTTTTATAGCAGCCTCCTGCTTCTTCGCTGATGTAACCTTTTAGCTCCATCTGAAATAATGCACTGCATAAAGTTCCAGCCGGATATCCTGTTTTTTGCAAAAGAATTTCCATATGAACAGGTTCTCTTTCGATAAAGCGATACACATCCTGTTCAATTTCTGTCAAAGGCATCTTTTGTCTATGCATTTTTCTTGCTGCAGCTTCTAACTTAAAATCTGCAAGTATCTCCTGTGGTGATGACAACAGTACAGCACCATTTCTAATCAGCTCATGACAGCCTTCACTAAGATCTGAAAATATTGAACCTGGCACTGCATAGACACTTCTGCCCTGCTCACCCGCAAATTCTGCCGTAATCAAAGAACCGCTCTTTTTTCGTGCCTCTATAATTATGACAGCATCACAAATGCCGCTTATAATCCTGTTTCTGCGCGGAAAAAGAACGGGAATACTGCGTGTTTTCGGACGCATCTCAGAAATCACGCCGCCTTGACGTATTAGCTTTTCATACAATCCAATATTTTCCCGTGGATAACATATATCAACGCCACCGCCTAGCACTGCATATGAACTGCCTGCCTCAAGCGCTGCCTTTTGGCTGCAGCAGTCAATGCCATATGCCATCCCGCTTACGATCTGTGCACCTGCCGCTGACAACTCTCTTGCGATTTCCTCTGCACACTCCTTCCCATAGCTGCTGCACGCACGCGCTCCGACAATTGCAATTTTAGGAAAATCAGACTTTGGAAGATTCCCCTTCACAAAAAGCCCAATCGGACGGTCTGCCACTTCCTTTAAAAGCACCGGATACTCTTCATCCTCTATTGTAACAAAACGAATTCCTGACTGTGAAAGCTTTTCGTATTCCGCCTCTATTGTTTTTTCCATTGCGCAGGCTTCATGATAAATTCTTTGCTCCCTTGCAGTAAATCCCATTTGAACAAGCTTCTCATCGCTTTGTCCAAAAACCTCACTCGGACCGCCAGCCTCCTCAATTAAACGGCGCACCTTAATAGGTGTAATCATCTGAAGGCATGTACACCAGTAATATGCTTTTTTTCGCTCCATTTTACATATCCCCCCAATATTTTCGATCAATACTCCGATAGCTTATCGCCTCTGCCAAATGTGCTTCTTTAATCTGCTCACTTCCCTCAAGATCGGCAATTGTTCTTGAGACGCGCAAAATCCGATCTCTTGCACGAACACTAAGACCCATTGACTCAAATGCCTGACGAAGAAGTTCTTCTTTTTGCTGGTCAAGATTACAATATTTTGAAAGTCTTGATCCCTTAAGCTGAGAATTAAATAATATTCCCTCATCCTTATAGCGCATGCGCTGACGATTAATTGCCTCTGTGACACGTGCACGCATAGACGACGAATCCGCTCCCTTTTTTGCCTTTGACAAATCATCAAATTTTACTGCAAAGGCCTCCGTGCAAATGTCAATACGATCAAGCATCGGTCGTGAAATACGGTCTCTATAACGTCTGATCTCACCCACACTGCATCGGCAGCGGCTTCTGTCTGGAAAATAGCCGCACGGACACGGATTCATCGCTGCAACAAGCATAAATTCTGCCGGATAACTGCAGCTTCCATTGACACGGCTTATTGTGACCTTTCCATCTTCTAACGGCTGCCTCATAATTTCTAGTGTATCACGCTTAAACTCTGCCAGCTCGTCTAAAAACAATACTCCATGGTGTGCCAGGCTGATCTCTCCTGGCTTTGGAAATCGTCCTCCTCCAGCAAGTGCAGTCGCCGAAATTGTGTGGTGCGGACTTCGAAACGGACGCTTTTTTATAAGCCCCTCCTTATAATCCAGAATCCCCGCCACACTATAAATTTTTGTCACCTCAAGTTGCTCTTTATATGTCATTTCTGGCATAATTGTAGGTATTCTTTTTGCACTCATGCTCTTGCCAGAACCTGGTTGTCCAATATATAAAAGGTTATGAAAACCCGCTGATGCCACCATCGCTGCACGCTTCATGCGTTCTTGTCCATAAAGCTCATCATAGTCAAGCGAATCGTCTTCTTTGTCAGAAGTCTCATAACGAACTGCCTGTCTGTTTTCTTCAAGCCGATCTGGATTATTTAACAGTTCCACAATTTCCTTTAACGTTTTCGTCCCGTAAACAACTGTCTCCTGCAGACAGGCAGCTTCCTTCGCATTTTCCTTCGGCACAACTGCCTTTTTTATCCCTGCCTTCTGTCCGCATTCTGCCAGTACAAGCGTGCCGTTTACAGGATGTATTTTCCCGTCAAGACCCAGCTCTCCAATAAATATTTTATTTTCCAATTCATCCATGCGCACAAAGCCTGCAGCAGCAAGCACTGAAAGCGCAATAGGCAGATCAAAATAGTTGCCCTGCTTTCTTAAATCGGCAGGTGAAAGATTGACCGTGATATGGCTTGGTGGCAGTCGAAAACCTGAATTTTTAAGTGCTGTTCGCACCCGCTCTCTTGCCTCCTTCACCTCTGCCCCAAGATAGCCTACCATATCAAACATTGGAAGTCCATCGCTGATATCTGCCTCCACACACACAAGAATACCCTCGATTCCATTTGTTGTTCCCGTATACACTTTTGCAACCATTGCTTTACCCTTTCCTGTTCATTTTAAATAATTTTTTGTTTTTGAACGCACAAAGACAACCTGCCATATTTTGACAGATTGTCTTCTCTTAAGGTACCTTATGCTGAAGTTTGTCATTTTATGTAAATGCGCAAAACTATATTTTTCTTTTGTGTATAATCACTCCTGCTCGAAGTGTTCTTCTATCCAAGAAAGAATATCCTCCTGAACCTGTTTTCTTTCTGTCTCATGAAGAAGCTCATGACGCATTCCCGGATAGAGCTTCATTGAAACATCATGTATCCCCGCCCTTTTATAACGGTCATACACGCGTGTCACGCCCTTTCCAAATTCTCCTATTGCATCATCCCTGCCTGACAAAAGAAGAATTGGCAGTCTCTTTGGAATTTTTGCTGTTCCTTTATTTTGAGCAAGTTTCATCAAAATTCGGAAGAAATCAAGATATGCACTTACAGTAAACTGAAAGCCGCAATATTCATCACCGTGATAACGATCCACCTCATCTTGATTGCTGCTTAACCAGCTTGTGCATTCCTTTTCAAAAAAATAGTGATCGTTACTGTCTAACATCAGATAATTAATAAGATCGCTCCTGTAAAAATCACCGCGAAGCACACGTGTAAAGCCCGCCACTGCAAGACCAAACGCTACCTTTAGCTTTCCTGGATCTCCTGTTCCCATTAAAATTGCACCATCAATCTTAGAGCCATACTGTGTAATATACTGTCTGGATACAAATGATCCCATGCTGTGGCCAAGCAATACAATATGACTATCTGGATACTGCTTTCTAATGTAAGCCGTCACACGTGCAACATCTGTAACAAGACAGCGATCTCCATTTTTCTTGGCAAAAAAGCCAAACTGTGAGCTAGTCGGCGCACTTTTTCCATGACCAAGCGTATCATGGCCAATTGCGCCAATACCGTGCGCATTCAAGTATTGTGCCAGCTCCTCATAACGCCCCATATGTTCCACCATACCATGTGTCATCTGAACGATAAGACCTGGCTTTGGTTGGTCTTTTGGCATCCAGATATACAAATGCAGACGATCTCTTCTGCTGCTTGAATCAATATACTTTTCTTTCATTTTCCGTGCCTTTCTGTGTTTTACATCATCAAAAAGCTTCTTAACTTCTCAAGTGCACTCTTTTCAATTCGGCTGACATACGATCTTGAAATACCAAGCACACTTCCCACCTCTTTTTGTGTGTGAACGATATGTCCGAAAAGTCCATAGCGAAGAACCACTACTCGCTTTTCTTTAGGAAGAAGCACCGTCTGGATTCCCCTGTGCAGACGACATATATCCTCCTTTTTGCAATAATGCTCCGAGGCATCACATTCACCAGATTCAATCACATCAAAAAGATGAATCTCATTTCCTTCCTTATCCGTTCCTATTGGTTCATATAAGCTGACTTCACGGCTCATCTTTTTTTCTGCACGCAGCAGCATCAGTATCTCATTGTCAATACATTTTGCCGCATAGCTCGACAATCGGTTTCCCCTTGAAACATCAAAAGTGTTGACCGCCTTTATAAGACCAATCGTTCCGATTGACAACAGATCATCCGTCTCCTTATCTGTAAATGCATATTTTTTGATAATATGAGCCACTAGACGCATATTATGCTCAATCAAAAGAGTCCTCGCCTCAGATGATCCCTGATTCATCTGTCTAAGATACTCCTTTTCCTGTGCCGCCGTAAGAGGTTTCTTGAACGTCTCCAAGCAAAATCCCCCGCTATGCACCTTTCTATATCATATGCAGTGACTCATTATTTCGTGCTTTTTTACCTTGCTTATACAGTTACCGGAATCTCACTTTCAGCCTCTTCTTTAAATTCCATGATCTGCTCCGGTGCTGCCTGAGGCAGTTCTGCTACAGATGACACACCAAAGCAGCGTAAAAACTCTTCTGTCGTAGCAAATAATACAGGACGTCCTGGCGCATCAAGTCTTCCAATTTCTTCAATCAGATCATAATCCATAAGCTTTGCGATTGCATGGTCTGACTTCACACCTCGGATACGCTCAATTTCACCTCTTGTGACAGGCTGCTTGTACGCCACAATAGAGAGCGTTTCAAGCACTGAATCACTTAAAACCTGCTTTTGCGGTCTTGATGCAATGCGAATCAAATACTCATAATACTGCGGCTTTGTGCAAAGCTGAACACTATCTTCCAAAAAGACAAGCTGAATGCCTCTTTGCTTTTCACTGTATTCCTTTGCCATATCCTGTAATATCTGTTTTATTTCTTCTTGTGTAAGCTTAAGTGCCTCTGCTAACGTTTTGATTTCTACGCTTTTTCCCATTGTGAATAAAATACTTTCCAAAATGGGATAATAGTCGCGTTTTTCCATAATGCTGTTACTCCTGTTTCTATCTGGCACATGCCTGTCAGCTGCCATCTTTATTCATTTGTATAAGCAGTTAATCATACTGCTCCATATCTTCTCTTGTGATCGTCGTGGTACATTCCTCATTCCAGTCAAGATGAATATCCCTAAATGTTCCCTCCTGCTTAACAGTAAGGCGTCCAATCTTGATTAACTCAAGACAAGCGAGAAACGTAACAACCACATCTGCCTTTGTATACTGCTTTTGAAGCAACCCTCGAAATGAAAAATGCTTCTTTTGCTGAGCATATTCATAAACAAGTGCCAACTTTTGCGACAAGCGCACCGGATCCTTTTCAATATTGCCAAATTTGCTTCTCACAGGATCAATCTTGTCCACCTGACGGCGCGTCACCATACGATAAATTTCCTGAAGACGCTCTAATGTAACTTTGCTTAACATATCCTGCACATTAACAGGAGGCTCATATTTTGACACTTCATCTGGGATTGTGGGATCCTTGTAAAGCAGGCGTGACGCCAAAAGCTGTCTGCTTTTTAACTGCTCACCTAAACTTTTGTATGTTTTATATTCAACAAGACGAGTCACTAATTCTTCTCTTGGATCAATCTCGTCGCCATTTTCATCCTTCTCAGCAGGAAGCAGAAGTCTGGACTTGATATCCAGAAGCGTCGCTGTCATGACAAGAAACTCGCTGACAATATCAAGATCCTCTTCCTCCATGGCATTGACATACTCCATATACTGATTTGTAATTTCAAAAATCGGAATATCGTATATGCTGACTTTATTTTTTTCAATCAAATGAAGGAGCAGATCAAGCGGCCCCTCAAATTTTTCCAGTTTGTATGATAACATCCGACACTCCTTTTCTATAGTTAGACGACACCAGTATAGCATACTATACAATGAAATTCAATGAGTTTTCCATGTCAAAACAACGAGCTGCGGCAAATTGTTAAGGCGCACATTGATACTGTGCGTGCCTAAACCTCCGCTGACTATGATATTTGTATTTTTCTGTGTCACATTTCCTCTTGCAAGAGGTGAGAAAAACTGCAGCTGCGGTGTCATCACTCCGCCAAGACCAGGGATTCTAATGGTACCTCCATGAAAATGGCCACTAAGTACCAAATCGGCACCCCAATCGGCATATGTCTTTGCAAAGGTTGGTGTGTGAGCAAGCAGCAGTTCAAAGTTTTTGTCTGAAGCTTTTCCAATTTTCTTATCTATATACCCGGCTGATAATGACGGAATACGCCCTTTTCGATAGCACTCCCGCGGCAGCGTGATGCCGCTTATACGCATCGCGGTACCATTTTTTATGATCTCTTCACTTTTATTAACAAGAACATGCATACCACTATCTTTAAGCACTTTCCAGTAGCTCTGCCACCAGCCAGGATACGTAAGCGGTTCTTCTTTCATGCGCTGCTCATGATTGCCAAATGCGTAATACACAGGATATCGCTTAACAAGTTTTTTATACAAATTTGCAAGCATATCAAAATGAGGTGCAGCCCACTCCTTTACTACAAGCATATCACCGCCAATTACAACAATATGTTCTCCTAATTCATAATTTTCCTTTAACCAGTCTGTCACCTGATATACTTTAATACTATTATCTGTTTCATACTTTAGTGTCTTAGGTTCCGCACCAATTGCAATGATAATAACATCCGGCTCCAGGTTCTTTAAATATTCGCGGGTTGCCCGGACATTTAACCGAACTTCAACCTGACTTTTTTCAATCTGATGTTCTATGTAATTATGATACCTCCGCAAATCTCCTTTATATTTTCCCTTATCTGCAATATTAAGCTGTCCGCCCAGCTTATCTGCAGCTTCCAGGAGCATTACATGATGTCCCTTTTCTGCTGCGGTCAATGCTGCTTTCATTCCAGCCGGACCGCCGCCAATGATAACCACCTGTTTCGGACACTCTGTTTTAGGAAGTATAAGTGGCACTCTGTTTTCCCTACGGTAACGTGGATTGACTGAACATGCTGTATTAAAATGTCTGGTTGCTGCATTGTAACATTGATTACAACGGATACATGGCACAATATCATCTGCATGACCGGTCTGTGCTTTGATTGGCCAGTATGGATCTGCATTCAGACTTCGTCCATAGGTTACTAAATCTGCAATATTATTTGCAATAATATATTCTCCTTCCTCCGGAGTCATAATTCCTGTACACAAATTAATCAGTAAATCTGGATACAATTCCCTTATTTTTTTTGCATATTTAATATTTCCCATATGTGGTTCAAATATCATTGGGCACATTTTCACACTTGCTTCATGGTATTCATCCATTCCTACCATGATATTCATTATGTCGATTTCGTCTTTTACCATTCCTACAAATTTGCAGAGTTCTTCAAATGTATAAGAGCCTGGCATAAATAATTCTGCACTCATACGAAGTTCTATCACAAAATCAGGTCCGACTGCTTTTCTTGCTCTACGGATAAATTCTACTCCTGCTCTTGCCCTGTTTTCAAAACTTCCGCCCCATTCATCATCTCTGTCATTAAATCCGGGTGCCATGAACTGGGTAATCATCGTATCGCAGGAAAGGTCTGCAATCAGGGAATCAAATCCGAATTCTTTTACTTTACGACATTTATCTTCTATAATATCTAACTGTTTCCAGATAATATCCGAAGTAATCTTTTCTGCTTTCCTTCCTGCAAACGGTCTTCCTGATGGTGTATACAAAACGCCCTCATAATGCCATGGAAATGCTATTCCAAAACTGCACAATGCTCCACCAGCTTTATGAACCGACAATTGTTCCCGGATAATATCCATTTCATATTTATCAAAGGGATTGCCTCCACACAATTCAAATGTCTTTGTTCTTTGTGATCCATGATATGTCATATTCATCATGGCACTTCCACCTAATGCTTTATCATATGCACTAACAGTTCCATAATCTGTAGATGACAAAATGGTATGGGTTGGAACCGTTCCCATCGGAGTGCATACAACTCTGTTCCGATAGATTAAATTTTTCACCCGTAACGGACTGAAAAGATGTGGGTATGGATTTTCAATTTCATTTATAATCGCATTCATTTAATCTGTCTCCTTCTCTATATCCTGTCTCTTAAATCCCCGTAAGTAGGTATATAAAGCTGCTACCATAAATCCAATTGCTGCACCGATAATACCATTTACAAGATTTGCTGTACTACCTCCTAAAAACTGTGTAAATATTAGGAAATTAGATGCGGCTGCCATAGTTGTCACTGCAACGCCGGTAATTGCATAGTAGATCGCACATGCTGCACCACCAAGACATGCTCCAATAAACGGTCTCGTATACCTCATTCCTATACCAAATAAAGCCGGTTCGGTTACACCACCAACCAGATGGGTGACCCAGTATCCGAAGAAAGCATTTCTTTTTTCTTTATTTTTCAAACATCTTAACAATGCTCCCGTCGTCATTCCAAAGATTCCAATTGTTCCTGCTACTACAGTTGGCATAATCATGGAATCTGCTCCCAGTTCAATAAACATTTCCACGCCAGCCATATAATAAGCAAGATGCATTCCACAAAGTACCAGCACATTCCATATTGCACCACCAAATGCCATAACCAGAATCTGTGCCACAATACCCAGTGAAGAAATTGCAAGAAGTCCCGATGTCAGCCATCCGCCAAGCATGGAGCCTAATGGTCCTACTACACATAATGCAATTGGCAGCATTACAAGCATCGTACATAATGGAGCAAATACATAACGCAATGCTTTTGGTATAAAACGGCTAAAGAACTTTTCCACATATGACATAATCCATACGATCAGAATCATTGGTATGGTTGTACTGGAATAATTTACTGCTTTCATCGGAATGCCATATACATGAAATGCTGTTCCTTCGCTGACAATTGACAGTAAACTCGGATGCAGCATAATTGCACCCATAAACATACCAAGTACCGGCGTCACACCTAACTTCTTTGATGCCGTATATCCAATAAAAACCGGAAGGAAATAGAATCCCGCATCTCCGACAAAAGTAAATAATACATATAAATCACTTTCCGCACTGATAATGCCAAGCATTGTCGGTCCCAAAATCATTGCAAGCATTTTTATAAACGAAGCTGCAATAATTACCGGTAAAACCGGAACAAAGCTTCCCGAAATCACATCAACAATGCCATTTCCTATCTTTTTCCATGTTGCTTTTGGTTTTTCCTCTTTCTGATTTACTTCCTGTGTTTCTGCAACTTCTTCCGTTAATGAAATATGTAATTTTTCACAGACAACTTTATACACATCTGCAACGTGTGGTCCAATAATAACCTGATACTGTTCTGCCGTTACTCTTTTACCTAATACACCCTCTGTGCTTTCTAACTTTTCTTCCTCTACTTTTCCTCTGTCTTCCAGCTGAAAGCGCAATCTTGTTGCACAATGAAAACAATTCTTTATATTCTCTTTTCCCCCAAGAGCAGCGATTATCTGTTCTGCCAGATTATTATAATCTTTTGCCATAATCTAATTCTCCTTTACTTTTTT
>OGPB01001174.1_pt1 | contig 15719 bp, 15 predicted proteins | sample 1552821 | NCBI WGS metagenome assembly OGPB01 (sample SAMEA2580192, study PRJEB22360) | human gut metagenome | biome: human gut; feature: human-associated habitat; material: faeces | place: Denmark | collected 2008/2010 | reverse complement strand
GATTTTGGTATCAGCGAAATTCGTTGTGTGTGTTTTTGAAGGTGATATCAATGAGCAGTTTTATTGAAAAATTTGATGTTGATTTTTGTTTGGGTCATTCTCAGGTAATATTAGGGAAACACAATACGATAAGTTGGGGTCATTGGCATGTTTTATGTACTAATTTCCGCACTGTTGCGCAGTGTGAGTCTTTTCTTATTGATGCGTTTGGAAACGCTTTATACGATCTTTATAGGTTTGGTTTTCAGGTCGAACCAGATACTTTTAAGATGATTTATAAGGATTTTTCAGGCGGTGAAATTGAAGAATTTTTTAGGGAGCGATAACTGGAATGATGAAAGTGAGGTATTAAAATGTTTGGTTATAGTTTCATGAATTATAATTGTTTGCTTCGTTGGCTTGCGAAGGGTGCTAGGTCGCGTGATTTTGTTCGGTGTTATCTTAGTAACGGTTTATTAGTAGTGTGTCCTATTGATGCTGTGGTGTGTGTGGATCTTGGTTCGTCTGTGTTTCTTGGCTATAGTCGTAAGTGGTGTGACGATGAGCAAGATTAATTACGCTGGTTATATTGCCGGTTCGTTGTGTAAGAGTGTTCGGCGTGATAATAGAGCGTCTGTGTTTGCTTGTAAGGATAATAAAAACCCGGATTGTGCGGAGTTGTTTGATTTTGTCATGTCGCATTATGCGGGGGAGGTGGCTAGGATGCGTGCGGGTCGTGAAAGGGGTGATGTGGTATAGTGTTGTTTGGCCTGTTAGCTCAGTTGGTTAGAGCGGCATTCTTATAAAATGCGGGTGCCGGGTTCAATTCCCGGATAGGCCACGACTATTGAGAATCGTTATCGGTAGTGTGATATATTGGGTCATGACATGTCGTTTGATGTGTCATGGCCTTTTTTTGTGAGGTATAACGATGGATGTTAGTTCGATAGCGGCGATTATCGGGAGCGTGGGTTTTCCGATTGTCGCGTGTTGCGGAATGGCGTGGTTTATCGCCACGACGTTTAGCGATTTTAACGATTTGATGACGAAGAATAATGTGTTGACTGAAGAACTTATAGCATTGCTTAGGAAGAATACCGACGGTGAAGATAACACGAACGTTGCGTAATTTAATTGTATGTGTATGTGCGTCGCTAATGGTGTTTGCGCCGGCTGCAAGCGCGGATATGCGCGGTGTGGATGTGAGCAATTGGCAATGTGATATCGATACTGGCGTGCTTGATGCTGATTTTGTGGTGTCGGGTGCGACGTGGGGTGTTGGCGGTTTGACTAATATGTGTCTGGCGAATGGTGTCAATCAGGCCGCTAACTATCAGCTTGGGCGCGCGTCGTCTAGTGGTAAGAGTATTGGCGTGTATCACTACGCGATGGGCAACGATGCGCGACGCGAAGCCGATTTTTTCATTGATAACGTCAAGGGGTATGTTGGGCGTGCGGTGCTTGCGCTTGACTGGGAATCTCAGGATAATCCTCAGTTTGGCAATGGTGCGTGGATTGATGCGTGGGTGCGGCGTGTGTATGAGCGTACTCGTGTGTGGCCGGTGATATATCTGCAGGCCAGTGCGTTGGGTCAGCTTAGCGGGTATGCGCGTGAGCATTGCGGCGTGTGGGTTGCGCAGTATGCTTCCATGGCGGTGACGGGTTATCAGGAAAGGCCGTGGCTGTACGGTGCATATGGCGAGGCGATGCGTCAATATACGTCGAACGGGTACGTGAACGGCTACGTGGGTCGTCTTGATTTGAACTATTTTCGCGGTGAGCGTTGGCAATGGGATGCATACGCGACGGGTGACCGCAAGAGTGGTGCGCATACTGATAGCGCGGTGCCGCCCGTGTCTACGCCCGCGCAATCGTCTGGAGGCGTATCGCGGTGTTTGGTCGTGTCTTCGGGCGACACTCTTAGCGGTATCGCTGTGCGCACCGGGTTGACCCCGTGGACTGCGTGGGTTGGGTATGCTTCGGGCGATCCGGGTATGATTTATCCCGGTGAGACGGTTTGCTATCGCGGTGCGGCTGGTGCGCAGACTTCCGTTGTGCGGACGCATACGGTTGCGGCGGGTGAGTCCTTGTGGTCGATTTTCGGTGCCGATTGGAGCCGTGTTGCGTCGCTTAACGGTCTCGCTAATCCGAGTCTGATTTATCCGGGTCAGATTCTTAAATATTAAAAATTGTTGCTAAAACGGCGTGTCGCAATTGCGCACGCCGTTTTTTCTATGCTATAACTCTTTATGTCAGCAAAAAAGAGCTGACAAAAAAATAACAACAAGAAAAAAAAGGAGCCATAATGAGGAAAATCAAGAAAACTCTACCGGTCAGTGAAATCAGCTATTACAATCGTGACGGTGTGATTCAATCCGTCACCGTGAACAGTAATGTTCGCACCGTGGAGCAGGCCGTTAAAGAACTCATGAAGCGCGGTCTGTATAATGTGCTGGTTGATGGCATCAAGGTTCGTAAGTACACGTATGCGATGGACGCTGAGGAGTTCTTCAAGAGCGCCGTGCTTGTCGATACCGACGACGAAACCGAAGGCGAGGCCGAAACCGAAGGCGAAGCCGAAACCGAAGCCGTTAACGAGTGATATGAAAAGGAAAAAACACAATGACTAGCAACATCGAGAACACCGAGAACACCGAGAACATCGAAAACACCGAAACCGTGCGCGCGGACAACCGCCGTTTCATCTGCACCGTTGACAATCGAACTTTTGAGGGCAAGCGTGCGATCGTCAACGCGCGAAACAGTGCGAAGAGCCTGAACAGTTACGGGGAAGGCAAGCGGCTGGATGTGGTCGGCGCGTACACCGCGCCCGCTGTCCGACCGCAGACGGGTCAGCCTTGCACGAACGTGTATCTGTTCACGGCGGACGGCGACACCTATTTCAGCCAGTCCGAGGGCATCAACCGCAGTATCTTGGATATTGTGGACATGTTTCCGGACATGAACGCCGAGAACGGCGGTATTCCGGTGGTGGTCAATTCGACCGCATTGGGTGGCGGCAAGTCCATCAAGTCGCTTCAGATCCTCTAACCGATAGGGGATAATGTGAAGTATCAGCCCGCGTGTAATGCGCGGGCTGCTTTGTATCGTAGGAGGTGTTTATATGGCAAGGGCGAGGAAAACGGCGGACGTGCTGACGGCAAAGCGCAAGAGGGTGCGCCGGGCGATAAACACGATACGCAAGAGCATTACGGAGGGAATGCCGGAAAGCGAACGCCGCGCACGCACGGTGTACGTGCAGCGGCTTGAAACGGAACTGCAAAAAACGTATGTCGGCCGTATCCGTAACAAGCAGATGCGTATCGACGCGTACGCGCGTGCGAACGAGATTGCCGACACGTTGACCAAACAGGTCGCGGCCGTGAAAGGCGGCGGCGGCAAACGCGGCGAACAGCGGCGCGCGTTCAACATCTTCCGGCATGAGATGCGCGTAGCGTCCAAGGGCGGCCCGTCTGCCTTGGGCGAGTTCGGTCGTGAGAAGGTCAAGATTTTTTGGCGCTACACGCAGAACATCTGGCAGCGTCCGGACGTACCGCCCGACAAGCGTTTGGAGAATGTCATGCGAGCGTATGGGGCGACGTCGCTCAGCGAACTGTTCGAAACAATCATGGAACGGAATAGGAAAGCGCTGGAATACGCGCAGAACATGAAAATGCATGTCGGTGAATTGGAGGATTACACGGACGTTGAGGGCGGCAGTCCGATTTGGCTTATTGCGGTGACACCCGACGTAGTACGATGAAAGAACGTAGGAATTTCAGGGTGGCCGCGATATTCGACACCGAAACCACGAACATTGGCAAGGGTGCCGAAACGCGCGCATATCCGATATTGTACATTTTCAACGATATGCGTAATACGTCGGTGGAGGAGTATAACCCCGATACGGACGATGTGCGTTTCTACCGGCACACCGAAGAAGCGCTTGCGTATATCGCCGATCTTATCGCGTATGGCGCGGCGCACGATTACGTGCCGGTAATCGCGGCCTATAATCTGATGTTCGATTTGCAAACGCTCATGTTGGAACTGGCGCAAACGTACACGTTGCATGTCAATGCGCAGACCGCTACAAGCGTGTATACGCTCGATTTGTGTGCGGGTGAAAACGAAGATGTGGTGTGCCGTTTTTGGGACACGTTTTATCTCGAAATGGGCGGTTTGCGCGCGATGGGCGAGACGTGCGGACTGCCGAAGGCCGTGGGCGATTGGGACTACACGCTCATTCGCACGCCGGAAACGCCTCTGACCGACGAAGAGCTTTACTATGCGCGGCGTGATGTGCAGGTGATACCGCAATACTTGCAATGGTTGTTACATGCCAATGCGTGGCTTACGGCCGATATGCTCGGTTGCCGCGTGCTCACCAAGACTTCGCTTGTACGTCAGATGGCGCGGCGTGAAATCGGTGGCCGTCGTGTCACATTGCGCGACGGCAAGAAACTGACGTTGCAACGCGCTTTCGAGACGACATGCGGCCAGGAGTTTCCGAAGAACTATGATTCGTATGCGCTTCGTAAGGCGTGTTTTCGTGGTGGCCTTACCTTTACATCTGCGCGGACGGCGAGTGTCGTGGTGGATAACGTCGCGTCGCTTGATGTGACATCGATGCATCACGCTTTTATCAATGGTCGTAGATTGCCGGTGAAATTCGCGCCGACACCGCCGGAGCTCTTGCAGATCGCGTGCGAGGGCATCATTGCCACGCCGCTTGCCGATGTGCTGGCGCATTACGACGACCCGTTTAGAACCGGGGTGCATGTCGCCGTGCGTTACACAAATTTGAGATTACGCAAGGGTACGTGTTTCGACGCTTGGGGTGTGGCGATTTGCCCGCGCTCGAAATTCGTGCGAACACTGCGCGCGGGAACCGATTACAGCGATAACGAGAGAGCAAGGACGCAGGATAACAGCATTCGCGCGCACGGCTATGTGGACACCGCAATAAACCCAACATACGCATTCGGCAAACTGTACCGGGCGGACGAATGCGTCTTACACGTTAACGAAATTGAATTGTGGAATATCGGGCAGGTGTACGACTATGACGAAATGCAAGTGCTGTACGGCGAAAGCACCGCTAAAACCATAATCCCGCCGGATTATGTCACCTTGCAATCCAATATGCTGTTCGCGCGGAAAACCGACGTGAAAAACCTCATCAAGGGTTACACCGAGGGCGAACCATACGCGGGCGATATCCCCGATTCGATACCGGAGGGTATCGCACGCGACGCGAAGGCGGGCGAATTGAGTATGAAATTCCTGCAATCCTACTACGGCTCAACTGTTAAAGGTCAATTTAACGGTATCTATGGCACACAGGCGCAAGACGTGATGAAGGCGGACTATCGTGTGACGGAGGACGGCGAGCTGGAAGTGGATAGAACGACGGTCTGCACGCCCGAGAATTTCGCGGCCAAACGACCGCGGACACCGCGTGTGCTGTACACGTACGGTATGCGGATTGTCGCCGGTAGCCGTATGCACCTTGTTATTGCCATGATGCTTGTCTATGCGCGGTTGGGTGATAGGGTGACGGTGACCGGTGGTGATACGGACAGTCTTAAGATCCGATGCGATGCGGACGTGAGCGATGCCGATCTGCTGGAAAGTCTGCGACCGTTGCACGATGCAATAGAAGCCGCGATTAACCGGACGATGCGGCGCGTGCGCGTCACCGCGCCGGATATGGCGAGCACGTTGGAGCATATCGGCAAATTCGAGGTGGAGGACTGCGGCGGAACCACCCGATACGTGCGGCATGTGGAGTTATGGAACAAAGCGCGCGTGAGCCTTGATGCAGGCGCGCGCGTGCATGTGACGTGCGCCGGTCTGCCGCGGCCCGACGGCGCTTACACGATTGAAGAGTTTTTGCGCGATCTTATAGCGGGTGGTCATGATTTTGCCGAAGCCGTCGGAATGTCGCTAGGCTATGACGTGTTTGTGGATTATGCCATATGCCATACTCTGCAACGCAACCGTCCGCGCGTGTGGGACAGATATAGAGGCACCGTGACGGATTATCGCGGTGAGACGACGCATGTGGACGCACCCGAAGCAATCGGACTATATCCGTCGGGGCGTTGGTTGGGCGAGTCCGATAAACAGGCTAACGAGGAAAACATTACGTATCTGCGTGCTACGTATAATAGACGTGTGGAGACAACACCACGTGAACTTACATTGACGGATGGAACACCAAGGATCGTGAGTATAGATGGCGAATTACTATTATGATCGGCTTAGAACTCAGATATTGCCGCGTAACGCCGATGTAAATCTGATAATCGGGGCGCGTGGTCTCGGCAAAACCTACGGCGTGCGCCGGTACATGCTGGAAGACTTTATAAAAAACGGCATTTGCTTTGTTGAGGTCACTCGATACCGTGAGGAAAACAACGACGTGGCGGCGAAATATTTCGACCGGATAATAGAGGATGATGTTTTTCCCGACTGGGATTTTAGAGTGCATAACAAAACAGCCGAAGCACGACGTAGCGGGGATAAGGAATGGAAGACTTGCGGTTATTTCATTCCGTTGTCATTGCAACAGCAGAAGAAAAAAAGCACATACGTTAATGTGCGTAATATCTGCATGGATGAAATAATCATAGACCCCGACGACATTTACCATCATTATTTACGTAACGAATACGAACAACTGGCAAATCTAGTAGACACCGTGACGCGTGAACGTGCCGACGACTCCAAGCTTCGCAAGCCGCGAATATTTTTGTTAGGTAACGCGTGCGACGCGTATAATCCGTATTTTAAACGATACGGTGTGCCTTTGGAACCTGATTATGGTTTGCAATGGCTAGATGGTAAAACGTGCTTGTTTGATTATGTCAAAGATAGGAAATATGCCGAGCAGAAGACCAAGAACACCGTGGCCGGGCGAATGCTGAAAGACAACGGCGGAGTGACCGCCGAAAACCGTTTCCGACATTACGGCACCGATTTTTTGAGCAAGCCGCACGCACATGCAAAATTGTCATATGTGTTTCGGTGGATGCGCGTTGAATATGGTGTAAGTATCGACCTACGGTGTGGATATGTCTTTATCGCCACGACATACGACAAGGGCACGCACGTGCCTTATTTCGCCATTACGCGGGATGATAACAAGCTTAATTATCTCACCGCCGATATAGCGAAAACCATAATTAAAAACCTTACGTCCTATTATGCGCTTGGATATCTGCGGTACGATACGGTGGAGACGCAACACGCTATATCGGATATGCTGAGGGCGTTCGGTGTAAAATAACCGTGGCATACCAGGCGAGGCGTTGTGACGACGACGATAAAACATGATCATCGATGCCAGCGGTTGACTCCGACGATGATATGGCCGTGATTTGGTAAGCGCGCCGTCGGCTCGCCACGAACCGTGTCGCGCGTATGCTATTATTGAGCCGTACCGGCGTATATCGTACCGGGGCGGCTCTTTTTTCATATATGAAAGGAAAATAGTAATGGACGACGAAACCACAGAGGAAAGGGGCACCGCCGAACGTGACGATCTCACCCCCGACGAAGCGCATCGTGCGGGCGAGTTCGACGATCTTCGGGACATGCTCACGTCGATGATCGACAAACTCAACGACGTTATCGAACGCGTCGGCGCTATCGATGAACGTATCGATGGCATCTATGATAAGTTCGCTGATTCCGTTTCGCAGATGGTCGAAAACGGTGCGATCGTCCGTGAAGACGATGCGGCGGACGCAATAGCCGAAGCCGCCGCGAACGACCTTGAAAACCTTGACTACACGCTCTGACAATAAATAGGAGGAAAATATTATGGCCGTAGACAACGCGACGATTTTGGATAAGGTGCGCCTTAGGGGCACCGACGATTACCAGCAACGCATTCCGAGCGCCACGCAGACGGGAGTCGCGAACACCATGCGCTATCTGTTCGACCCCATGAACCGCCAATATCTCAATGACTGCGTATGGGGCATGGTCAACCGCATAGGCCTTACCGTGATGGCGCAAAACGAACCGTTCAAGAACATGTTGAGCGTCTTCAAGAAAGAAAATCTCTACTGGGGCAGCACCGTACAGGAGATCGCCGTCAAGTGGATCAAGGCGCACGGATACAAGGACGATGCCGAAGACTTGCTCAAGATGCACCGTCCCGAAGCCGCCGTGTGGTTCTACGAGATGAACCGAAAAGACCAATACCCGATTTCGTGGACCGATGACGAACTGCGACAGGCCTTCGTGGACGACTTCGGCCTGAACCGTTTCATTGCGCAAATTATGGAAACGCCACGCAATTCCGACGAATATGACGAGATGAACATCATGCTCGCCCTTATTAACCACTATGAGCAGAATCTTGGTTTTTATAAGGTTCATCTCGATGCGGCACCGACCGACGAAGCATCTGCCAAAGCGATGCTCAAGGCATTGCGCGCGACCGCCGGGCGTATGAGTTTCCCGAGCACCCAGTACAATGCGCTCAACATCACCGATATCCCGGCGTATGCCAACCCTCAGCAGATGGTGCTGCTCATCGAGCCGGAATATCTCGCATCGCTTGACGTGGATGCGCTTTCCGCGGTGTTCCAGTTGGACAAGGCCGACGTTCCCTATCGTATTATCCAGGTGCCGACGCTTGGCATTCCCGGCGCGGTTGCTTTGCTTGTTTCCACTGATTGGTATCAGGTGCGCGACACCCTTTATGGCACCACGCAATTCTACAATCCGCAGACACTCGGCAACACGATGTATCTCAACCATTGGGGTATCTATGGCGTGTCCCCGTTCACGCCGTGCGCGTTGTTCACCACCGATGCCGGGACAAGCATCAATGTCGTCACGCAGAACGTAACCGGTTTCACGCTGTCGCCGAGTGAGCAGAATGTCGCGCCCGGTGATGTGCTTCAGCTCACGCCGAAGCTCACCGCCAGCATCACCCCGACGGGAACCACCATGGAGGTTGCGCCGAACACCGCGACATACAAGGTGAGCGCCGTTCATATCGATTCTGCCAAGGCCGCCGTTGCGGTGCCATTGAATGTAAACACGTTCGTCGACGACCAGGCGCGCTTGCATGTGCAGCGCGACGGTGTGAAGAACAACGATGTCATCGAGGTGGAGGCGACCGCCACCTACATAAACCCGAACGGCTCAACGGATACGTACACCGACACGGGACGCTTCACGGTCAAGATACCGGCGTAGAAAAAACGGTCGTGTTAGTATCGGGGATACCGGAAAAACGGTATCCCCGATACTATATGCGAAAGAGGTACATAAATGAAATTCCCGCACTTGGACGGCGCAACCCCGTTCCCCGGTGCCGACGCGCACGTGTACGAGCAGTACGTCAACACCTACGACTATCACATGTGGACGCCGAACACCAAGATAAAGCTGTGCCGCGTGAAGTGGCGAGAAGACGGGCGCGACGCGGTGAAATTCAAGGACGATGCGGCGCGTGATGCATGGTTCGACGCGCTGAACGGCGAAGCCGTGGCACTTGACACCAGTATGTATATCGCACGCGCGGACACCGACGGTGTGAAGATACCGGTGCCGTACATGACCGCGCAACGCTATAATTACATCGTCGTGGACTTCAGCGTGGACATCATGCAATCGCCCTTGCAACAGACCAATTGCCAGACACGATATCATTATTTCGTCAAACGTATCACGGCGGAAGCCCCGAACACGACCTCGCTTGTGCTGCAACGCGACGTGTGGACGGACTACATCAACACGACCACGATAAACGGGTTGCTGTTGTCACGCGGGCACGCGCCGCTCACCGAGACGACACCGGCGAAACTTTTGGCGAACCCGCGCGCGAATTGCCGTGATTTCACGTTGCCCGATGTCGATTACGGCAACGCGGCGGCGAATATCAGGAAAAGCACGCCGTTTAACTTGCAGGACGGCGCAAGATACATTTGTTTGGCCGCCACGTTTTCAACCGCGCAACTGCAAGCCATGAGCAACACGCGCGGTGCGAGCATCACGGACAGCGACCCGACATACACCGACAATGACGGGACGGTCAACGGTTTCGCATGGGGTGCCGGAAACGTTTCCACGTCAAACGTCACCGGCGTGGGCACCGCCTATAATTCCGTCGATAATCTCACCGCAAGCAACGTGACAATGTACGCGCTCGAATCGTCCAAGATATCGGCTGGTTATTTCGACGCGCTTTTCGCGTATTACCCTCATATCATGTCACAGGTTACGGCGGTTTTCGTCGCCACCGCGAACATGATGCGACTTGGCGACGCCGTCAGCGTGCATGGTGTCGAATGGCACACGGTCAGCGGAACACGGGCGAAGATATCCAATATCGATTTGAGTGTGGATGATTTTGGGTATTCCGCGGAATACGCTCGAATAACAAGGCTGTATCTTGCACCATATGCGCACTTGGAGATATCCGACAATATCGGCAATACAAGCCGTGTGGAAATAGCGGACTGCGGACGGCTCTCGGTGCAGACGGTCACATCCATCAGCTATCCGATATTACGGCAAATGGCATGGCTTGACGGTGTCGGAAGCGACGGCGATACGTCCATCACCATTACCGGTATCAACGGGGACAGCATCACCGCCGACGTGCCGAACGCCGACGTGCTCAAAACGCTTATATCACACGACATACCAACCTACGCGTTGCAACGTCGCGCAATCGACGCGCACCGCGCGGACGCATACAATCGAGAGGTCGCCCAAGCGCGCGAAAACGCCATCATATCGTACGAAAACGGCGCGCGCTCGGCCAACGTGGCATTAGCCAACACCAACCGAAGCAATACGAACAGCGTCGCCAACACCAACCGAAGCAATGCGAACAGCGTCGCCAACACGGCGTTGTCGAACGCGCTCAATTCCACCGTCACGGACAATTCCAACGCCGCATCCAATGCGATCTACAAAAACAACACGACGCAACAGAATCTATTACTCAGCGCATCAAACAACAAAATAGATGAGATGAACACGGCCACGCTCGACCTTACGACGAATCTCGTAGACACGGAAATAACGGCAAGCGCGATCGGCACAGTCACAGCCGCAATAGGCGCGATCGGCACGGCGGCGACCGGAATAGCGGTGACGGCGGCGACCGGAGGCGCGGCGGCACCTATGGTCGCGGCGGGACTCGGCGCAGCCGGAAGCATCGGCCTATCAAGCGCAAGCTTCGCCACCGGCGCATCAAAAACGGCGGCGGAAGCCGCCTACAAGCAGGCATACAACGACACCGCCGCATACGCCGCGAAGAAATACAACGGGCAGGCCAACTCGGTCAGTATCGCAATGGCGGGCACGCAACTGCTCGAATCGACCAAGCTTAACACGTCGAACACGAACGCAAGCAACAGCACGAACAGCAGCATCGCGGCCAACAACGCGAACACGTCGAACACGAACGCGGCCAACAACGCGAACACGTCGAACGCGAACGCGGCGGCGTCACGCAATCAGACAATCGACAACGCCAAACGCGTCATGGTGAACGCGCGTTCAAACACGAACGCCGCATGGCGTGACTTGCTCAACCACGCCGCGCAACCGGTAGGTTCGTACGCCGGCGACAATTTCAAGCAGGCCACCGGGCTTGACACCATCACCGTTAAAGTCGTCACCGAAGACAATGGAGCGATAGCGGCAGCTGGCGACTACATGCTACGCTACGGGATCGCAAGCAACAAACTATACAACAAACCCAATCTCACGCCATGCAACCACTTCACCTATTGGCAAGCGGGAGACGTGTGGCTGACCAACGATATCGCCGGAAACGACGCGCTCGATACGATACGGGAACGATTGACCGACGGTGTTACAATTTGGAATGACCCAGACAAAATCGGCGACGACTATCTCACCGCCAACCTCAACCAGTAAAAGGAAAGACATGGGACGCAAACGAACGCACAAGCAACCCCCGACGCGCGCCGGTTTGGGTGAAAAAGGTTTGCCGGTGTGGCAACAATCACAGCAGATCAACTCGCAGGCGTATTTCACGGCGTATTCGCAAATGCTCAATATCGCGCTATCGCGCTTCAAATGGCTAAACCTACCGAAGACGTGTAACGCATGGTTTCTCGAATACAACTTGTTGTATTACGGTTATGCCACCATCGCATATCCGCACAGCAAGCCGGGCGTGTTCTTCTCCACTCAGGCCGTCGTGAACTCGAACTTCAACGTGTATTATCGTCCGAAAAAATGGACTTCATACGGTATCAACGGGTGGCATTTCGACGTGGACAACTCAAACGGCGTATTCATCTACGCCAACAAGGCTCGCACTCCGTTGGTGCCGACGCTCGAATTTTTCGCCCATGAGATAGAAGACCTGTACATGACGCGCCGTCAGAATCGTTTCCACCAAAAGACACCGTTCATTCTTGAGGTTCCGGCGGGACAGCAGACGGCGGGCGTAAACGTAATAAAGCAAATCTCGGGCGGTGAAATGGCAATCATGACGACACCCGGTTTTACGGACAGCATGAAGGCGCAAGTGCTCAATACCGGTGTCGAATATATCGGCATGGAATTGCAAACCGACATACAAAACACATGGAACGCGTTCTACCAGGCATTGGGCATAAAAAATCTACCAATGAAGATGGAGCGCCAGACCGCCGACGAAATACACGACTACGGCGAACCCACCGACCTCCGCGCCCTATCCGAGCTTGAGGAACGCCGCGCCGCGTGCGACGTGCTCAACACCCGGTTCGAAAAGTATCTCGACGCACCCATAGAAGTTGTGTGGAATCAAGACAACATCAGCGAGAACTACGATTATCTGACGAATCTTCAGGAACAGGAGCCCGACGATGGCACCATATGACACGATACCGGCATACGAGCCAAGCGAACCGCGCGACGACTTTCACGCCGTCACGACAATCACGCTCGGCGAACTGCTGACCGAAGGCGGCGTGGACTGGACACAGCCGCAATGGTCATGGCGCGACGACGCATACAACGACGCGCAATATGCGCGCTGTTGCCGAAAAATCGAAAACCGCTATTACGACAGGGAGTTGGGCGTGATGCCTCCGGGCAGATGGCGAAGACACCTCATGCGACTCATAAACGAGTTCATGCCGGTGCTGAAACCGCTCTACCAGCTTGCGGACGGCAACCCCGGCATGTTCCTATCAGACACCGACACGTGGCACAAGATGCGCGCCGTCTATTCGGACTTCCCGGCAACACAACTGCAAAGCGGACAGGACTACGCATCAAATGCAACCGACACGCAATACGAGACCATCGTCAACGGTAATTTCATAGACAAGATAAAGGCGATACGGCAAGGCGACTACATGGATATCGACGTGCTACTATTGGAGCACTTGGAAGAGTGTTTTAGTCCGTTGTGGACGGTGAACATAAACAACTATTAGGAGGTAAAACATATGCTCCCATTGCCATTGTACAGCGTATGGCCTTATACGCCGGTCATACCGGCGTTCTACTGGAACGCCAAAAGCACGGAGGAGATAATCAAATATCTTGCTTGCGAATACGACCGCATCACCGGATATTTCGATGAACTCACGAACGCAATCAACAATCTAAGCGCGGACGTGCAGACTTTCGAGACCGATATCGAAAACCGTGTGAGCGCGATGGAGCAATCACTGGCGACGTTGATTGAAAATCTCGAACACGTAGGCGACAAGATGATAATCTACGACCCCACAAAAGGCACATACGTCGATTCCAAAATCGCAATGCGCGACATGTACCGTGAGCTAGCCGTGTTCGGCGCGCGCGTCAACCAAATAGCAACCAAAACCGTGGACGACATAGCGAAACACCGTACGGACGAAACCGCCGCAGTCGGCAACCTCACTATCTTCAACGACGCTACGCCACGTGTCACCGATCCGAAAACCGGCAACCCATACACGCCCATACAATGACGAAAGGACAGCATATGGACAGTACACCATACAATAAGCTACCGCTATACGAACCAGGTGCGATAGCGGACTTACGCGACGAATACAATCGCGCCATGCAACTCATAGATAAAAAACTTCACCAACTCGACGTACAGATACAAATACACCACCCGGAAGGTATGTAAAAAATGGCATCCACGACCGACAATTTCAATCTAGACCTATACGACACAGGCGACCCCGCCAACCTCACCGACCAATACAACGCATCTATGCGTATCATAGATAAAAACATGCTCACTATCTCGGGCACCGCCGCAACCGCCATCAATACGGCGACCGAAGCAAACAACACCGCAAGCACAGCGTTAAACCTAACACAAAACAACAAAACAGACATAACCAAACTCAATACAAACGTCGATACAATAAACACAAACATCAATGAATTAGACACCAATCTCACCGCATTGGGAGCAAACACCGTCAACGACGCAACCAACCTCAAAAACACGATAAGCAAAAACACTCAAGACATTATTACAATAAAAAACACCCTCAACGACAACTCATACAACAGCGGCTATATGGTGACGTTCGGCGATTCATACGCCGATTCAACCACGCCGGAAAACACATGGCCGTACTGGCTACACCAATACATTCCAACGCTCACACTCAAAAACTACGCAGTCAGCGGAGCCGGATTCAACGTGGACACACGAACATTCATAAGCCAAATAAATACCGCCTACGCAGACGGCACACTGGACAGAAACCAAGTGAAACTAGCCGTATTGGCGGGCGGACGAAACGACATACTGAACTACAACAACGCATACACCCTAATGCAAGAATGCGTGAAACGAATGATAACAATCTTCCCAAACGCGCAAATATTAATAGTGCCAATGCTCCATGATGATTCATACGTTCCCGCCGACTCACGAGAAAAACTGACCGGCCTTACACGCGGCGCGGAAATGATAACCAATCACACACCGAACGCCGAAACACTCAAATTCGCCTACATATGGCTTAAGGGCGAGCCGAACTATATCGGTTCAGATAGCATACACCCCAACCAACTAGGCGCACAAACCATCGCAAAATACATTTACGACGGCGCATATCACAACTACACACCACGTCAAGAAGTAGATAAAACCAACTTCGGCAGCGCAACAGGCTTCATAACCCTACAAGACGGCATAGTCACATACGACCTCATGGGCAATGTAACCAACATAGGCTCCGGCCAAGGTGCCGACCTGCCGGCATGGGCTGAAACATGGCACAACGTATGGGTATGGGGCGTAAGCAGCGGAAGCATCAGCACACCACGCCTATACCAATTCCTAGGAACCAAAGTAACCATGATGAACCACGACGGACAAACAGGCAACATGAGCATACACGCCACATGGACAGCATAAAACCAAATATAAACACAAGGCCGGTTGGTAATAACACCAACCGGCCTTGTGTTTAGTTTATATTAAGCATTCTCATCAATCGAGACAACATACTTTCGACATACACCACCATAAGTACGAGACATAAATTCTTTAATCTGCTTAAACTCATATTCATTAGTCAACATGAGTTCAATAGCCCAAGACAGAGCAGACTCAAAAGTAATATCACTATCATCAATAGTGCCGTTATCGGTGACAGTGCCCGAAAACACGCCATCAATGCAAACCATGTAGGAGTTATCCGGCTCAATCTCCACAACAAATGCATCATAATCAACCATTTCATTTTTTCCTTTCGCACGAAACCGATACCTATATA
>OGPB01001167.1_pt1 | contig 15739 bp, 19 predicted proteins | sample 1552821 | NCBI WGS metagenome assembly OGPB01 (sample SAMEA2580192, study PRJEB22360) | human gut metagenome | biome: human gut; feature: human-associated habitat; material: faeces | place: Denmark | collected 2008/2010 | reverse complement strand
GTACTGTTTATTACGTACTTAAGGAATAAAAAGGATTGTATATGGTTCAGAATAAAGAGACTTATGTGGAAAAATTAGCGAAAATGATTCATTATACAAAATAAAATGAGGACAAAGGTTGATTTTTTGCACAGAGAGGATACAATAGAATATACTTGTAAGAAGAAGGAGAGTGGTAGCATGCCGAAGAAACGAATCGTAGGTGTTGTTGGTCTGGGCCATGTTGGTGCCCATGTTGCCTATACGTTAGGGGTCACGGGAACAGCTGACCTTGTCAAACTTTGTGATATCAATGAAAAGAAGCTTGTCAGTGAGCATCAGGATCTCATGGATGCGGCCATGTTCATGCCCCATCATGTCAAGTATGCCATGGCTTCCTATGAAGAACTGGGCGACTGCGATATCATCATCAATGCCATTGGGAAAATTGATCTGTTGGTTACCCATAACCGGGATACGGAAATGAACTTTACGGTGGCTCAAGTTGCTGACTTCATTCCCAAGATCATGAAGGGGGGCTTCAAGGGAATCTTCATCAACATCACCAATCCCTGTGATGTGGTGTCCGATCTCATTTCCAAATTGAGCGGTCTGCCTGCGGGCCATGTTTTTGGGACGGGGACGGGTCTTGACACGTCGCGACTGGTAAGTGCCATTTCCCAGCAGACCGGCCTTGACCATAAATCCATTACGGCCTACATGATGGGCGAACACGGCAACGCGCAGATGGTGCCTTGGTCCGTCATCCAGTTCGGCGGCAAACGCCTTGAAGAACTGAAGGATGATTCCCGTTTCGTTTTTGATCATGATGCCATCAAGGAAAAGACCATCAAAGGCGGCTGGGTGACCTACGTGGGCAAGGGCTGCACGGAATACGGCATTGCGTATACGGCAACGACCCTTGCCGGATACGTCCTGCGCGATGAAAAGCATATCATGGCAACGAGCGCGCCCCTTCGCGGTGAATATGGCGAAGACGGTATCTTTGCAGGTGTACCTGCCGTGGTTGGTGAAAATGGCGTGGAAAAGGTTGTTGAACTTTCTCTCACGGACACGGAGAAAAAGGAATTCAAGACGTGCTGCACGGCTATTCGGGAAAACATCAAAAAAGCCGAATCCATTTGGAAAAAAGCCGAATGAGGGGAACGAAAAAAGCTGTCACCAAAAAAAGGTGACAGCTTTTTCATGTCTTTAGCGTGACGGTTGTTCTTGCTGGACCGCTATTTGACGGTATTTCTTAAGACGCCGATGCCTTCGATCTCACATTCGACGACGTCGCCGCGCTTTAGATACTGGGGCGGGTTCATGCCGACGCCTGTGCCGGCTGGTGTACCCGTGGAAATAATGGTGCCGCAGCGCAGGGTCATTCCGTGGGAGAGTTCACTGATGATGTAGGCAATGCTGTGAACGAGGTTCCTTGTATTGTCCTGTTGCCGCAGCTCACCATTTACGCGGCATGTAATGGTGAGCTGCGGCGGGAAGGCAAACTCTTCTGCCGTAACGATGACAGGTCCCATGGGCGCAAAGTGGTCCAAGCTTTTTCCAAAGTACCACTGCTTGTGGGCCGTTTGGACATCCCGGGCCGTGACATCATTCAGGATGGTATAGCCAAAGATATAGTCCGGGGCTTCTTTCTCGCTTACATCTTTGCAGTCCTTTCCGATGATGACGGCAAGTTCACATTCGTAATCAAGTTTGCTGACGATATCGAAATGACCGTCGATGGCTCCATCAGGATCGACGCAGCGCGTGACCCGTTTGGAAAAGTAGACGGGCACGTCCCGCTTCTGGATCTTTTCTTCCGTGTATTCCTGCGGCAATTCCTCATCGTGGGAGGCATAGTTGATTCCCAGGCAGATGATGTCATTGGCCGGTTCCGTAATGGGTGCCAGGATCTTGACCCTTTCTATGGGGACGGCGGCAACTCCCATGCGGCTGATGGCAAGCAGTTCCTCGAAATCGCTGTGAGCCATGAGGTCGGGCATATCGGCATACTTGTTGGCGGGAATGACAGATTTACCGTCTTCAGACAGGATGCCGACTTGCTCCTGCCCGTCATTTAACATGGTTACAATTTTCACGGGAATCACTCCTCTGTAGGGTACTTCCTTTATTGTACCTTTTTTTTATCTTGATTTCTAGAGAATTCAGACGATTTTTACTTAGAAATTTCTCTTTCTCAAGGCGGCTGGCTGTGATAGAATAGCAGAGAAATTGATTTATGGAAAGAAGAGGGTCCTATGGAGCAACTGATCTATCAATGTGATGATGGGCACGGTGACTATAATCGGAGCTATGAATCCCATTTTGAAATTGATTATGCGGATTATTCAACGGACCACCGGGAAAACAATTTCCGCAACTATGAAAACAAGGTCCCCAAGAGCAAGAAGGAACGGGTCCGCAATATCCTGAACCATTATGAATGAAGAAAATCCCTCCAGGTCATCCGGAAGGGATTTTTTGTCAGCGTTCAAGGGGAATGACCGTGCCGCAGTTGGGAATGATATTGACCGTAAAGTCTGTCTTTCCTTCTGAAAGGAGCTGGGCTTTGGCTTTTTCATAGGCTTCTTCCAGCGTCCTTGTGGGAATCTGGTGGATGCGGCGGACAGCTTCAAAGTTTTCTTTCTTGGTCACAAGGTAAAGGGTATAGTCCTCTGCCAGGGTGTAGAGAAAATAAGCGACAAAAAAGGGAATGGTAAAATGCTGCCGCAGGGCCTTTTCCATAGAAAGGCGGCTGTTGTAGCGGAAACTCTCCCAGAAGATTTGTGGTTCCTTGATGTCCGGTGATTCGATTAGGGCAATGATGATTCCACCCTTTTTGGTTACGTCCCGGGCTGGCTCATAGCATTTGCAGCCTTGGTAGAGGGAAAGGTCCTTGGGATACCCGCCGGCACCAGCAATGGTCAGGTCTGCTTTTTGGGTAAAGGAAACCGCGTCATTGCTGAGCACCTCCTGCGTCCCTTCAAGCCAGGCCTCGTAAGGATCGCCGCTGACAAATCCGCAGACCTCGCCCCGTTCATTGATGAGGGAGTGCAGCAGGAAATCAGGCCGGCAGAATTCCATGCCTTCCAGCATATCCTGATGGACGGGATTGTGCGTCAAGGACCGGCCCTCCGTAAGGGGATTGATGCCTTCCCCCGGGGTATCTGAAAGGGCGAGGGCGTGGTTTTTCTGGATTGTTTCCCAACTGGCAACGCCGGGAAGGATCATTTTTCGTCCGCCGCCAAAGCCTGCAAACAGGTGAGGCATGATCCCTCCGGCCACGATGACGAAATCCGCTTCGACAACACGGCGATTGAGTTCAACTGGGGTTCCATGCGACGTGGTCCCCACAAGGACAAGGTTTTCCCGGTCGTGACAGTCGTGCTGGTAAAGGCGGATCCGGCGGGCGACTTCTTCTCCGACGACAGCTATGTCCTCATCAGGGGTCTGGGCTCGGTGCGTACCTTGGGCAAAAACGATGGAAATATCCTCATCGGGGATGCCTGCCTCATTGAGTTCGTTGATCAGGGGCCGCATGAAATCCCGTGAATGGTTCCAGGCACGGGTAATATCCGCCGTTACAATGACTACGGAGGCTCCTTTTTTTACCATCTCACGCAGGGGGGGAGAAGCAGTGGGGTGACGCAGACAGGCCGTCACGGCATCGTCTATGGAAAGGGCGGCATGGTGCCGCGGCACAAGGATGGAACCAATCCGCTCTTGAGGAAGCGTCAGCGTGGCCTCGCCTTTTCCGTAGGGAATATGAATGGTTTTTTCAGCCATAGGATGTCTTCCTTTCTTTAGATGGTCCTTATTATATCACCTTTTGCCCCAGCCCTCTATTCAATTGATACCCAAATAGGGTATAATGGGGCCTGTACAAAGGAGGAGTGATCCATGAATCACGTTGTAAAAGCCAAAATGCTTCGCGAAAGCGATGAACCCATTCATTATAATTGTGCCCAATCCCTTTTTGTCGCTTTTTCCGATGTCCTCGGCGTCAGTGACGAGCGGGCCTTTGCCATGGGCGCAAACTATGGCGGCGGTATGATGCACGGCGGTACGTGCGGTGTGGTGAGCGCCGGCCTTATGATCTTGTCCCTTGCAGGGATCCCCCAGGAAAAGGCCATGGCCCTGCTCCAGGATTTTTCCCGTGACCACGGGACCACGGCCTGCACGGAACTGCTTATGAAAGCCGCTCAGGAAGGCGTGACAAAGAAGGTCAATTGTGATGGGCTGGTCATCCACATGGCAGAGCGGCTGGACGCCATCCTTTCCGCCTAAAGCCCCATCCAGCCCATAAAAAAAGCAGCCTTTTCAGGGCTGCTTTTTTCATGCCTTCATTTTGTTTCCAGGGAGTCGAGGGCGGGGACTTCTTTCTGTTCAAACCCTTTACCCTTGAGCTGGATGGCTATGATGAGATTCGGGATGAAGAGAACGGCAAAGAAAATGAGCACCGATGCATAGGTGCCTGTCTGCTTATAGAAAAAGGAGATGAGAGTTGGACCGGCAATGCCTGCCATTGCCCAGGCAGAAAGGATGCGGCCGTGAATGGCACTTAGCTGTTTGGTGCCGAAAAGGTCGCTCAAATAGGCCGGCATGCAGGAAAAGCCGCCGCCATAGGCACTGATGATAAAGAGCACAAGACCTTTAAAGACAAAGGAAGAGGTGGTGGCACTGAGGGCGAAGAAAGCCAGGATCTCAAGGGCAAAAAAGAGAATGTATGTTACAGGGCGGCTCAGCCGGTCAGAAATGGTGGACCAAAGGATGCGTCCGCCGCCGTTCATGATGCCAATAATGCCCACAAAAGCGGCTGCTTCCTGAGCTGACATGCCAATCACGTCCTGGGCCATGGGACTTAAGACGGCAAGCAGCAAGATGCCGCAGGTAATATTGATGAAAAAGACCCACCAGAGGCTTTGGAACTGCCAGGTATGCATGGCTTCTGATGCAGTCTTTCCCGTAAGGGACTGGGAATCAGCGTCATGTTCCTTTTTCAGGACGGGCGGTTTGAGGTAGAGGGCACAAAGGACCATGATGACCGAGTAGGCACCTGCCATGAGGCAGAAGGTGCGGGTAAGGCCCACCGTGCGGGTGAGTTGCTGCATGAGGGGAGCTGCAATGAGAGCGGCAAAACCAAAGCCCATGATGGCAAGACCTGTTGCAAAACCGCGGTGGTGGGGAAAATATTTCACCAAGGTTGATACGGGTGTGATGTAGCCTGTGCCAAGACCAATGCCGCCAATGCACCCATAAAAGAGATAGAGGAGGGAAAGGCTTCTGATGGAAAGGGCATACGCCGTACCCAAAAGGCCCGTTCCGAAGAAAAAGGCGGCCATGAGGCCACTTTTTTGGGGGCCTATTTTTTCTACAAAGCGCCCCAAGAGTGCGGCTGACATGCCAAGAAACAAGATGGCAAGGGAAAAGGTCCAAGTGACATCCCCCATAGAAGCCCCCAAGGTTTCCATGATGGGGCGGACAAGGACGCTGAAAGCATAGACGCTCCCAATGGAGAGGTGAATGCCTACGGCGGACAGTGCAATCAGTGAGCGGTTTCTCATGTTGCTTCCTTTCTGGGAAAACTTCCCCTAGAAAGAGAAAAGGCCCGGACCAATCTGCAGCATAAGGCTGCAGAGGAAAAGGCCGGGATGAAAAAGGACCGTCCGGGCTGCTTTTCTCTGCCCAGACGGTCGGCAAGTTACACAATGCAGAGCACGTGGTCAATTCCACTTATCCGTCAGTCCTGCACTGCTTTATTTGAATGTGATGCGGATATTATAGCAGGTATGACAGAACGGAGCAAGAAGAAATTCAGAAAAAAGATAAAAAAACCGCCCCCCAAGGAGCGGCTTCATCTTTAAAGTGGTGGAACTAACTGGATTCGAACCAGTGACCCCCACGATGTCAACGTGGTACTCTAACCATCTGAGCTATAGTTCCGAGACGAATATTAGTATACCCAAAGGAAAGAGTCTTGTCAACTCTTTTTTTATTTTTTCCAGGGGAAAAGGATTTGGACATAAGGGGCGGTGATGTTTATTTTTTTGCCTTAAACAGATATAATAAGGAAGACGAAGACTTTCATAGTGGGACCCACGGGTCCTTTTTTTGGTAAAGGAGATTGACCATGAAAAAGCTGTTCTTACTGATTGCCGTCATTACGGCACTTTTCACGGCTGCCTGCGGCAAAAGCGGCAAAGCGGCTGGAACGGACGCACCGGCCCTAAAGGGCCCTGTCACAGCCCAATTTGAGACCAGTCTCGGCAATTTTGAGGTCCGCCTTGCCGTAGAAGGGGCACCCAAGACCTGTGCCAATTTTGTAAAGCTTGCGGAATCTGGTTTCTATGATGGACTCACTTTCCACCGCGTCATTGACGGCTTCATGATCCAAGGCGGCGATCCCAAAGGCGATGGAACGGGCGGACCGGGCTATACCATCAAAGATGAATTTTCAAAGAAGCTGCGTCACGATGGACCGGGCATCCTGTCCATGGCAAATGCTGGCCCTGATACAGGTGGAAGCCAGTTTTTCATTACCCTGGAGAAGACGCCCTGGCTGGATGATCATCATGCTGTCTTTGGCCGCGTCGTCAAAGGACTTGATGTAGTCCAAAAGATTGGTAAGGTTAAAACGGACGCCAATGACCGGCCAGTGACGCCCGTTGTTATCAAGAAAATCAAGATTGTAAAAGGCTAAGGAGGAAATCGGGTTGCCAGAAACGCTGGAAAAGAAGCTGATTTTTAAGGACAATCGGGAAATGGTGGCTGTCCTGGGGAAAAATGATGAATACCTGAAACTGATGGATGATCCGGAGTGCCGGATTATCCCCCGGGGCAATGAACTGCTCCTTACCGGGACGGAAGCGGCGCTCAGGCGGATGGAACGAGCCTTTTCGGAACTGCTCTATCTCTATCGCCAAGGGCTGCCCATTACGACCCATGATGTGACATACACGCTGAAGCTGGTTCGTGACGGCAAGGAAGAGGCCCTGCATCAGCTTTATACGGATACGGTCATTACGACCTACCGGGGAAAACAGGTCAAGGCCAAGACCCTGGGCCAATGGCAGTACCTCAAGACCATTGGGGAAAATCAAATGACCATTGCGTTAGGACCGGCGGGAACGGGCAAGACCTACCTTGCCGTGGCTATGGCGGTCAAGGCCCTTAAGAACCACGAAGTGGAGCGAATCATCCTCACGCGGCCGGCTGTGGAAGCAGGGGAAAAACTGGGCTTTTTGCCCGGGGACCTGCAGGAAAAGGTGGATCCATACCTGCGGCCCCTTTATGACGCCCTTTACGAGATGCTCGGCATGGAATCCTTCCAGAAGTATTTGACCCGGGGAACCATTGAAGTGGCGCCCCTTGCCTATATGCGCGGACGGACGTTGAGCGATGCCTTCATCATCATCGATGAGGCCCAAAATACGACGGCTGAGCAGATGCGCATGGCCCTTACCCGTTTTGGCTTTGGCTCCAAGCTTGTTGTGACAGGGGATGATTCCCAGGTGGACTTGCCGCCGGGCAAGGAGTCCGGGCTCACCAATGCCGCCTATGTTCTCCAGGGAATCCCTGGCATTGGCATTGTTCACTTTACGGACGGCGATGTCATCCGGCATGAAATCGTGGCGGCCATCATCCGGGCGTACAAAAAATACGATAATGCTAAAAAGAAAGGAAGGGACGGCTATGATCGTCACACTCGAAAATAACCAGGAAAAGGTCTCCATTCCTGAAGCGCTGGAAGCGGACCTGACCAAAGCCATGAATGTCGTTGCGGAACTGGAGGCCCTGTCCCCGCAGACAGAAGTGGATATTACCCTTGTCGATGACGCTGCAATCCATGAACTCAACCGCACTTACCGCGGCATTGACCGGCCGACGGATGTGCTTTCCTTTGCCCTTGACGAAGGGGAAGAGGAACCGGAAGTGGACGATGACGAGATTGAACATCTATTGGGTGATGTCATCATTTCCGCTCCGACAGCAGTCCGCCAAGGTGAGGAATACGGTCACGGACTCGAACGGGAGATGACCTATTTAGCCGTTCATGGGATGCTCCACCTCCTGGGATACGATCACATGGAAGAAAAGGACAAGCTTATTATGCGCAAACGGGAGGAAGAAGTCCTGCGCAGGCTTGACCTTGCCGAGGAAAATTTTGGAGGCTGACGATGGACCTGATCCTTTTTGAAGCGGCCAAAGCGGCACGGAAAAACGCCTATGTCCCGTATTCCCACTTTGCCGTGGGAGCGGCAGTCAGGGCGAAGGACGGCCGCGTTTTTACGGGCTGCAATATCGAAAATGCATCTTACGGACTGACGGTCTGCGCCGAACGAAATGCTATCTTTGCAGCCGTCAAAGAAGGCGTACGCGATTTTGAAACCCTGCTTGTGACGGCTGATACGGAAGGACCTGTGTCTCCCTGCGGAGCCTGCCGCCAGGTCATGGCTGAATTTGGGATTTCCCATATTGAACTGACAAACCTCAAGGGGCTCAGCCAGTGTGTGAGCCTTGAAGAACTCCTGCCTTACGGCTTTACTCTAAAAGAAAAGGAATAAGCATCATGCAAGTACAGCAGCAAGAACATCGGGCCGGTTATATCGCCGTTATTGGACGCCCCAATGCAGGCAAGTCGACCCTCATTGACAAACTGATCGGGGAAAAGGCGGCCATCGTATCAGACCGTCCTCAAACGACGCGCAATCGCATTCTTTGCATTTTATCGACGGAAAAGGCCCAGCTTATTTTCCTTGATACGCCAGGCCTCCACAAACCTAAGGATAAATTGGGGGAGCATATGGTCAAAGCCGCCGAGGATTCCTTAAAGGACGTTGACGCCGTGCTCTATGTCGTTGACGCCACAGAAAAACGGGGAAAAGGGGAGGCCTATATCCTGGAACGGCTCAAAAAGGTTCAGGTCCCGGTCATCCTTGTCCTTAACAAGGTGGATCTCATCAACCAGAAAGAAAACCTTCTGCCGCGTATTGACGCTTTTCAAAAGGCCTATCCCTTCCACGGCATCATGACCCTATCTGCCTTGGAAGATAGGGATTTCACGCCCCTTATCGAGGAACTGACAGGCCTCATGCCGGAAGGCCCTAGCTTTTATCCGGAAGACCTTTACACGGATCAGACGGAACGGGTCATGGTAAGCGAAATCATCAGGGAAAAGATCCTGCGCCTCACCCATGATGAAGTGCCCCATGCCGTTGCCGTCAAGGTAAACGAAATGAAGACCCGTGATAATGGGATGGTTTATGTGCGGGCCGATATCTATGTGGAACGGGATTCCCAAAAAGGAATTCTCATTGGTCGCAAGGGACAGATGCTGAAACAGATCAGCGCGGAAGCCCGCAAGGATATCGAAGATCTTGTCGGCAGTCAGGTTTATCTTGAAATCTGGGTCAAGGTGCGTCCCAAATGGCGGGAAAAGGAAACCGAACTCCGACAGCTTGGGCTGAGTTCCGATCATAGGGCATATTGACCATGCCGCGGCACCTATTGTATAATGAAAATTAACATTGACAGCCCAAAAGTGCCCAAAAATGGCACACTGTGATTCGTTGAAGTGGTGCTGTGGTTCGAGGATGGCGCTTTGCCGAAGGACCACAGTCCTTGGAAAAAAGGAGAGATGACTTATCGACGCGGGTCCTGCGCTTGGACGCATATTGAAACCGATTGTATATCCTTTTGCTTATCTTTTTTGGCATGTGGGCCGCAGCCTTTATCGCTTCATGGGCATTCAGCCCTATGATCCTGATATGAGCCGCTCAGAAGATGATATTCGGCGGATGGTCAGTGACAGCGAAAAAGGCGGGGAAATCGATCCCGTAGAAAGCCGCCTGATTGATAATGTCTTTGATTTTGCCGACCGAGTTGCCCGGGAGGTCATGGTTCCCCGGCAGGATATGATCTGCCTGTTTGTGGAAGATTCCTTGGAAGAAAACCTGAAGGTTGTCCATGATTCCGGTCACACCCGTTATCCGCTTTGTGAAGAAGACCGCGACCATATCCTGGGGATGATCCATATCCGGGAACTGATGAACCTTGACCAACATGATCCCCACGCAGATCTTAAGTCCATTATGCGGGAAATTGACGTGGTGCCTGAAAGTATGTCCATTGTGAAGATCCTTCAGCTCATGCAGCACAAACATGTCCAGATGGTGGCCGTTGCCGATGAATATGGCGGAACAGCGGGCCTTGTCACCATGGAAGACCTCTTGGAGGAAATCGTTGGTGACATCCAAGATGAGCACGATACGGAAATGCCGGAAATCAACAAGATGCCCGATGGGTCCTATGTGTTTGACGGCTTGGTCCTTTTGGACGAAGTCTCGGAGACGATGGGCATCCAGTTTGATGATCCTGAGGAAGATACCATTGGCGGGTACGTCTTTGGCCTCATCGGCCGTCAGCCCGTTGTGGGAGATTCCGTCGATGAGCGGGGCAATCGTTTTGAAGTGCTCGATTCATCCGGATTCCGTGTCCTTCGGGTCCGTGTCATCCCTCTGAAGAAAGACAAAAAGGAAGAGACAGTCCATGACGAGTGAAGCCTTTCAGGATGAAGCGGTCATATTGGAAGTAAGGAATTGGCAGACTGCGGATAAGTACGCAGTCTGCTTTTGTCGTCACCATGGGAAAGTACCTTTCATCGCCTACGGGGCAGCCTATCCCAAGAGTACGAGCGGTCGGATTGTCCAGCCTTTTGCCCAGCTGCGCGTGACCCTCATGCCGGGCCGTAAGGTGGCAACCCTGCGTGGGTGTGAGTTTATGAACCTGCCCCATGTCATGGATATTGAAGGCATGGCTTACGGTGCCATCATAGCCGAGGCCGTGATGCAGCTGTTTGAAGAGGAAGAACCGCTGGAAGAGGCCTTTTTCCTTATTTGTCAGGCTTTTACCCTCTTTCCAAACCATAATAAACGGCTCGTGACGGACAGCACCCTCTTTAAACTTCTGGCCCTTTGCGGCTTCGATCCGGTTCTTGACTATTGTACAACCTGCGGAAAACCCATGGAAGAAGACGGTTATTTCAGTCCTGTTCAGGGCGGCTTCCTGTGCAGGGACTGTGCCTTGGACCATGATCTGCCCCTTACGGTAAAGGCCAAGGCGCTTGTGCAGCATCTCCTGACCCTTGATTTTAAGGTCCCCGAACCGTTTACGGTGCGGGGAAAGGAATTGATGGAAGTGGAAAAGATCCTCTATCGGTTCCTGACATTCCAAACGGACCGGCCGCTAAAGAGCCTTCAATTTCTGACGCAGCTTGGCAAGGGGGCCCTATGAACCGGTGGATCTGTGGACTTCATAGGGGCTGGGCGCACAGCCGCAAAAAGGGCGCGGCCTTTCTGGCGGCCGCTGCCCTGCTGCTCTTTTTTCTCGAAGAACCTTGGGTGCTTTGGGGCAGTCTCCTTCTTGGTGCCCTCGACGCTTACCAGTTAGCCCTGGAAAAAAGGCAAGGCGCTCCCGCAATCCTTGAAAGGGTCCTTGTCATGCTCCTTACGGCACTTTTTGTCTCTCCTCACAGCTATCCTTTGGCCCTTCCTCATGCCGTTTTTTGGGTTCTTTTTTATATCCTGTGGGGCGTCCATCTTCTTTTTTTTGAAAGAAGGGACTTGATCCAGCGGGGGCCTTCTGTCCTTTTTCCCTTTTTTTTGGGAACGGCCCTTTTCCTTAACCAGCTTGACGCGGATAGCGGTGCTTTTGAGGCGGCCCTTCTTATGGGCGGCTATGGCTTGTTTCGGGCCCTTTGGGAAATGAAAGAAGCCGTTCATAGGAAACGCCGCCTGCTGTTTCTCTTTTATTTTGCTTCTATAGGCCTTATCCTTGGCCTTTTCTATGTATCCTTTATCTGGATGGCGGGAGATCCCATTTATCTTCTCCTTTGGCTTTTTGCCCTAGGGGCCCTTTACTGGATCTTTCCTTCCTTATGAGTGAATGGAGGAATCTCATGAAACTTGTCACCTGGAATGTCAACGGCCTTCGGGCCTGCATGAATAAGGGCTTTAAGGAGTCCATGGAAAAACTGGACGCCGATATCATCTCTATCCAGGAAACGAAGATGCAGCGGGAACAGGCCAGCTTTGACTTTCCCGGCTATTATGAATATTGGAACAGTGCCGTTAAAAAAGGCTACTCCGGAACGGCCATCTTTTCCCGGATCAAGCCCCTTTCCGTGACCTATGGTCTGGGCATCGAGGAACATGACCAGGAAGGCCGCGTCATTACGGCGGAATATGATGATTTTTACCTTGTCAATGTCTATACGCCCAATTCGCAGCGCGAGCTGGCTCGCCTAAGCTATCGCATGGCTTGGGAAGACGCGTTCCAGGCGTACTGTGAGGACCTTTCCAAGAAGAAAACCACCATTGTCTGCGGGGACATGAATGTGGCCCACGAACCCATTGATCTCAAGAACCCCGATTCCAACCATCACAATGCCGGTTTTTCTGACGAGGAGAGGCAAAAGCTCGATGCGTTCCTTGCCCGGGGCTTTGTTGACTCCTTCCGTATGCTCTATCCTGATCGGGAAGGGGCCTATACCTGGTGGTCGTATATGTTCAAGGCCCGCGAACGGAATGCGGGGTGGCGCATTGATTATTTCCTTGTTTCAGAAGCCGGTCGTGACAAGATCCGGGATGTAACCATCATGAACGAAATCATGGGCAGTGATCACTGTCCTGTTGTCTTGGAGTATGGGGTATAACTGCTGCCAAAAGGGAGGGATAGGCTGTGAAGGGTGCCTTTATTGGTGATATTGTAGGGTCCCGTTTTGAGTGGACCGGATTTCGGGAAAAGGAATTCGACTTGTTTGCCGAAGGGTGCCGCGTGACGGATGACTCCCTGATGACGGCCGCCGTGGCAGAAGCCTTCCTGACGATGCGGGAAACCGACCTTCCTGAAACAGAAAGCGTATTGGGCCCCCTTCTTTGCGAACGGATGCGTAGGTTGGGGCGCACCTATCCGGATGCCGGCTATGGACAGAAATTCAAGGCGTGGCTCATGGATGAGACCATGGGGCCTTATGGCAGCGGGGGGGGGGGGGGGGGCTTCTCCCACCACGCCGTGACCAGGGAGCTGCGGGAATGGAGCGGCCATGCGCGTTTCTCCGGCTGGCTGGTTTGCCTACACCTTGGCGGAAGCCGAGGAACTGGCTCTTATTTCCTGCCGTGTGAGCCATAATGAAAAAAGTGCGGAAAAGGCGGCCCAAGCTGTTGCGGGAGCCATCTTCCTTGCTCGCTCGGGAGCCAGGAAGGACGTGATCCGTACTTATCTGGGGCGCTTTTATGACCTTTCGGAACCTTTTGACGAGCTTAGAAGCCATTACGAAGGGGAGGCAACTTGCGACGGATCCGTACCCCAGGCCCTGACGGCCTTTTTGGCATCGGACAGTTTTGAGGATGCGCTAAGGCGCGCTGTCAGTCTCGGCGGTGATACAGATACCCTTGCCGCCATCACCGGAAGCCTTGCAGAACCTTATTTTGGCATTCCTGCCTCTATCTATAAAATAGCGGAAGAATATTTTACGGAGGAAATGAAAACCGTGCTGCAGCGTTTCGACGCACTTTGCGAAAAGGAGAAGGACTAGCATGGAATATTGGGATATCTATGACGAGAAAAAAGAACGCACAGGCCGCACCATGGCGCGCAATGATTGGCATATGAAACCGGGCGATTATCACTTGACGGTCCTTGCCCTTATTATCAATGAAACGGGACGCATCCTGCTTACCCAGCGTCAGCTCGATAAGCAGTGGGCACCTGGAAAATGGGAGATCCCCGGCGGCGGTGTCAAGGCAGGCGAAACGTCTCTTGAAGCGGTCCTTCGGGAAACGCGGGAAGAAACGGGCCTTGTGCCGGATAAAGCGGCGGTCCGTCTTATCCATACATATCGCAATGATTCCCCAAAAGAACAGAACAACTACTTTGTCGACATTTATGAAGTGCGCCTTCCCTTTACGGAATCGGCGGTCACGGTCCAAAAAGAGGAGGTCAAGGGGTTTGCCCTTCTTGACCCTCAAGCGGTCAGGGTCCTTGGCGAAAGAGGGGAAATCCTCCATTATGCCCATTTTGCGGATTTATTTTAGGAGGCGTCCCCAGCCATGCTTGAAAATGTCATTTTATTGTTTTTTTCCCTGCTTCTTTTAGGCAGTGTCTTTACAGGGGTTCCCATTTTAGCCGCTCTTTTTGCAGGGCTCCTGATCTTTAGCGGCTATGCCCGCTACCAGGGTTTTTCCCTAAAGGAAATCGTGGGCATGTGGGCCGCTGGTGTGAAGACCATCCGCAATATCCTCATGACGTTTGTCATCATTGGCTTTTTGACGGGGCTTTGGCGGGCTGGCGGAACCATCCCGACCATTGTCTACTATGCGTCCGGCGTCATCGATCCCGCACTGATCGTACTCCTTACCTTTGTCCTTAACTGCCTCCTGTCTTTTTTGATGGGAACGAGCTTTGGGACAGCGGCAACGATGGGGCTCATTTCCATGACCATTGCATCAACCCTGGGGGCCTCCAAGGCGCTCGTTGGCGGGGCCGTCCTGTCGGGAATCTACTTTGGGGACCGCTGCTCTCCCGTGTCGACAAGCGCGCTCCTTACGGCAGACCTGACGGGAACGAACCTTTATGACAATATCCAGCGCATGATGAAAAGTGCCTTGGTCCCCTTTCTCCTTTCCCTTGTGTTCTATGGCCTCATGGGTGGGGGAGAAGGCACGGCGGAGACGGTAAGCGCCGTGAAGCACCTTTTTGCATCCCATTTTGACGTATCCTATGCCATGCTCATCCCGGCGGCCAGCATCCTTGTTTTGGCTTTTTTCCGCGTGGCTGTGAAAAAGACCCTTTTTGTGAGTGTTGTCCTAAGTTTCCTCTGCGCGTATCTCTATCAGGGCCTTTCCCTTCCCGCTATCCTTCATGTCATGTTCTTTGGCTTTACCTCCCCGGACCCTCAGCTCAATGCCATGCTCCGTGGCGGGGGCCTTCTTTCCATGGCTGGTACGACGGGCATCGTCATGATTGGGTCCTGCTATTCCGGTATTTTTAATAAGACGGGCCTGCTTCGCAATATTGAATCGGTCCTCCTTGCTCTGACAAAGCGCTTCTTTCCGTTTGCCGGCGTCTTTGGCGCGGCGACGATCAGTTCCCTCATTGGGTCGAACCAGACCCTTGCCATCATCATGACGCGTGACCTTTCCCGCAAGATCATGCCCGACGGCAAGGAGCTTGCCCTTGCCATTGAAGATACGGCTGTTGTCATGAGCGCCCTTGTGCCTTGGTGCATTGCCGGCGCTGTACCTTTGACGTTTATTGGCGCGCCCATTTCAAGTATGCTCTTTGCTTTTTATCTGTATGCCCTGCCTTTGTGGCGCCTTGGAAAAGCAGCCCTTGCGGAGCGGCAGGACGCATAAGAAAAAATGGAAAATAAAAAACTGCCCTACAAGGGCAGTTTTTTGTCTGTCTTGTTCTAGGCCTGCGTCTTCCTGAGGCCGCTCCCAATAAAGCCGATGAGGGCGATAAAAAAGAAAATCAAGCTTGTTGCCTGGGCTGATTTGAGGCCAAAAAGGAAGGGCTCCACATAATCGCCGCGGAGGAATTCAAGGAAAAAGCGCAGCGCCGAGTAGAGCATGACGTAAAGAAAGCAGCACTGGCCGCGTTTGTAAGGCCGGGACTGGAATATGATGAGCAGCGCAAAAAGGATGACATCAATCTGTCCTTCCCAGACTTCTGCCGGCCATAGTGGCGAGTTTCCATA
>OGPB01001147.1_pt1 | contig 15834 bp, 9 predicted proteins | sample 1552821 | NCBI WGS metagenome assembly OGPB01 (sample SAMEA2580192, study PRJEB22360) | human gut metagenome | biome: human gut; feature: human-associated habitat; material: faeces | place: Denmark | collected 2008/2010 | reverse complement strand
CCGCCGCGCAGGCATTGACGGGAAGCTCATCAGCCGTCCCAAGCAGCAGCGCGTTGCGGGAACGATCCTTTCCGATGACGTACAGCGGCTCCGTCCACGATACGCCAAGCCCACGGCGCTGCCCCTCGGTATACTGCCAGAGGCCGCCGTGCCTGCCCACGACATGCCCGTCGAGCAGGACCATCGGCCCCCCGGCGGGAAGACGCACGCCGATCCCCTTGAGGAAGGCGCGGTAATCGTCGTCGGGCACAAAACAGATTTCCTGGCTCTCGCGAGGAAGGGGAACCGAAAGCCCCCACTCCGCTAGCGCGGCGCGGACCTCGGTCTTGCGGACGCGGGCAAGGGGAAACACCGCGTTTTTCAGACGGCTTATGGGCGTCAGGGCAAGAAAATAGCTCTGGTCCTTGGCTTCGTCAGCCCCCTGATGCAACGCCATGCCATAACGGGGATGCTCGGCAAGGGAAACATAGTGACCGGTCGCCAACCTGTCCGCGCCAAGCTTGCGGGCTTCATCCATCCACAAACCGAACTTCACCAGCGCATTGCAGCGGACGCACGGGTTGGGCGTTTCCCCGTGGGCGTAACTCTCCGCGAAAGGCCGGACGATCTGCCGGAAAAACGCCTCCTGCAAATCGAGGATATGCAAAGGCACCCCCAAGGAACGGCACGAAGCCTCAAGCCCCGGGACGGGATCGTCCTCCGGCGAGGTTTCTTTCTGGAGGGCATGGAAGGCAATCACCTGTCCCGGATATTCACGTTGCAGGGACGCCATCGCATACAGGCTGTCCGCCCCGCCGCTTACGGCTACGGCTATGGTCATAAAGAAATCCTTTTTAGGGAATGGAGCGCGCGAGACATGATTCCCCACAGCAGGGGCCTTCCTCGCACCTCTTATCCCCCAAGACTTTCACGGGATAGTCAAATACATGATGTACGTTTTCTATAAAGAAAAAGGAGGTTGCCGTCGAGCAACCTCCCCACTGGTCGAAAGCCTTTGGAAGAGGGACCGGGAGAGGAAGCCTTTCTTCAGAAAGGTTCCTCCCCCGGCCATCCCCTTATCTGAAAATAGTCTGATTGCGGTCGGGGCCGACGGATACCATGCTGACCGGCACGCCGGAAAGCTGTTCGAGGCGCTGCACATAGGCGCGGGCGGCTTCGGGGAGCTCGTCCCACGTCTTGCACGCGGTGATGTCTTCCTTCCAGCCGGGCATGGATTCGTAAACCGGGTTCACGAGGTCAAGCGCGCCCTGTTCCTGCGGAGGATAGTCCATGCGCTTGCCTTTGTATTCATAGGCCACGCAGATCTGAATGGTATCAAAACCGGACAACACATCCAGCTTGGTCAGGGCGACGTCGGTGAGGCCGTTCAGCCGGGCGCTCTCGCGCAGCACCGGAATGTCCTGCCAGCCGCAACGGCGCGGGCGGCCGGTGGTCACGCCGAACTCGTGGCCCTGCTGACGCAGCCATTCGCCGGACTCGTCCAGCAGTTCGGTGGGGAATGGGCCTTCGCCCACGCGGGTGACGTAGGCCTTGGAGACGCCGATTACGCGGGTGATCTTGGTGGGGCCCACGCCGGTGCCGGTGCAGGCGCCGCCGGCGGTCGGGTTGGAAGAGGTGACGAACGGGTAGGTGCCGTGGTCCACGTCAAGCATGGTGGCCTGAGCGCCTTCAAACAGTACGGTCTTGCCTTCGTCAAGCGCCTTGTTGAGAATCAGGCCGGTGTTGGCCACGTACGGCTTGAGGCGTTCGCCGAGCTTCAGCAGCTCCTCGGTGGTCCGGTCCACGTCGATCGGACGACGGTTGTAGAGCTTGACCAGCATCTGGTTCTTCTGGTGCAGGCTGGCCTCCACCTTGTCGTGCAGATGGTCGGCGTTGAACAGGTCATGCACGCGGATGCCGACACGGTTGATCTTGTCCGCGTAGGCCGGGCCGATGCCACGGCCGGTGGTGCCGATCTTGTGCTTGCCAAGGAAGCGTTCAGTCACCTTGTCGAGTGTGCGGTGGTAGGGCGCGATGATGTGTGCGGCCTCGCTCACCTTGAGGTGGGAGCAATCGATGCCGCGGGATTCCAAGCCGTCGATCTCCTCGAAGAGCACTTCCGGGTCCACGACCACGCCGTTGCCGATCACCGGGGTCAGGTTCGGGTTGATGATGCCGGAGGGCAGCAGATGCAGGGCGTACGACTCATCGCCGACCACCACGCTATGGCCCGCGTTGTTGCCGCCGTTGAAGCGCGCGACGTAATCGACCTTGGTGCCGATCAGATCGGTAGCCTTGCCTTTACCCTCGTCGCCCCACTGAGCACCGATAAGAACAATTCCAGGCATGATGCACCTCCGCATTCGCACGATTCCGCCGGAAACAGACTACCTTACACCCTCTACCCTGCGAAGTTTCGTCTCACGCAGGGCGAGGCTGGAGGCGCGACAACCCGGAATGGGTGACGAATTTCTACTCGTACGAGGCGATGCTGTGACCAATCGCACAGCGCACAGGTTGAAGAACGGGGCCTAGAGGGCATGCCTCGCGCGATAATGAAGCCATGACGATCGCAACACCGGAACGCTATGCCGAAATGCTCGAGGCCGCCCGCCGAGGCGGTTACGCCTATCCAGCCATCAACGTAACCAGCTCACAGACACTGAATGCTGCGTTGAAGGGCTTCGCAGACGCCGAGTCCGACGGCATCATCCAGATTTCCGTGGGAGGCGCGGCCTACGTCTCCGGCAGGGGAGTCAACGATCGCGTTACCGGCTCGCTGGCACTGGCGGCTTTCGCACATGAAGTGGCTGCGAAATACCCGAACATCACCATCGCTCTGCACACCGATCACTGCGCCAAGCAGTATCTGGATGAGTGGGCGCGTCCTCTGCTCGCGCATGAGGCCGATCAGGTGGCACGAGGACAGGAGCCTACATTCCAGTCGCATATGTGGGATGGCTCCACCGTGCCGCTCAAGGAAAATCTGGACATCGCCGAGGAACTGCTCGACAAGTCGCAGAAGGCGCACACCGTGCTCGAAATCGAAATCGGCGCGGTCGGCGGTGAGGAAGACGGTCACTCCGCCGAAATCAATGAAAAGCTGTATTCCACTCCGGAAGATGGCCTCGAAGTCGCCCGCCGACTGGGTTTGGGCGAACGTGGCCGGTACATGGCCGCTTTCACATTCGGCAATGTGCATGGCGCCTACAAGCCCGGCGTGGTCAAGCTGCGTCCGTCGCTACTCGGCGACATTCAGGCGCGTGTGGCGCGCGCGGTGGCCGAAGGCGAGTTGCCTAGCGCGGCCGGCATAGTCGATTTCCCCAACGGCAAGCCGTTTGAGCTGGTGTTCCACGGCGGCTCCGGTTCACGCCCGGAAGAAATCGCCGAAGCTGTAAGCTACGGCGTGATCAAGATGAACATCGACACCGATACCCAGTACGCCTTCACCCGTCCAATCGCCGACCACGTGTTCGAGAACTACGACAAGGTGCTGAAGATCGACGGCGAAGTGGGCGAGAAGAAGTTCTACGATCCGCGTTCTTGGGGCCGTAAGGCTGAGGATTCCATGTCCGCCCGCGTGGTCGAGGCTTGCCGGCAGCTGGGTTCCGCGGGCAAAGCGCTCAAATAGCGCGTAGTTTTGCGATCGTGCGCGACACTTTCCCGGAAATAATGAAAATCATTGAAAATCAATGGAGCGGACAACGGGAGTCGAACCCGCCTCTAAAGCTTGGGAAGCTTTCATTCTACCGATGAACTATGTCCGCATGCCTTACGGCTGCTGCACCTCACGTGACGAGCATGCTCAGCCAAACGAGGCACGAATAGTTATCCTAGCACGTCACCTGCCGACGCGCGTGGAGTAGGTGGGCGGAGCGATCGGCGTGCCGTTCATTTCGTTGGCCATCTGCATGAGACGCGCTATGCGCTCATCGGTCGGCGGGTGCGTGGAGAACAAGCGCGAGAAACCGACCGCGGAGAACGGGTTGGCGATCATCATTGCGGAGACGGACTGGGTGCCGGCGGTTTTGCGCATCGGCGCGGTCTGTGCGCCGTAGGAAATCTTGTTCAGCGCGGAAGCCAGGGCCTCGGGATCGCCGGTGAGCAAGCTGCCGTCTTCATCGGCGTCGTATTCGCGGGTGCGGGAGATGGACATCTGGATCAAAGACGCGGCAATCGGCGCGAGAATCACGCTCAGCAATGCGCCGATCAGGCCGAGGCCACCGGAACTATCGCGGTCGTCTCGCGAGCCGCCACCGAAATACATCAGCGAATAGCCAAGGTAGGAGATGACGGTGGCCATGGCAGAGGCGATGGCGGAAGTCAGGATGTCGTGGTTGTACACGTGCATAAGTTCGTGGCCCAGCACACCACGCAGTTCACGGGCGTTGAGAATCTGCAGGATGCCTTGGGTGCAGCAGACAGCCGCGTGCCGTTCGTTGCGTCCGGTGGCGAAGGCGTTCGGGCTCATGGTGGGGGCGATGTAGATGCGCGGCATCGGCTTGCCGGCCTTGGCGCTCAGTTCACGCACGATCTGGTAAATTTCCGGGGCTTCCTGTTCGCTGACTTCCCGCGCACCCATGGAGGCGATGGCGAGTTTGTCGGAGAACCAGTAGGTGCCGAACGTGGTAATCAGGCCGATGACAATATAGATGCTCAGGGTTTGCCGACTGCCGCCCGTGGCCCACCAAATCAGCATGATGATGGCCCACATCAGGGCAAACAGCAGCGTTGTCTTCAGGCCGTTGAAATGGCCGTGCACCCGTACTTTGGCATCCATAATGCACACACTAAAATCGCAGGCTGAATGATTGCTGGATATGCGCCACGCGCAATGTCCCATATTCGCCCGGCCCGTCCGGCCCCGAGCCCGGCCGCGTCCGCACGGGGCGCGGCCGGGTGGACGAATGCCGGACGGGCGTGGGCGAACGTCAGGCCAGGGCGAGCTCACGCATCTGGTCGGGCTCGATGACCTTCTTGTGCTCGCGACCTTCCTTGGCGCCCTCGGCGCGCTCGAAGGCATCGACCTTCTTCCAGCCGGCGAAGTCGATCGGGCGAATGCCGCGCTCGGCCAGCAGTCGGTCGATGGATTCGGGGTCACGGTCTTGCGCCACACGGCCGCCCTCGGCGGCACTTGCCAGATCTTCAAGCATGTTGGTCACGATGGCCAGCGCATCGGATTTGGTGGAGCCAATCAGGCCGACCGGGCCGCGCTTGGCCCAACCGGTGGCATACAGGCGTTCGCGCACTTCGCCGCCGTCGGCCTCGGTGGTGATGCGGCCGTCGCCGTTGGCGTTGGCCAGGTGAGCGCCGTGCTCGTCGTAGGTGATGCCGGGGGCTTCGGCGGGCTTGTAGCCGATGGCGTGGTAGACGGCCTCGACCGGGTAGTCGGTGAACTCACCGGTGCGGTGCATCTTGCCGTCGGCACCGGTTTCGGTGCGCTCCACGCGAATGGCCTTGACCTTGCCGTCCTCGCCGAGGATCTCGGTGGGGGCGGAGTTGAAGTGCACGTAGTACTTGCGGTCGGCCGGGTTGCCTTCGAAGTCGACGTCGCCGTCATCCTCCATGTCTTCGGCCATCTCGCGGATGGCGAACAGCTCTTCGACCATCTGACGAGTGAGCTTGTCCTTGCCGGCCACCTCGATGGTCTCGTCGTCCAGATCGAAGTCGTCTTCGTTGATGATGAGCTGCACGCCGGGCAGCTTCTCCATCTCGCGCAGTTCCTGCACGCTGAACTTGGCCTGGGCCACGCCACGGCGGATGAACAGGTGGAGCACCTTGGCCTTGTTCTGGCCGATGCCCTCGTACACGTTGTCCGGAATGTCGGTCTTGGCCTTGAGGTCGTCGGCGTTGCGCATGAGTTCGCGGGCCACGTCCATGGCCACGTTGCCGCCGCCGATCACGGCGACGTTCTCGGCCGTAAGCGGCCATTCGCGGGCACCGGTGGGGTAACCGTCATACCATTCGACGAACTTGGCGGCACCGTACACACCTTCAAGGTCGGCACCGGGCAGGTTCAGCGGCTTGTCCTTGACCGCGCCGGTGGCGAACAGCACGGCGTCGTAACGGGCCAGCAGGTCGTCAAGAGTCACGTCCTTGCCGAATTCCACGTCGCAATAGAGGTGGATGTTCGGGTTGTCGAGCGTCTTCTCAAGCGCGGAGGCGATGAACTTGATGGACGGATGGTCCGGGGCCACACCGTAACGCACCAGGCCGAAGGGCACGGGCAGCTTCTCGAACAGGTCGATGCGCGCTTCGGTGCCGAGGCCAAGTTCTTCGCCCAGCTTCTTGAGCTGGCGCAGGAAGATATCGGATGAGTAGACGCCGGCCGGACCAGCGCCGATTACAGCAATGCGGAGTTCAGTATTCACAGATTCAGTCACGCGCTCTAGCCTAACGCAAAGCCTTCCGTTGCAACAGAGGGCGAGTGGTGGGAATTCTGTGTATTAGGCCATAGTTTGTGCGTTTGGGAAACCTACGAGCACTGCTAATGTCAGATTATGGGTTTCCCTATTGGTCAAGGTATTGCCGTTCTCATTCCAAGAAACATGCGAGGCGGATCAGGCCCTTACTTCGGATACGTTTATGCCGCAAGGCGGTTATCCACGCATTTATGACACGAGAATGCCGCTCAATCTGTTCTTCTCGAACTACATCGACACTTATATCGAACGTGATGTTTCCGAATATCTTGATGTACGCAATTTGGCTGAATTCCGCCGATTCTTGACTCTTTGCGCGCTCAGTTCCGGAGCACTCATAAACTACACCAACATCGCCAATGAACTTGGTGTAAGTCCGCGAACCGTAAAGGCATGGATGTCGATTCTGGAATCAAGTTACATCGCATTCCATCTCATGCCGTTCTACACGAACGCACGCAAACAGGTGGTCAAAACGCCGAAACTCTATTTTTATGACACTGGCTTGCTGTGCCATCTCTTGGGCATTCGGACGGTCGAAGCACTGGTTGCGCACCCCAAGTTCGGCGATATATTTGAAAACCTCATCATTGCGGAAACCATGAAACAGCATTTGAACGCCAATCAGGAGCCACAATTATTCTTCTACCGCGATGCCAGCAAGGTCGAGGTGGATTTGTTGGATTTCACCGATCCGAATCATCGCCTGATGATCGAAATCAAATCCGGGCAAACCTACCATGACCGGTTCGCCCGGCACCTTACTTTAATTGGCAATGTTCTCGGCATACCGTGTGAGCAACAGTACGTAACCAGTCGGGTTGAGCAAAGTTACGTCTCACAAGGAATCCGCGTCACTTCCGCCCTCGATTGGCTGGAAGGCCGACGGTAAAGAGCCGCCGCAGAACAATAACAATACTGCACAACCGGCGAATCCCTTGATGACACTGAAGACGTCACCTCCAACGGCTCTTTACGACCTCGATTGCATTCATTAGGTCATTTCTTCGTTCATTAGGTCGGAGGGTGCTGAAGCCATCCCTTGGAACGGCGGGGTTTCAAGGGCCGCTCCGACCAAGGACCGACCTAATAAACGTCAAACCGACCTAATGAATAACTCCGATACCGGATTATGAGCAACACAGCCGCAACGAAATGCGCCGCACAGGCTTAGCCCGAACATCGATTCGGGTTCAAGCCAGTGCGACGCAGATCAACTTCAGGTATAAGACCTGTATTCAATTATTGGGTTGTTATTAGCCTAGGGGCAATAGCCTCACGTCAGGCACGGCGCTTGCGCCAGATAACCAGACCGGCGCCAGCCGCGCCGAGCACAACTACGGCCGCAGCAACGGCAGCCACCGCACTACCCGTGGGGGCAGTGGTAGTAGCGTTCTTCTGCTGCTGGTCAGGCTTCTGGTTTTGCCCAGGCTTCTGCTGACCGGGCTTCTGCGGTTCAGGCTTTTCGCCGCTATCCTTCTTGGCGAGACCATCGTGTGCGGCAGTGAGTTTGTTGAGCGCAGCGGTCACCTGCGGTGCGGTTGCGGCCGGATCCTTGACTACCTGCTTTGCGGCAGCAAGTGCATCCGCATATGCCTTCCACGAATCAGCCGTGTAGTCGTTCTGGTTGAGCTTCTCACTCTCAACAGCGGCGATCTTGTCGGCAAGAGGCTTGCGCTCCTCATCGGTGGCAGGCGGAACCGGAGCCTCGGGCTTAGTTACCGTGACTTCGACGGACGCGGACTTGTTCTCGTCAACCGTGGAGGTGGCGGTGATGGTCGCCGTACCTTCGGCAACGGCGGTCACCTTGCCATCCTTGTCCACAGTAGCGACCTTCGCGTCGGAGGACTTCCAGGCCACGGTCTTGGCCGCATCACCGGTCACCTTCACCTCGGCCGACAACTGGGCAGTATCACCAGCGACCAGCGCCAGCTTGCCATCCTTGACACCATCACCGGAGACGGCAACGGAATCCACAGACGGAGTCGGGGTCGGGGTCACGGCTTCGCCCTTGCCGAGATTGATGTTGGCGTAGTCGGACTCATTTCCGGCGGCATCCTGCGCATAGAAGTGCACGTAAGTGTCGTGGTCAGCGGAGAGCTGCACCTTCACCTTGTCCTCGTCGGTGTAGGTGCCCCACATCGTGTTCTCGTTGGACTTCGGGTTGCTGGACGGGCCGGTGGAGTACAGCACACGGGTCACGCCGGAGCCTGCGGCACCGTCATCAGCGGTGAGAGAGACGACCACATCGTTGCCGTTCTTGCTCTCCTGCTTAGCGGTGACCACCGGCACGTTGGTGTCGACCTTGATGGTCTGGGAGACCTCGCGGCTGTTGTCGTTTTCATCGGTGGCACGGGCGGAAATGGTCACGGAACCCTGCGCGGTCACGCTGATCGGGCCCTTGCCACTGGTCCACTCGCCCTTGCCGATCTTGTACTCGATCGTCTTTATCGGCACGGTGGAGACGCCGCGCTGCGCGGTGATGGTGAACTTCGGGGCAGTGGTGTACCAGCCGGAGCCGGGGGCCGCGGAGTCGAAATCGATAGCAACAATCGGCTGGGCTTTCGGGTCGGAAGGCGCGACGACGAAGAACGTGCCTTCCGCCTTGATATTGCCGACACCCTCGATAGAGCCTTCCACGAAGCCGACCTGTTCGGCTTCAGCATACTCGGCGGCCGGGATACTGTCCCAAGTCACTTTGTGACCCGACTCGACCGAGCCGTCAGCGTAGGTCAGCGCCACGGTATCCTGCAATACCGGCTTGACACCGGGAGCGGTGATGGTGGAGACGTACTCCGCGTCGGTCACCTCGGTGTTGAGCTGGTCGTAGACACCAATAGTGGCCGTCGCCTGACCGGCCGCAACTTTGATGTTGTCATAGGTACCGGCAGCAGTAGTGCCCTTGACTTCGGCGGTAGTACCAGCTGTAGCATAAGCGTCGGCCGGAACGGTTTCCCAAGTCACTGGAACCTTAATGCTGGGACCATCTTGAGGTGTCGCCCACACTTCTGCAGGCAACTTCGAGGTCGGGTCCACGCCCGGCGTGGTGCGCACGGCAACTTGCTGCACGTCTAAGAAAGCACCTGGGTCGCCCGGATCCACTGGTAGTGCAGCGCTGGTACCAAACACCTGCCACTCAGTGACGGTAATACCCTTGTTGTCATTGGCCTTCTTGTTCACCACAAGCTTCATGGACTTGGTGGTGACCTGGTCGAAGGTGTAGGTATACGGACCATACACCGGGTTGGTGGCGTCGAGCTCGTCGTCGGCGGGGAATGTCTTGTCCACCTTCAGGTTCGGCACGGTCTCGTACTGGCCGGAATCAGCATTGAGATACTCAATCGAGACATCCTTGGGCAGCGGCACGCCACCATCACCGGTCTTGACGTTCGTCCAGTAGTAGCCCACAGACTTGGACGTGGTCACGGCGCGATTCCATGTGTAAGTGGCAGTTTCGCTGGCACTGGTGTTGCCCCAAGTGCCCCAACCGCCATAGCTGGCGTTGCCGTCCAAGCTATCGTCATTGATGGCAGCAGTGCTGTTCCAGCCAGTGACATAGCTGACCTGAACGTCTGGTGCATTGTCGTTGCCTTTTTCTGCATTGAGCGCAACATTCGTTTCAGCGTCGTCCGCCAGTGCACTCGGCGCGGCCGATACGGAGAAGACACCGCCAGCCAGCAGCGTGGCCGCAGCTACGAACAGTGCGGCGAATCGTTTCGCCACACCGCCCTTCACGGCCGAAGTAGTGCTTTCGATGGTCATAATATTCTTTCTGTTAGGCGTTATGGTTTGTATCACTCATCTCCCGCCGTGTCGTGCACTACGGGAGACGGTTTGGTCGCAGGAAAACGTCAGCTCATCTTGGCGCGAGCGGAGGCAAGCAGAACCACCTGACGATCACGACTGGAAAGCAGCCCCTCGTCTTGATAGGTCTTCGTGACCTCCTGCACCTTCTTGATGAAGGCGGCACGGTCCTTGAACGGCGCGCCCGCCCAGATGTCATCCATCAGCGTGCTCTCGCTACGGTCCTGTGCAGCCGGGCGCTTCGGGTTCAGCACATCGGTGAGCTTGCCTGCGAAGCCCACATACTCGTCCTTGCGCTGGAAGTACATGTGGTACGGGGTGTTGTCGCCGTTGTAGGCGGGCTCGAACTCGTCGCCGTCAATGATGAAGTAGTTCTTCGTGCCTTCCTTCTTCTGTACGCCCAGTTTGATGGTGCCATCCAAGCCGTTGCGCTCGTAGAAGCCGCGTTGGATGAACTTGGTGGATGGGTTGAGCGCGTTGAGCACCGTGGGACCGTAGAACAGCGTCTGGATGTCCTTGCGGTCATCAGTCGACTCGGTGCGCAGCTGCAGCGGGATGGTGACGACGATCTTGTCCCCGACCTTCCAGCTGCCGGCCACGGTGGCGTATTCGCCAGCGGTGACGCCATCTATAGCCTTGCCGTTCACCTCGATCTTCGCACCTTTGCTCCACGCGGGGATGCGGATGCGGAAGGTGACGGCGCTCTTCGGCGCGGCCGTAATGGAAATCGTCGAGGTCTCCTCCTCCGGATAGTTGGTTTCCTGTGCGAGCTTCAGGCCGGTGTCGGTCCAGTCGAGTGTGGAAGCTGTGAACAGATTGACGTACAGTTCCTTGTTGTCCGTCGAGTGGAAGTAGATGGAATCCTGGTACTTCGAGTGGCTTTCCAAAGCGGTGCCGCCACAGCAAGTGCCGATGTTGCCATCACCATATTCCTTCTGCGTAGCCGGATTCACTGGGTACATGTAGCAGTTGCCCGGCGTGAGGGCCGTGCCGGAATCGAGGTCACGGGACTTACCTCCGAGAATATGGTTGAGAATCGTGCGCTCATAATAGTCCATGTAGGCAGGTTTTTGTTCGATAAAGAACAGATAGCGAGCCACCTTGAGCATGTTGTATGCCGCGCAGGATTCCGCGTTGCGCTTGCCGATATCGCCGGCCACAGTATGTGCCGGCCCCCACATCTCGCCTTCGCCAGTACCACCGTGAGCATACATACGGCCGGGCACAATCATGCCCCAGTACCCCTCAACGGCCTTGAGATAACGCGCACGAGCATCAGCATCGATATCCGCGTCGCCCATGGCCGCGTCTTTGGCGTAACCGACGAACTGTGGAATGTGCTGGTTGGCGTGCAAGTTGTTGAGGATATCGACACCAGCACCACAGTTGTCAATGAGCTTGTCAGTGTCGAAAAATGCGGAGGCCTTAAGAAATTCGCTACGGTCCTTGTCCTTGGAGACGTTGTACAAATCCACCAGCGAATCATTCATGCCGCCGTATTCACCACCGATGTAGATGTCCCACATCTTCTGCAGCTGGGTTTTGGTGCATTTGCTCAGACGCGCATAGGTCCAATGTCCGATGCCTTCAGCCAGGTCGAGCGCGTCGGCATTACCGGCAAACTCGTAAGCGGCAATCAGACCGGCAAGAATCTTGTGCTCCGTGTACCACGGTGCCCAAATCTCGCCATAGGGAGCATATTCCTCCAATGCCTTGAACTGCCACTCGCCATAGGCGGCAAGGAAGCCGGGGTGGCTGTAGCGGGCTTTGCCGTTATACTTCATCTCGCGCAGGGAATCTCGGCATTCCTTCAGGCCGGAGACGAACTCGTTGATCTTGTTGAGAATCGCTTCCTCCCCCGTTTCGGCATACGCTTGGGAGAGCATGTGCAATGCATGTCCGGCAAAGTGGCCGCGCAACAGACCATCAGCACCGTTCTTGTTCTGGCCACGCGTGTATTCGGCATCGCCCCATTGCTGTTCAACAGCCTTGTCTAGCGAGCCGCTGGGGAAGTTCTCCCAGCCACCGGAAGGCTGCGTCGTGTTGTCCTTAGGCAGCAGGTTCGCCTGCGCACGGAAGCAAACCAGCCAGCGGTCTACCGGATAGTTGCGTGCATAGTCGAGCATCCCTTCCTTGGCACGATCGAACACGCTGTTCGAGGTGATGGCGACGTTCCGCAGAGGGAACGGAGCTACCTTCCAGCCCGGCAGAGCGGGCGCGTCGGTAATGGTCTTCGCGCTTTTCGTGGTGCGCTGCGCTGCGGGAACGGCCACGCCGCCCGCGCCGTTCGCGCCCGTTGCACCTGCCGTGCCAGCGACGGATGGCGCTGCCTGCACCGTTGTCACTCCTGTACCCAATGCACTCGCCACGGCGATGGTGCCGCCGATGGCGGCCGCGCCTGCGAGCACAGCACGGCGAGAGATGCCGTTTGTTGCTTCCGTTGAACTCATCTTGCTCCTTCGTTGGACTGCCGCGCGTTCATTGCGAGGCATGACGGACGAAGACACTCTGCCGCATTCGCAACCATTCAATGCACTTAATCCATTCAATGGCCCGACGACGCAGGTAAGATGCGTCAGTAGATGGCACACACATACTCGGAATCGTCTGGTACTGCCCGTTTTACCATCACATCATTGTGGTGCGTCCCCGTCGTCATGTATGTATGGGAGAGATGACGGTAAAGCAAACAGTTACCATATGCGATTATTCGAGTTTTTGCGCGCCCTCCATGCCGCTTGTCTTCGTTGTGCGCGTTCACAATAACTCAAACAGACGATTCTCGCCATGCGTCAAAGAAAGCGACTCACTCATTTTTTCTCTGGTTTTCGTAGCGCACAATACCAATGAAAATCAGTCTTTATCAGCATTTCCAGCCATGCTATTTTCGTAATTTTCCTTTTGTTTTCCTCTTGCGAAAACCAACGAACCCAAACACATATGCTCACCAATAACACAGTAAATGCATTCAAATTAACATGTTCCCGAGCAACTCTCACAAGCAGCTCAAACGCAACACCGCACTTCAACTTGAACAACACACCATTCCTCGCTATACTGATAAATTGGTGCGTTAATGAGGTATACCCTTCCCCTGTCACAACACAGAAATTGGAAGGACATACTATCATGCCTAATCTTCGCCCCACCGAGCTCATTATCATTCTACTTATCATCGTGCTGCTGTTTGGCGCGAAGAAGCTCCCTGAGCTAGCCAAAAGCATTGGCCAATCGATGAAGATTTTCCGTGCCGAGACCAAGACCGATGACCCGGCAACACAACAAACCGTCAATACAGTCAGCGACGCCCCTGCCCCAGCTCCGGCGGCAGCACCGGCTCCCGCTCCCGCCGTACCCCAAGCCGTCACGATGAACGCCACCGCCGCCCCGACTACAGCAACCGGAGCCGAACAGCGATGAGCACGGTTCCCGGAAACCCCGCGCTTCCGGCACCCCTTGCACCGGCGATGCATCCCGGCGATCGGGATACACATCTTGACCTCGACGATCTCATCGATCACTCACACGAGGCCACGCAGCAGGCCAGCGCGGGTGCGCAACACCCTACACGCCGGTGGAAGCGGGGTGTAGGGCGCAAGTCCAAAACGCGCAAGCCCCGCAACCCCGATGCGGTGATGCCTCTGGCCGATCATCTTGTCGAATTTCGCAAACGCTTTGTTCGGGCCATTGCCGGCATCATCATCATGTCGATAGTGGGATGGATGTTCAGCGATCAGGTGTTTCGTATCCTGCAACAACCGTTCCTGACGGCGGCCGGGCAGCAACAGGGACTGATGAGCATCACATTCAATGGCGTGGTCTCCGCATTCAACGTAAAGCTGGAGATTGCGTTCTTCCTTGGTCTGACGGCCTCCTGCCCGTGGTGGTCATACCAAGTGTGGGCATTCATTAATCCAGGGTTGAAGCGCAAAGAGCGCTGGACCGCGGTTACATTCATCGGAGCCTCAGTGCCGCTGTTCCTCACCGGAGCCGGACTGGCATGGTATCTGCTGCCCCAAGCGGTGGCGATCCTTACCGGCTTTGCCCCCGCAAACACCGCCACATTGCTCAGCGCCGACGTCTATTTTGATTTCATTCTGCGCATGACAGTCGCTTTCGGCCTCTCATTCCTGCTACCCGTAGTTATGGCGGCATTGACGATGATGAATGCGGTCGAAACACGAACATGGTTGAAGCAGTGGCGTCTCGCAACGGTCATAGCGTTTATCTTCGCGGCCGTGGCCACGCCAACCGGCGACCCAGGAACATTATGCGCACTCGCTTTGCCCATCATCGCAATCTATTTCGCAGCCATAGCCGTATGCGCAGTATACGAGCACATCCAGCTATGGAAAGTCATGCGCGCGGCGGGCGAAGAACCCAAACTTCTCAAACTTTTACATAAAATGCGCGCCGCGTTACCATTTCGCGCGGCGCGCAAAGCCAAGCGCACCGGCAAACAGGAAGCCCCTGCAACAATAACTGCAGAAGGAGAATAATATGTTGTTCGGCATTTCGGGCACGGAACTCATGGTGATTCTTGTCATCGCTTTAGTGCTGGTAGGCCCCGACAAGCTGCCCGACTACGCACGCAAGGTCGGACGATTTATCCATAGCATGCGCGTACGCGGCCAAGCGTTGAGCGAACAAAGCAACATCGACGTTCACGGCCTTGTACAGGATTCCGGCATCAATGATATTCGCAAAGGTCTGGATGATGCCACGCAAGATGTGAACCGGCTGCTGCCGCCTATCCGGTGACGTTATCAATCCAACGGCAACGTTGACTCGCGTTGGATTAGCTTCACCGGCACACGCTCCACACCATGGTGAGGATGCCCCGCAATCGCATCCAGTAGGCATAGGGCAGCTTGACGCCCCAGCATTTCGTTGTTGTCATCAATAGAAGTAAGCAACGGATGCGCGTACGACACATAATCCGGACTGTTGTCGTGCCCGATAACCGCTACGTCTTGCGGCACGCGACATCCGTTACGTTCCAATTCCTCGATGCAGCCACGAGCCAGCACATCGTTTTGGCATATCACTGCGTCGAATGCAGCACCGTCATTGAGCAGCAGACGGGCAGCGGCGCGCCCCCATTCCGCTTCCCATGGACCGAACCGCGCTTCGCCAGCCAACTGTAATCCAGCATCATGCAAGGCCTTGAGCGCACCCCGCATCCGTTCATGTGTAACCGAGTACTCGGAGTCGCCAGCAATAATCGCAATACGAGTGCGCCCGCAGGAAAGAAGGTGGCGAACGGCCAAACACCCTGATTCCACATTGTCTTGTGCCACGGAACAATCATCGGGATCACGGGACGGGCCATAGGCGTAGACCACAGGTACCGGAGAATCCACGTAGTATGGCACCGGATCCGTACACCTGCTGATAATCAACAGTCCCGACACTCCTTGCACCAACATTCGTTCAATACCACTGTGGAACAATGCCTCATTGCCTGACGCATTGAACAGTAGCGCTGCGGCTGAGCGCGCTTGAAACGCATTCTCCGCTCCAATAAGAATGGTCGGAGAAAAGACGCCTTTCATATCAACGCCAATGATGCCAGATAACGCCCGAGATTTTGCGCAAATTGGTTGAGGGCCTGAGATAGAGACATGGC
>OGPB01001143.1_pt1 | contig 15857 bp, 10 predicted proteins | sample 1552821 | NCBI WGS metagenome assembly OGPB01 (sample SAMEA2580192, study PRJEB22360) | human gut metagenome | biome: human gut; feature: human-associated habitat; material: faeces | place: Denmark | collected 2008/2010 | reverse complement strand
AAAGATGATGCAAAAACAGAATCCGGCTCTGAGGCAAGCTCAGATGTAGCAAACAAAGATAAACCTTTAGTATGGTTCAACCGTCAGCCATCTAACAGTTCTACAGGAGAGCTTGACAAGGATGCTTTGAACTTTAACGATAAGACATATTATGTTGGTTTTGATGCAAATCAGGGTGCTGAACTTCAGGGACAGATGGTACTTGATTATATTAAGGAAAATGCAGCATCTATGGACCGTAACGGTGACGGCGTAATCGGTTATATCTTAGCAATTGGTGATATCGGACATAACGATTCCATCGCACGAACACGTGGTGTTCGTTCTGCACTGGGAACTGGCGTTGAGACTGATGGAGTAGTTGATGCATCTCCTATCGGAACAAATGCAGATGGTTCTTCTAAGATCGTTCAGGATTCTACTATCGAGGTAGATGGAAAAGAATATACCATCCGTGAGCTGGCAGCACAGGAAATGAAGAACTCAGCAGGTGCTACATGGGATGCAGCTACTGCTGGTAATGCAATCGGAACTTGGGCAGCATCTTTTGGTGATGAGATCGATGTTGTTGTATCTAACAATGATGGTATGGGAATGTCTATGTTCAATGCATGGGCAAAGGAGAACGAAGTACCTACATTTGGTTATGATGCAAACAGTGACGCAGTTGCAGCAATTGCAGAAGGCTACGGCGGAACAATTTCCCAGCATGCAGACGTTCAGGCTTACCTGACACTGAGAGTTTTAAGAAATGCACTGGACGGTGTAGATATCGATACTGGTATTGGTACTGCAGATGCAGCAGGCAACAAGCTGGAAGAAGGCGTTGATTATAGATATAGTGCAGATGAGAGATCCTACTATGCATTAAATATTGCGATCACAGCAGATAACTATAAGGATTTCACCGATTCTACCAAGGTATACAGCAAGGTTTCAAATCAGCTGGATGCTTCTAAGAGCCCAGAGAAGAAGGTATGGTTAAATATCTACAATGCTTCTGATAACTTCTTAAGCTCAACTTATCAGCCACTTCTTCAGAACTATGATGATCTGCTGAACTTAAAGGTTGAATACATTGGTGGTGATGGTCAGACAGAGTCTAACATTACAAACCGTCTTGGTAATCCAGGCGAGTATGATGCATTCGCAATCAATATGGTTAAGACAGACAATGCAGCATCTTATACATCTCTCCTTAAGCAGTAATTGATAGAGATTTTTTGCTAGCAAAAGGTCCGAGGGTGTTAGAACTTCTGACACCCTCTTTTTCTGAAAGGAGTAAGGATATGGCAGAAGGTAAGAAAGATATCGTCTTGTCGATCCGCGGCATGAGCAAATCATTCGGAAGGAACAAGGTTCTAAAGCATATCGACATGGATGTGCCGAGAGGATCAATCATGGGTTTGATGGGTGAGAATGGTGCAGGTAAATCGACAATGATGAAATGTCTTTTTGGTACGTATCAAAAAGATGAAGGAACAATAATTTTAGACGGGAAAGAGATTAGCTTTACAGGTCCAAAGGATGCTTTGGAAAATGGTGTGGCAATGGTTCATCAGGAGTTGAATCAGTGTCTGGAAAGAAATGTAATTGACAATCTATTCCTGGGTCGCTACCCAAAAACATCCCTCGGAGTAATTGATGAGGGAAGAATGAAAAAAGAGGCTTCTGATTTATTCCGTAAGCTTGGCATTACGGTAGATCTTTCACAGCCGATGAAAAAAATGTCTGTTTCAAAGAGACAGATGTGTGAAATTGCAAAGGCAATTTCTTATAATTCAAAGGTGATTGTTTTGGATGAGCCAACCTCATCTCTGACAGCACCAGAAGTTGAAAAATTATTTAAGATGATGAGACAGCTTCGTGAACAGGGAATTTCACTGATCTATATCTCTCACAAGATGGATGAGATCTTTGAGATCTGTGACCAGGTTTCTGTTCTTCGAGATGGTGCTCTTGTAATGACTAAAAACTGTAGCGATACCAACATGAATGAGTTGATTTCTGCTATGGTAGGAAGATCATTAGATAATCGTTTCCCGCCTGTTGATAATACACCGGGTGATGTGATTTTAAGAGTAGAGCATTTATCTACGAAATATGCACCGAAGCTTCAAGATATAACCTTTGATGTAAAAAAGGGAGAAATATTTGGTTTATATGGTCTGGTTGGTGCGGGTCGTACAGAGCTTCTTGAGACAATATTTGGTATTCGTACAAGAGCAGCCGGACGTGTCTACTATGATGATAAGCTGATGAATTTCAATTCATCAAAAGATGCAATGGATCATGGATTTGCGTTAATTACTGAGGAACGTAAGGCTGATGGATTATTCTTAAAAGCAGATATCACCTTTAATACAACAATTGCTAATATGAATCAGTATAAATCTGGCATTGCATTATCTAAGGATGAAATGGTAAGAGCAACTGCAGAAGAAATTCGTATTATGCATACAAAGTGCATGGGACCAGATGATATGATTGCAAACCTTTCTGGTGGAAATCAGCAGAAGGCAATCTTTGGAAGATGGTTGGAGCGTTCACCAAAGATTTTCATGATGGATGATCCGACACGAGGCATTGATGTTGGTGCTAAGTACGAGATTTATGAGCTGATTATTGATATGGCTAAGCAGGGAAAGACAATCATTGTTGTTTCATCTGAGATGCCGGAGATTCTTGGAATTACAAACCGAATCGGTGTAATGTCAAATGGTCATCTGGCAGGAATTGTAAACACCAAGGAAACAAATCAGGAAGAACTGCTTAGACTTAGTGCAAAGTATTTGTAATAGAGAGGAGTACGAGAGCTATGGCAAATGATATGAGATATCTTTCGGCAGAAGAGGAAGCAAAGCTTTTAAAGCCGATTGATGAATATGTTGGTAAAATACAGGCACAGATAGATGCCCTGCGTGTAGATGGTTCTGATAAGGTGCAGGCATTAAAGACACATATCTCTTTAACAAAGGAAGATAAGAATTATACAAAAGAGGAGCAGAATGCAATTATCCGAAAGGATCAGGAGCTTCTTGTAAAGGCAAGAGAGGTAGAAACTGCAAATAAAGATAAAGTTTCCAAGCTGATTGCAGATGCAGAATCTTATTTGAAGACTCATTTTAAGAAAGATTATTACGATAAGGTTGCAGCAAGTTGTGCAGCTCAAAAGGAAGCTGAGAATGCAGAATATGAAAAGATTCGCGCAAATCTCAAAGCAGAGCACGAGCGCACAATTTCCGGCATGACAGATAAGCAGGAGCTTAAAGACGAGAAGTATGTATATAAGAATCGTCTGTATGATGCACAGATGGTGCATGAGTCAAAGCTTCAGGAAATCAAGGACAGAAAGCATGAGGCATTTGTGCATCAGTATCATCTGATTGATTTGCTTCGTATGTCAAAGTTTACTTATGGACAGAAGAAGCTTCAGAAACTGGAAAATTACAAGTATACATTTAACACACCGCAGTTCCTTTATAAGAACGGACTTTATATTGTAATTATCCTGATTTTTATCGCACTTTGCTTTATAACACCAGTTGTAAAGGATACGCAGCTTCTGACAACAGCTAATATTTTGAATATTCTTCAGCAGGCATCACCTCGTATCTTCCTGGCTCTTGGTGTAGCAGGATTGATTCTGTTAACCGGTACTGATCTTTCTGTAGGCCGAATGGTTGGTATGGGTATGGTAACAGCAACCATTATTATGCACAATGGTATTAATACGGGCGGTGTATTTGGCCATATCTTTGACTTCACTGGAATCCCTGCACCAGCTCGTGCAATATTTGCACTGCTTGTATGTGTGATTCTGACAACTGGATTTGCATCAATTGCAGGTTTCTTTATGGCAAGATTTAAGATGCATCCATTTATCTCTACTATGGCAAACATGCTTATTATCTTTGGTCTTGTAACATATGCAACAAAGGGCGTATCCTTTGGAGCAATTGATTCTTCCATCCCGGCAATGTTTATTCCAAAAATTGGAAATTTCCCAACCATTATTCTGTGGGCAGTTGTTGCAGTTGCAGTTGTATGGTTTATCTGGAATAAGACAACGTTTGGTAAGAATCTGTATGCAGTTGGTGGTAATCCAGAAGCAGCTGCTGTATCTGGTATTTCTGTATTTGCAGTAACAATGGGCGCATTCGTTCTTGCAGGTATCCTGTATGGATTTGGTGCTTGGCTGGAATGTAATCGTATGATTGGTTCTGGTAGTGCAGCTTATGGACAAGGATGGGATATGGATGCTATCGCTGCCTGCGTTGTTGGTGGTGTATCCTTTACTGGTGGTATTGGTAAGATCTCTGGTGTTGTAACTGGTGTATTGATCTTTACTGCACTGACTTATTCCCTTACTATTCTTGGTATTGATACAAACCTTCAGTTTATCTTTGAAGGTATTATCATTCTCGTAGCAGTTACACTCGACTGTCTCAAGTACGTAAAGAAGAAGTAATGCACAAAAAATGTATAAAAAAATAATATTACTAGTGGAAAATTGGTAAAAAAAGAGTATAATGAAGATGGCACGAATCTATTTATAAAGAAGTTCGTGCCATTTTTTGTAAATGCAGAAAGATTTCTTAGTAAACATGGAGGAATATAGATGACTACATATAAAGTACTTCTTGTAGATGATGAGGAAGAAGTCAGAAATGCAATTGAACAAAGAATTAATTGGGAAGAATTGGGATTTGAGGTAATCGGAAAAGCACAGAATGGTGTAAAAGCTATGGAAATAGCAGAAAAACTGCAGCCAGATGTGGTCATTACCGATATCAAAATGCCATATATGAATGGATTGGAACTGGCACGTAATTTAAAGGAAGAGAATCCAGGCGTGCGAATTTTAATTCTGACTGGATTTGACGAGTTTGAATATGCCAAAGAAGCAGTTCATCTTGAAATTGAAGAGTATATATTAAAACCGATCAATGCCAATGAGCTTTCTGAATGTCTCAAACGATTAAAAAACGTACTCGATAAAGAGAGAGAAGAAAAATTAAATGTCAGAAAGCTAGAGCAGTACTACACAGATTCCCTTCCTGTACTTCAAACAAATTTCTTTTGTTCTCTTGTGGAGGGACGCATTTCGGACAGTGAAATAAATAAATATTTAAATGATTATCAGATTTCTTTGCCAGGTTCATATTTTTGCTGCGCTGTTTTCCATACATCAGAAAATCATGTTCCTGACGGGATGACACCACTTCTGCTTTCGATATCTGTACAAAGAGAAGTCAAGGAAAAATTCCGCGGCAAATGGGACTGCAGATATTTTTCTTATCTGGGAAATATTGTTATGGTAGCAAATTTAGGCAAAGAAGATGAAATCACGAGACTGACGGATGACTGTGACCGCTTCTGCAAATGGGCAGACCGCTTTTTTGGTGCAGTTGTTACTGTTGGAATAGGTAAGGTGTGCAATGAAGTATCAAATCTTCGTTTTTCCTACGAAGGGGCATGGGAAGCACTTTCGTATCGTGTTATTTACGGATCAGGCTGTTCTATCAATATTGCAGATATTGCACCGAAGGGGCAGGGACTTTCCATGCAGCCAGATGATATTAATATGAATGATGTGTTCAAGGCAGTTCATATTGGGGTACGTGAAGATATTGAACATGCAGTTTTTTCTTTAGTGAAGGAACTAAAAGATAATGCAAAAACAATTATGCAGTATAATTTTACTGTGCTGGAAATTGTAGGGCATCTATATCGTTTCTGTGGAAATAATCATATGAAATTTGAAGATCATGCCGGAGAAATCAAAAATGCGTATGAAGAAATTACAAAGATGGATGAAAGTGCATTAATGGCCTGGCTTGTCAGAGTAGCACTATCGATCAGTGATGAACTAAAAAATGCCAGAAATTCTTCACTGCGTTACCTTATTTCAGAAGCAAAAAATATTGTTCGTGATGAGTATGCAGATGCAGATTTGTCACTTGATACCGTATGTTCAAAGCTTGGTGTATCAAATTCCTATTTTTCTTCTATTTTTAAGAAAGAAGTGGGTATTTCATTTATTACATATTTGACAGATTACAGAATGCAGCAGGCTGTTCATCTGATGCTTGAAACAAATGAAAAAAATTATGAAATTGCAGAACATGTTGGCTATGAGGACGCAAACTATTTTGGATATGTTTTTAAACGCAAGTATGGAATGTCGCCTTCAAAATATCGCACAGAGCATATGGGAAAATGAGTATGAAAAAAAGAAAAGTGTCAGATATTCAGTCTGTCATTATGACGGTTCTTTCTTTGATGACGGTAATTACGTCTATATCTATGGGGTTATTGCTTTACAATCGATATGAAATGGCTATGCGTCAGAATGAAGTTCGCAACACACAAAACCTGATGGAAAGCACAGTCAATTCCATGGAGCAGTATCTGAAAAATATGAGACAGATTTCAGATACTGTCACATATAATATTATACAGGCATTTGATGTGTCTAGTCCGGAGTTTAATCAGCAGTTGAGTTTTCTATATGATTTTAATAAGGACAAAATACAGAGTATTGCGCTTTATGATATGGAAGGAAATCTTATTGTGGCAGAGCCAGTTACGCTGCAGAAGGATGGCATAGAGGTGCTTTGGCAGTCTTGGTTTGAAAATGCAGCAGAGGAAATTGAAAATATGCACTTTTCAACGCCTCATATGCAGAATTTATTTCAGGATGATGCAAAGAGCTATCATTGGGTGATTTCCCTAAGTCGTGCGGTAGACGGTATTGATGGAGACAGACCTGAAAATGGTATTTTGCTTGTTGATATGAAATATTCCTTTATTGAGGAAATGATGAATCAGGTGAATGATCAAAACAGGGGGCGATATTATTATGTCTGTGATGGGGAAGGAAATCTGATTTATCATCCTTATGCAAATGAAATCAGCAATGGATTGTTTGAGGAAGATTTCAGTATTGTATGCAGCAATGAAGATGGTGTATATAAAAATTTGCGCAGCCCAAGTGGAGATAAGCAGACTGCAATTGTAAGCACTATATCATATACGGGCTGGAAGATGGTAGGCATTGTAAAGCAGGACATTAGAACAGACAGCCGAGAACAGTTTCGTATTTATATGGTAATTGTTGTGATTATGCTGATTATGATGCTTCTTTTAGTCAATCGCATTGTGTCGAAAAGGATTTCAAGTCCAATTCTTAAACTGGATGCATCTGTAAGGGCATATGAAGCTGGGGAAAAGCCTGATATCTATATTGGAGGCTCATATGAGATTCGTCATCTTGGAAAATCTGTCCAGCATTCGTATGAAGAAATTGAGCGGTTAATGAAAGAAATTGTGAAGCAGCAGAATGAGAGAAGAAAGAGTGAACTGGCAGCACTGCAAAGTCAGATCAACCCGCATTTCCTTTATAATACTTTGGAATCTATCACTTGGATGGTTGAGGCCAATAAAAATCAGGATGCAGTTTTTATGATATCTGAGCTGGCCAAGCTGTTTAGAATCAGTTTGTCAAGAGGAAAGACGATTATTAGTATTGAGGATGAGCTAAAACACTGCAAAAATTATATGAATATTCAAAAGTATCGCTACAAGGAGCGTTTTGTGACAGAATATGATGTTTCAGAAGAAATTTATCCGTTCTGTACGGTAAAGCTTATTTTGCAGCCGATTCTTGAAAATGCTATATATTATGGTGTAGGAAATATGGATGAGGATGACCAGCCTAAAATTATTGTCAAAGGTTGGAAAGATGATGCAGAAATCTATCTTTCAGTTACGGATAATGGAATGGGAATGCGTCATGAAGATGTAGAAAATATTTTAAAAGATAATCAGAAAGGACCCAAACATGGTTCTGGTGTAGGACTCATTAATGTGCACACGCGTATTCAGCTGATGTTTGGAAATAAATATGGCCTTATTGTGGAGAGTGAACCAGATGAGGGAACAACGGTCACGATTCATTTGCCTGCTGTGCCATACACTAAGGAAAATTGTGAAGTGCTTGAGACTCCGGGAAAGCCAGTCAGAAAAGAGGGTGAATCATGAAAAAAACAAAAACTACTTTTTTGTTAGCAGAAATTTGTCTTGGCATATTACTGCTGTTTTGTGTGCATCTGATTTTTGAAGATGAAAAGCCTCAGAAGCGTGTAGCAGTTATTGTTGAAAAATCAGGTGATGAAAAATGGAACTCCTTTATGAATGGTCTAAAGCAGGCAGCTGGAATCGCAAATATACATTTGATTATTTGCAATACAGATGAAATTGAAAATGCAGATGAGGAGAAGAACTTGATTTATGATCAGCTGGATAATCAGGTTGATGCATTTATTGTTCAGGCGGCGCCGGGCAGGGATACTATTGATATGCTTAGAGAAATTCGCGTACAAAAGCCAATGCTTCTTGTAGCAAATGATGCGCTGCGTGAAAAAGAGGAAGACCATATATCAAAATATTCTGATTTGCCTGTTATTACGCCGGACTATTACCGTATGGGATATACATTGGCACAGGACTTATTAAGCCGCAATCAAAATAATATTCAAGGCAAAACTGTTGGAATTATAAGCGGATTTAAGAAAACAGACTGTACTGATAAATGTATGCAGGGTGTATTAGATGTGCTTTCTGATACGGGATGTGAGATTCAGTTTGATATGAATATCACATATGATATGGAAATTACACAGAGGTTAAAAGAGCAGCAGCCAGTTGACTATTTGATTGTATTTGACACAAGTGCCTTAGAGCAGGTAGCAGGGATGTATGCACAGAAAAAAGAGAGTGACACGAAAATCTATGGGATTGGAAATAGTATAAAGTGTGTATATTATCTTGATGATTCTGTGATTGACGGATTGATTGCGATAGATGGATATGGAATGGGATATCATAGCGCTATAGAAATTTCAAAAGTGCTGAAAAATCATCTGTATACGATTAACAACCAGACGATTGAGTATCATCTGCTGCATAAAGAAGATATTTTCAGAGAAGAGGTACAGCATTTTCTTCATACGTATGATTGAGAATTTGCATATAGTCAGCCAAAAAGGAATGGAGATTTCAATGAAACAGTATCAGATAAGAAGTATTCTGATCGGATGCATGTTGTTGTGTCTGACAGGATGTACGGCGAATAGTGAGAAAAAAAGAGATGTTCTTCGTGTTGGTGTTGTGCTATACACGCAGGACGACCCCTTTATTAATGCGCTTACAGATTGTCTGAAGGAAGATCTGGCTGGATATGAGTCAGATTCTCTAAAGGTGATTATGACTGTAAGGGATGGAAAAAATGATCAGAAGATTCAAAATGAAGTTGTGAAGGAAATGCTTGATGCTGGTTGTGAGATACTTGCTGTTGATCTCGTTGACAGGACAGAGCCGTCAAATATAATAAAGATGGCAAAAAAGGAAAATATACCTGTTATTTTCTTTAATAGAGAGCCAGTGAGAGAGGATTTGATGCAGTGGGATAAGCTGTATTATGTAGGCGGAGATGCCAGACAGTCTGGTATGATGCAGGGTGAGATTGCAGCAGATATGATACGAGACAATGACGCAGTAGATCGAAATCAGGACGGAAAGATTCAATATGTACTTCTTGAGGGTGAGACAGGTCATCAGGATGCAATCATTCGAACAGACAGTGTGGTAAAAACAATTAAAGAACAGGGCATTATATTAGAAAGACTAAGTTTCCAGTTTGCAAACTGGAATCGTGGACAAGCTGAAAATAAGATGACACAGCTGATTAATCAATATGGAGACGAGATTGAACTAGTCCTTTCTAATAATGATGAGATGGCTCTTGGTGCAGTTGCTGCGTATGATGCACTTGATTATGATAAAGACAGACGTCCGATAATTTTTGGAATAGATGGTTTGGAAGGTGCATTGGATGCTGTCCAAAAAGGCACCATTCAGGGGACTGTGTATAATGACAGGCATGGACAAGCTGAGCAGATTTCGCGTCTTGCGATGACACTGTTTCAAGGTCAGACACCGCCAAAGGAGGATCTGGAAAATGAACGATATATCTTTTTACCGTATCAAAAGGTGACGGCAGAAAATGTGGAATCATTTATGGAACAATAAAAAGGTGCATTTTCGGAAAGGAAAGATTGAAAATGGAAGATTGGCTGATAAACTATTATGAACAGACAGATCCACTTAAAAGACAGCAGATGCTTCTGGAAAATAAAAATGAAACCATGAGTGAAGAAGATAAACTTCGAATGAAGCTCTGGGAGACCAGATATGGAAAAGGTAAGCCAAGGAAAGATATGTTTGTTGGTTATCTTATGAATTTAAAATATATTGTAGAAAGCGGAAGTATGGATTTGGGAGGCAGAAAGAAAAAGCTTGCGATAGAAGCTATTCTTGGTCTGAATTTATATGAATTTGAAAGAAAGCCAAAGACTCAGCAGGAAATAATTTTTTTAGAGTTAAAAAACACATGCAGAAAATATATTGAGATTAGTACAGGAGGACGTGGCTTTACTTCTGTTATTTTTGGAATGGGACAGCTGTCAGATGAAAGCATTGCAGGAAAGATCGCTGAACAAATAAGCAGAATTGTGTTTGATGCACCTCATAGTCTGCGAATGGAAAAAGAATTTGAGCCGCTTCAAAGAGCTGCTTTAGAGGTTTTTAGGGAAATTTATCCTAATCGCGAACATTTTCTGAAAAAAAGATAAGTAATGATAAACGGTGTATTTTCTCTTTAGCGCTACTTGTATTTGCAAAGCAAAAAAGATATACTGTAACTGTTTTAATGCTTTAATTATAAGGAGGAGATGAGTATGGCAGAATATTGCATCAGCTGCTGTTCTACAGCTGATTTGACAAAGGAATATTTTGATAAGCGTGGAATCCGCTATGTGTGTTTTCACTATGAACTGGGAGGAAAGGACTATCTAGATGACCTTGGTCAGACGATGTCTCCGGCAGAGTTATATCGCAGAATGCTTGCAGGTGAGGATGTAAAGACATCACAGGTTAGTATTGGTGAGTATGCAGATTTTTTTAGAAAAATATTTGATGAGGGAAAGGATATCCTTCATTTAACGCTTTCAAGCGGAATTTCAGGCAGCTACAATTCAGCATGTATTGCAGCAGAACAGGTAAGAGAAGAATATCCAAACAGAAAAATTTATGTAGTGGATTCATTGGCAGCTTCCTCTGGTTATGGTTTGTTAGTAGATACTCTGGCAGACAGAAGGGATGCAGGAGAGAGCATAGATGAATTGTATGCATGGGTGTGTGAAAATAAAAAGAAACTGCAGCACTGGTTTTTTACTTCTGATCTTACTTTTTTTATCAGAGGCGGAAGAGTATCAAAGGCAGCTGGATTTTTTGGAGGTATGCTTGGAATCTGTCCTTTGTTAAATGTGGACTATGAGGGACATCTGACAGCAAGAGAGAAGGTGCGCACGAAGAAAAAGGTGATTCAGCGCATCGTTCAGAAGATGGAAGAAAATGCCGAGGGAGGTCTGGCATATTCGGGCAAATGCTATATCTGTCAGTCGGAGTGCATGGATGACGCAAAAGCTGTTGCAATGCTCGTTGAGAGCCGCTTTCCTAATTTAAATGGAAAAGTTGAAATTTACCCGATTGGTGCGACAATTGGCAGTCATACCGGTCCAGGAACAGTAGCGTTATTTTTCTGGGGAAAAGAACGCGTGGATTGACGCAGTTTTGTAAAAGAAATGTAATGTTTTTGGATATTTGAAACATTGAAATAAACTCATACTTATGGTATGATACGAAAGGTTAAAGGCGTTATCGTTTACGTTATACGTAGACGATAACTTAAAAAAAGCCGCAAAAATGCGGCAGAACGGAGAAGCATATGATTTGCCCGAAATGTGGTGCCAGACTAGCGCAGGGAAGCACGATTTGTCCAATTTGCGGAACAAAGATACGCCCCTCTAAAGTCAAGGTACAAGACAATTATGAAGAGCAGCCAGATCAAGGCTACGATTCAGATTCAGATGATGATTATGAAGAAAATCTGAATGATGATTACGATTATGACGAAGAGGATGACAGCTACGGTAATGATGATTACGACAATGATGATTATGAACCGGCTCGTCCAAAAACAAATCGTATTCTTGTTGTTATTATTGTCACAGTAATTGCATTGATTGCTGCGATGATCGTATTGATTGTTCTTCTTTTCAGCAGTGGAAAAAAGAGCAATAAGCAGATTCCGTATACAGTAGATAAAATACAGGATACGGATACGAAGAAAGAAACACAGAAAGAAACTCAAAAGGAGACAGAAACTGAAGTAGTTGAAATCAAAGACAACAAGGTTACTTCCGGAAGAAATGTCTATGAGCTTTCAAATGATGAGTTAAAGCTTGTTGAGTACAATGATCAGGGACAAGTTGTTCGTATTCCGGCAGAAATCGGCGGATATCCGGTAACTTCAATTGGTTCACATGCATTTAAGAACAATACGTCAGTTCAGTATTTAAAGCTTCCAGATGGAATGAAGAAACTGGATGATTCTGCATTGTCTGATATTGAGCTTTTGAAAGAAGTTGTAGTTCCGGAATCAGTTGAAGAGATTGGAAACCTTGCTTTTTCAAAGGTTCAGAAGGCAATTTGTGTAAAGGGAAGCTTTGCATGGAATTATATGAAGTATATGGCAGATGAGGTAGTTGAGGGAACTTCACTTTCACTTGACAATAATGCGTCCACGCCATCAAGCTCTGCGCAGCAGACAGTTCCAACACAGCCGACGACCGCACAGCAGGCAGCGTCACAGCCGCAGCCGCAGCAGACGCCAGCCCCAGCCCCGTCCCCAGAGCAGACACCGGCCACAGCCTCGTCTTCAGAGCAGCAGCCAGCCACAAATCCATCACCGGATCAGACACCAGCCCCGGCTCCATCTTCAGATCAGACGCCAGCAACATATCCATCACCAGATGAGACACCAGCGCCAGCACCGTCACCAGATGAGACACCAGCACCAGCACCGTCACCAGATGAGACGCCAGCAACAGATCCATCACCAGATGAGACGCCGGAAGCACCAACGGAGCGAAATGCAGAAAATATTCTTGCAAAGATTTCTGCAGATTCTGGTGGAAGTGTTGTAGGAAACAGCTATATGTTCTACGATTTTAATGGAAATGGTGTTCAGGAAGCATTTGCACTTGTTGATGTAGGCGGACGAAAGGAAATCTGGTACAATGGAGAGGATTCTACTTCCAATGCAGTTGAGATTTTCCCAATCACTGATGTTGCATCATGCAGTGTTAATGCTATTGAAAACGGCACAACACAGTTTGTTTTGAGCGTCACCACTTCAACAGGAGAATCATATTCCTGCATTTATGGAGCAGATGGTGCAAATGGCTATATGGTAGCAGATTTGCTTCCGGGTGTATTTGTATCAGATGGCGTAAGCTTACAGTTAGACAATGGAATGAATGGAGTTGCATATCTGCTTGCTTCTGACGGAGGCTATAGTGAGTATGCAGCACAGGAACTGGCAAAGAGTCAGTTTGATGCGATGCCGGGTGCACAGGATATCTGGTCACAGGTAAGCGCACTAATTGGTGCAGAACCAACAGACCTTCATTTCTGGAATCGTTCAAGTGCAGTTGGTAATTTGATTCAGATTGCATTTACAGATGCAGCAGGAACACCAAGTTACATCAATGTGTCATGGACTCAGGATGGAATGCAGTTTGAAGATGGTGCACTTAATGTTCATAATGGTGTGGTAAAATCTTCTTATACAGGATTAAATCAGATTCAGCCGCAGGAAGTTCCGCAGGTAGAGACAGAGCCGGCTGATCCAGCTACAGAGATTTCATTTGCAGATGGAACAGCAGTTACACTTTCAGCAGAAGGAACTAATTATACGGCAGATCTTAATGGAGATGGTGCAGCAGACTTCTTCAAATATCGTACTGAGGTAGCAGAGGATGGAAGTACAACCAGCCTTATCGTCAATGTGAATGGTACCGATTATACAGTTGGTACAGGAATCAGTGCAGCATATAAGGTAGAGGTATGTGATTTAAATACATCCGATAATCAGCTTAATATTGTAGTTGTTGGAACAGGTGCAGACAACTCTGTTACCAGTTTCCGCGTATTAAGCGGAACCGATCTTTCTACACCGCTTATGCAGGATGGAACATTTACCGTGCTTAACGGATATGGAAATGCAGCGCGCCTGTATAATACGTCCCATGTACTTACACCTTCTTCCGCAAATGGAACATTTGATGAAAATGGTGGATTTACGTTAGCAGTGACAAGCCCAATTTCTATTGACAGTCTTGGCCGTTATGTCTGCAAGATTCCATATGAATTAAAGGATGGTGTGATTACAGAGGATGCATTAAGTGAGACAACTGGAAACTACGAATATGAGCTTGTTGATCTGACATCACAGGAACAGTTTAATTATATTTTGGCAGCAGATACGAATTTGTTAAGTTCGGCAGCAGCAGATGCTGCGCCAGCGGCAACACTTGGCACGGGAACACAGGTATTCCCAAGAAAGCTGATCCAGGCGGCAAATGAACCAGGTGCATTTTATCTTTACGTAGAGGATGCATCAGGAAACGCTGGATATCTTCCACTTGGTGAGGGACAGACATTGTTCCAGAGCGTACCACAATAATTTATAAGTAGACAAAAAAAACTGGTCTCCCACGGGAGACCAGTTTTTTTGGAGGTGTTTCTTCTATACTATATAATGTGATACCTACGAATTGCTCCGTTGCGATGCAACTCTCGCAATTCTAAAAACATTCGGATTCGCTGATTTTCTTCGAAAATCGCTGCATCCTCATGTTTTTGCGGGTTCCAAGCTCAAAGCCTTTAGTGCAAGCACGAACGGCTTTTTGAGCTTTTAACCCTGGTATCACATACTTGTCCAGCGACCAGATGAACCGCATGGAAGAACAAGACCAGACTGTGTTACAGGAAGACCAATTTCATCAGAAACAACGTGACCGCCAAATTTGCTTACAACCTCAAGCCCAAGAAGATATGTTAAGACAGAAGCAGCAAAACCGGTTGTATAGCTGTTAATAAGGAAAAATAGCGGTTTGTCAGAAAGTAGCTGTGAACACAGTGATACGAGTGGATGAATAGCATCCTCAATTTTCCAGATTTCACCCTTAGGTCCGCGTCCATAAGATGGCGGATCCATGATGATTGCATCATAGTGATTGCCGCGTCGGATTTCTCGTTCAACAAATTTCTGACAATCATCAACAATCCAGCGAATCGGTGCATCAGACAGTCCACTAGATGCTGCATTTTCTTTTGCCCAGGCAACCATGCCCTTTGAAGCATCTACATGAGTAACAGAAGCGCCAGCAGCTGCTGCAGCAAGTGTTGCACCGCCGGTGTAGGCAAATAAATTAAGTACTTTAATAGGACGGTTTGCATTTTGAATCAGGTTAGAAAACCAATCCCAGTTTGCAGCCTGCTCAGGGAATAAGCCTGTGTGCTTAAAAGAGAATGGCTTTAACTGGAAGGTAAGCTTTCCATAATGAATGCTCCACTGCTGCGGCAGAGAGAAAAACTCCCATTCACCGCCTCCCTTGCTGCTTCTATGATAATGTCCGTTCTTTTTCTTCCAACCCGGATTGGTGTGAGGTGTGTTCCATACAACCTGAGGGTCCGGACGTACCAGAAGATAATTTCCCCAGCGCTCAAGTTTCTCTCCGTTAGAGGTATCAAGGACTTCGTAGTCCTTCCAGTTATCAGCCAGCCACATAATAATATCCAACCTTTCTTATATATATACGATACCGAATGTTTTTAGAATTGCGAGAGTTGCATCGCAACGGAGCAATTCGTTGGTACCAGTAATT
>OGPB01001121.1_pt1 | contig 16040 bp, 29 predicted proteins | sample 1552821 | NCBI WGS metagenome assembly OGPB01 (sample SAMEA2580192, study PRJEB22360) | human gut metagenome | biome: human gut; feature: human-associated habitat; material: faeces | place: Denmark | collected 2008/2010 | reverse complement strand
TCCTGCGGGCTAGCTGCAACTTTTGGGGCTGTCATAGTTACCGTCATGCCCTTAATGATACGCAAAAGTGATTAGTAGCGCAAGAATCTCAGCATGTCGAATCAAAATCAAGACACGCCGAGAGTGCTCGAAATCGATTAGTGCGTGATATGGTTAGCAACCATGAACGCCAATCAAAAACGATTAGTGACGCTTGAAGGTGATAACCCAGCGTCCCGCATCTCAGGACTGATCGAGATGCGTCATTGCCTTCAGAAAGACGTGGCGCTCGCCATCGGTATGAGCGAACAAGTTTTCTCCAACAAAATGAACGGCCTCCGATCCTTCTCTGCAAAGGATTACAAGGCGCTCGCTGACTTCTTCGACACGTCCGTGGACTATCTCATGGGTCGCACTCTTGACCCGTGGCCGGTGGACACTCCCCAAGCCGAGGGGGTGGCGTCATGAAGGTGAAAGACCTGTACTGGGCGGCCAGGAACTCGACCTTTTTCATAAACCTGGAGAGCGAGGGCCGGCCGCTGCTGTGCGAGCCGAGACTATCCGACGAGGGTGGCGTGCGCATCCGTCTGTGGCTGCGCGACCCCGCGGGAACGGGGACTGGCGGCGCGATCGCCCTGCTGTCCCGCGACGAGGCGGCGGTCTTGGCGAATGCGATCGACACTCGGCGCAACTGGGTCGGCGAGAAGGCCGACGACGCCTTGCCGCGCATCGGTGTGAGCGCCACCGTGGACTCGACCATGATCCGGTTCATGGAATGCAGGGGAGAGGGGCATATCGCCCTGACCGTCACGGAAGCCGGACGTCTGGCGTCATGGCTGCACGACATGGCCGACGGCCGTTGGCGCGACCACAACGGATATGTGCCGGAGGTAGTGAAATGAGTAACGCCTATGAGCGTCGTGGCGCACAGCTCAACATGGAAAGCCTTTACATACGCCACGACGTCATCAGCGAGCGCAAACTGGCAAGGCTCAACCCCGACCGTCCAGTTTCTTTTCGAGCCGGTCAAGCCGTAAGTCGATTTGGAACAACGCTTGGGCGATGTCCGCTAGACCCTCGGTCATCCGTGACTCATAGGCATTTCTAGCGCTTGCCTGAGCCTGCTTGAACTTCGTTTCCGCTGAGCTCGCCCAGCTTGCAGCTCCACCCATTTGAATACTTCCTTTCCCCGCATGCAGCGGATTGTTTGTGTTGCAGCTTCAAGCCTACCGGCACGGGGAAAGGGCCTTATCTTCTGAAAGGAACCCTCATGATCTGGTTCGTCATCTCCATCATCCTGCTGCTCTTCAGCTCCGCCGTCACCTGCGTCGCGATGTCCCGCGACGTCAAGGGGGCCGGCATCGGCCTCATTCCGGGCCTCGTCGGATTGCTGCTGCTCATTCCCGCATGCCTGTATTCCGTGGACGTGGGCGAGGTCGCGGTCATCCGCAACATGGGCGGCAGTCTGGCCGGCCATTCCGAAGACGCGGGCTTCCATTGGAAGACGCCGTGGCAGAGCGTCATCAAATACGACACCCGTAACAACCTCATCAACTTCTACAAGGACACCGATTACAAGTACGACGGCGGCAGCGCGGTCGGCAAGCAGGTCGCCGTCAACGACAAGAGCGGCGCTTCTGCGGACATCGACGTCCAAGTCAACTACAGCCTTGATCCGAGCGCGGCCGAATACCTGTACTCGGAGTACGGCAAACAGCAGACGTTCACGCAGAACTACATCAGCAACGACCTGCGTTCAGTGGCCCGCGAACAGTCCGGCCGGTTCGACACCCTGACGATGCTCACCAACCGAGGCGAGTACACGAAGGCCGTGCAGGATGCGCTGGCGGCGAAGTGGAAGAAGATCGGCCTGACCGTCGAACAGGTCAGCGTGCAGGACGTGCGCTACGGCGAGGCCATCACCAAGAAGTACACGGAGGCGCAGGCCGCCGAGATCGACAAGCGGAAGGCGTTGAACGAGCAGCAGGTCGCCAAGACCGAGGCCGAGACGAAGAAGATCAAGGCGCAGGGCGAGGCCGACGCCAACGCCGTGCTCAACGAGAGCCTGACCGACAACGTGCTCAAACAGCACTACATCGACGCATTGTCCAACGCGGATCAGCTCGTCGTCGTCCCCGACGGCGCGGACACGCTCGTCCAGACCAAATAAGGCGGCGGTCATGTTCAAGCGCTATCCGTACACCATCGCCCTGTTGACCGTCATATCGTTCGTCGTCTGCATTGTGTGGCTGTTCACCCATGAGGCGTGCATGCACCCGCTCGGCAACGGTCTGGCCGCGTGGTGGGCGTTCATCGTCGTGCCCATCCTGCTCGTCACCATCGTCGAGGAAGCAGGAGGAGAGGAATGAACTTCGATGCACTCGTCTGGCAGCAGTGGGTGATCCTCGGATACGCGCTGCTCGAACACTTCATACTCATCGGCACGCTGCGCGAAACGAAGGTCAAGCCGGGAGCGGTTGTGTACCAGTTGCTCAGGCTCGTCATTCTCTGCGTGCTCGTGCTGACCATCTAGAGACTTGCCCGCCGGCATTGCAATTACCTTCCACCGGCGGGCGGCGACAAGGAAAAGTCGTACAAAACCACCTCTCTCAAACCCCGCACGTCGCCACCTCTCCACATTTTCCGGCGGCGTGCGGTACGGGCGGGCAGGTTCGCCCCCGGTCGAGATTCGCGTCAGGCGGGCGCGGGCAAAGACCGGGAAGCCGTTCGATTCGGCCACCGTCCACTGCGATCGTGTCAACGTCGCCCCCTCGCACGCCACTGACAGGACACGCGGAATGCCCGTGCGAGCGGGGAGCGATGGACACGGCAGGCTTCGACTCCTGAGGCCGCACCACCGAGTCCAGCGCGACCGCAACCCGCAGACTCAACAGCGACCCGCAATGGGATCGCACGCTGATCTTCCCCCGCTTCGGCGACGTGGTCGTTGACCGCGACCGCCGGCAGGTGTCCGCGCGCTGCATGTGGAAGATCAAGGCCGACTACCAGATGAAAGGAACCAAGAAATGACCGAAGAAAAGACCGATATCTCGCTTGAGGAACGCTTGGCGAAGAGACTCGCCGCCCGTCTGCCCAACTACGACGATGGCCGCGCCGACACCGCCGTCGTGAGGGACGCGCTCGAATGCGCGCTCAAGGACGCCGGCGTGCGCCTGTGCGAGCCGGTCAAGGCGAGCGTGTATGTCGCCCCCGATACTGGCGGGCTGCCCAAGTTCCTCGAAGAGGCGTTCAAGAACGCTCAGCCGATAGGCCGCGTCATCGCCGAGGAAGACGAGGAAGACGAGGAAGACGACGAGACCCTGACCGAGCTGGAGCACATGCGCGACGTGGCCGACAAGGCCTATACGGCGCTCTCCGACCTCGCCCTGCACTGCCACAACCGCCGCGAAGACGTGGCATGGGGCATCGCGCGCCGCGCAGCCGAGGACGCGCACGCCCTCGCCACGTTCGTCGGCGACTGGATCGAGGACATGGAGGACGAGGACTAGTGGCCGGCGAAACCGTCATCACGATCATCGGCAACCTCACCGCCGACCCCGAACTGCGCACCCTGTCCAACGGCAATCCGGTCGCGTCGTTCACGATCGCCAGCACGCCCCGCACCTACAACCGCCAGACGCAGCAGTACGAGGACGGCACGGCGTTGTTCCTGCGCTGCTCGGCGTGGAACGACCTCGCCCGGCACATCAGCCAATCATGCTCGAAGGGCATGCGCGTGATCGCCCAGGGCTGCCTCTCCCAACGCTCGTATCAGGCGCAGGACGGCACCAACCGCACCGTGGTCGAAATGACCGTGGACGAGATCGGCCCCAGCCTGCGGTACGCGACCGCGCAGGTCACGAAACAGGGCGGCCGCAACGGCTATCAGGGCGGCGGCACCTACGGCAACCCGAACGGCCAGCCCCCGCAGCCCCCGCAGCAGACGACACCGCCGCCGGCGTCCGACCCGTGGGCCAACGGCGGCAGCGGCCACACGCCGGACATGTTCGCCGCCGACACCGGCGAACCGGAATTCTAGAAAGGACACCCTCATGGCAAAGAAAAAAGACTCGAACCTTGTCCAGGACGCGCTCATACCCGACGAAATGAGCCCGCTGAGCCTGCTGGGCTTCAACAGCTCGTGCGCGAAGATCAAGCAGGCGGCCGTGGACTTCCGCCGCGCGGTCAACCACAAGATGCAGCTCGAAACCAAAGACGCCTACCTCGACAAGTTCCACCAGATCGACCCGTACACCGAGGCCGTGTACGACACGGACGCGCTCGCGCAGCACATCATCGACTGCGCCGAGGTCATCAACCGGCTGCTCACCTATCCGAAGGACGCACGCCGCGCGGTCCTGTACGACAACCTCCACGACAGCCTCGCCACGTTCGAGGAAAGCGCGCCCGACTATCCCGATCCCGACGACGATGCTGACGAGACCGACAGAGGAGAGTCTGTCGATCCGACCACCGGCGAGATCAAGTAACCACACATTGAGAGAGGCTTATATGCAGCAGGCAAACAAAAAAGCCACCCGCAACGGGGTGGCTCAGGAAAAGATGTGGTCGATATCAGCGCTCCGACGTCTCATCGGCTGGCACGACGTCTATGGTTTCTGCGTCCACATACGCCATAAAGCCGTCCGGCACTCCGTCATTGTCGTTGACGCACACAAATTCATCGTCCTCACGATCTGCCGTCAGTTCGACGAACTTGCGCAGCTCACCGAACGTAAGCTGCTCGAAATCAATCGTCACACACATGCAGCGCTGGGTCTTCTTGTCGTTGCTCATAAGTCGATTATCGCATGTCGTGAAGGCGGTGCGCCATGTCTGTGAACTTCGACAGCACCTTCGGCTTCGATCCGGCGGTGCAGGACAGCAGCATGGCCGCGCGCGGACTGTACGCGACGATGGTGACGTGGTGCGACCACCAGATATACACGCGGCCGGACTTGTTCGACGGCACCTTCGACCTCAAGCGCGTCAGAAGCATGGGCGGCACCGTCAGACTCGTGCGCGAACTCGTTGAAAACGGCCTCTTCGAAGAGGCCGGCGAAGGCGTGTACAGGGTCGTGACCCGTCGCGGCCTCGCCGTGTTCGGCAGCTTCAAGAACCAGAAGAAACCGCTTACGCCAGAGGAAGCCGCCGAACTGCACGAGAAGAAGGTCGCCGCCGGCCACGCCGGAGGCAAGGCGTCGGGCGAGTCCCGCAGGGCGAAAGCCGAAGCAGACGCGAAGCAAAACGAAGCAGATGCGAAGCAGACTGCTTCAACTTCAACAAAGCAAACAGGAAGCACTACCGTACCTAACCAAACCATGCCTTCTTCCTCCCCTGACCCCTCCGGGCCGGGATCGAAGCAAACCGCGTCGGTCGCCGAGGTCGAGGCCCGGCCGTTGGCCGACCCGTTCGCCACGGCGTGGAACGCCTACCCGTTCGCCACGGCGTGGAACGCCTACCCGAAGCACACCGGTTCGCGGCGGGAAGCCGAGAAAGCGTGGGCCGCAGCCGTGGCCGGGCACGACGGCACGTCCGCCGTGACGGAAGCGCAGCTCATCGGAGCCGTCGTCGCCTACGCCAAAACCATCGACCGACCCCAGTACGCGCCCAACATGAGCCGATGGCTCTCCAACGGCGCATATCTCGACCATCTGCCCAAACCGGCCAAACCCCGGTACACGTGGGGCATCTGCGACGAGCAGTGGCTGCAAGAGCACATCCTCAGCCAAGTGCCAGAAGGCAGCTTCGAAGGCTCGATCGTCGGCAGCTTCTGGGCCGCCGTCAAAACCGGCATCGACCCCACCGAAGCCGCCGAACGAGTCGTCACGGAACTCAACCGGAAAGGAAAACCATGAAACGAAAACCCACCACCGAAACCCGCCGGCAAGTCCTCGCAAGGGACGGCTGCAAATGCGCCATCTGCGGCCGCAGCATCGACACCGAGTGGAGCGGGTACAGCATCCACCACCGCAGAATGCGCAGCCACGGCAGCGGCTACGAACGCCTGCACGAGCCCGAAAACCTCCTCACCCTCTGCGGCAGCGGAACCACCGGATGCCACGGCTGGGTGCACGCCCACCCCAACCGCGCCTACCAGCTCGGCTACCTCGTCAGCATGAGCGACGACCCCATCGGCCAACCCGTCTACTACCGCACCGGCGGCTGGCAGCAACTCCACGCGGACGGCACACGCCATCCCTGCCCGCCACCCGAAAACCTCCCCGCCCACATCGACATCAAGAAAGGCGACGAATGAACACCCAACACGACATCACCGTCAGCGGCAAACCCCTCAACCCGCCAAAACCGCCAGCCAAACCCCACATGCTCCTATGGATCGACACCGAAACCACCGGCATCGACCCCCAGCAGTGCGAACTCCTGGAAGTCGGCATGCAGGTCACCGACCTGAAAGCCGAAACCCGAGGCGACAGCCTGCACCTGATCGTCCACCCCGACAACGTGCGCAACTGGACCATGCACCCCGAAATGCTCAAAGCCTACGAAATGCACCTCGCCAACGGGCTCATGCTCGCCTGCGCCGAAGCACCCAAGACCGGCTACGACTACAAGCACACCGCGCTCAACATCCACGAATTCCTCAACGACCAACTCAGCCAATACACACTCCACCCCGCAGGAACCAACGTGGACTTCGACCTGCGCCAGCTCGACGTGCACCTCAGCCGCCACCTCGAACACCCCATCACCCAAGGACTCCACCACCGAAAACTCGACCTCTCCAGCTTCCGCCTCGCCGACCAAGCCATCGGCGGCAACCCCTACCAAAACCACGCAGGCACCCACCGAGTCCAGGACTGCATCCGTCGGGACATCAACGACTACACCGCCTACCTCGACATCATCCGAACCGGCACCCAAGGAGACAGGCAATGAGCTGGATCAACGACCCCGTCAACAGCCCGAAGCATTACACCGACTCACACCCCGGCATGGAATGCATCGACCTGACCGCCGACACCACCTTCTGCCTTGGGAACTGCTGCAAGTACCTGTGGCGCTACCACAGCAAGGGCCGACCCTTGGAAGACCTCGAAAAAGCCCGATGGTACCTATGCCGAGTCATCGACTACGGCGAAAAGATCGCGTGGACGCGCCAACAGTACGACATACTCACGGCACTCGTCGCCCACACCGTCGGCGTCGAAGCCAGAACATGGGCAAAACTCAAGCAAGGCTACCCCGACCTCGCCCTCGTCCTCATCGACGAACTCATCAAACGGGAAAGAGACAAGCAATGAGCACACGCATCCACTGCGACCAATACGGCATTCCGACCGACATCAGCGAACTGGAGGCGGGGGAGTGAGTAGTCAGTATTGCAAGCCCACGGGTTCCGATCCGGTATGGCGTTGCCCGGTCTGCGGTCAATGGTGGCAACTCGACCTACCGGACGGCGACTTCTGGGAGCCTATGAGCACGCTCAAAGCGTTCCTGTTCTACCACGTGAAATGGAAGGCGGAACGCAAACACAGAAAGGCGGGCATATGACGCGCATTCGGATCATGTGCGATCGGACGGACGGCACCACCATCAAACTCGGCGACATCGAAACCGACAAGACCGGCAACACGATCTACTCGGCGCACCGCAGCCTCACGCAGGACGACATGTACCGGTACACCGCCACCCTCGCCCTGCTGCGCTGGATAACCCACCTCGAACAATTCAGCCAAATCACCAACCAAACCAAGGAAGACGCATGAGCATCGACCTGACGCAACAGGCGTTGAACGCGCTCGCCGACGCCGGACTCGGCAACGACAGTCCGGCCGAAGCCTACGTGATCGGATACGCCCAAGGCCATGACGACGCGCTCGCGCTCGCCATCGGCATCGAGCAAGCCATAAGCGCCACGCCCCTCACTCCCGACGAGATCGAACGACTCGCCCTCGTCCTCTGGGAGCATAACGGCGAGCGCCCGATCGTGTATGAGAGCGGCAAGCGCATCGCCGACCGTGAGCTCGAATGGTGGAAGCAGGTCGCGGTGAGCGCATGGGGTTTTATCAACGGAACGGAGAAGGAACAATGAGGAACGGCAGACCATACGCCATCAAGATCGCGCCCGCTGCGGTGATCGCCTTCGCGGCGCTCGCCGTCGGTTACGGGCTCGGTGAACAGGCGCAGCTCGGCGAACGGGATGTGCAGACCGTCACGCAGGAGGTGCGGCAGACCGGCGACGTCAAACGCCTGTGCATGACCGTCAAGACCGGCGAGCGCATCGACGCCATAAGCTGCGAGCTCATCGACCCGCTGAGCGGAGGCGTCAAATGAGACCACGACTCACTTACGCGCAGAAGAGTGTGCTGCTCCAGCTCGTCAACCACGGCGACATGCAGCCCGCCGACGGCAACCACAAACGCACCTTCCAATCCCTGGAGGAACGCGGATACGCGGAAGACGTCGGATACGGCCGCTACGCCATCACCGCGGCCGGCCAACACGCACTGCAAAGGGACTTGTCATGAAACGCCTCGGCATCGTCTTCACCTACAACGGCGGCCGATAGCCCATGAACTGGAGACATCAAGCCGCATGCCGCGACCACGACCCCGAACTCTGGTTCAGCGGCAAACCATACGAACAGGCGGCGGCGCTCGCCGTGTGCCGGCAATGCCCGGTCATCGACGAGTGCCGCGCCTTTGCCGACGATAACAACCGGATCAGCGGCTACCCGTTGCAGGGCATATGGGGCGGCAAGCAGTACGGCCGGACGAGCCGGCCGAGAAAGGAACGAGAATGAACGACATCGACATCGACGTTAACGTCACCGCCTGGAAGATCGGGCCGGTCATCATCATGCGCGGCACCGCCACGCCCACCGCGAGGGTGTCGCACCCCGAATGCTTCGGCCGGTTCACCGTCATCGCCCTCTCCTGCGACGGCGCGATCCGCAAGTGCATGCGCCGCGTCGCCATGATGTGCGCCAGGCACTCCGCATGCGAACGGCTCGACCGGCAGGAGGCGAGGGGATGAAAGTCACCGAAGGCGTCAGGAGGATCATCGTGGAATGGCGCGGCAAGGGTGTGCCGCCGGAAGAGACCGCGCAGTCCCTGCGCATCCCCGTCGACGAGGTGAAGGCCATCATCCTGCAAGCCCACCCCGCGCCACCACAGCCGAAACGCCCCGAATTCCTCGAACCCCGGTACGCGCCGCCAAAACCCGCCGGCATCAGCGACAATAGACAGGAAAGTTAAAAAAATCGTTGAAATCAAGCCGCCCCCGGCCAATCCGCCACGCCGGGAACGGCGGCGAGGCAAATAAAAAGCCCCCACCTTGCGGCAGAGGCATTGCATTGTCCAAAAGGCAAGTCTAGCACCGACAAGGACGGGGGATATGGAACACAACTGCGTCATCTGCGGCAAACCGGCCGAGGCCACCATCTGCAAGGCATGCGCCCGAGACTGGGCGCGACGCCTCGCATGGCTCCTGAACGCCGGCATGCCAGCCCTCCAGCAGATCGCCTACAAACAAGCCACCACCCGCGAGCGCTCTCCTCGACACGGCAACACGGCGTATGCGGCCCCGCCGGTCAACGAGACCGCCCAAGCCCTGTTCAACGCGGTGGAGGTGCACTTGCAGCTCATGGGCGGCCGGCTCGGCATCAAGCCGCTCGGATATGACCGATACGAGCGGGCGCGCACCCTCATGCAATGGGCCGACCTCATCCGCCTGCTGCTGCGCCGCATGCGCGACCTCGCCCGGCTCGAAGACGCCTCCGGCCTGTACGCGGACACCCTGCGTCTTGCGGAACGGGTGGACGCGGCCACGTCGCACAGTGCGGAGAAGCGGCTCATCGGCGTATGCCCCGACTGTCTCAACGGTCGCGACGAGCAGGGGGAGCCGGTGCGCACGCCCATCTACGCCGCCCGAGACGCACGGTATGCGATATGCCCCGCCTGCGGCGCATGGCTCGACTTGCGGCGCACCAGGCTCGAATACCTGCGCAGCGCGGGCCTCATGCACATCACCCGCACCCAATCCGACGCCGCCCGTTGGATCAGGGCCAACACCGGCGTCAACGTGAGCGGCAACGACCTGAAGAACTGGCGCGCACGCGGCAAAATGCCCGGCACAAGACACATCGAGGGCCCCTATTGGGCGTGGAATGTGCTGGAGCTCTTGGCGTGCGCCCAGGCCAAGGACGAACGCGACCACGACGACGCTTGACCCCTGACCCGGTTCCGTGTTACGCTGTCGCGTGTAATCGGAGTATCGGAAAAGCCTGTCCCATCGGGGATGGGCTTTTTTCGTATCCGATCCCCTTGGATGGTTGGCCGAGCGGTCGAAGGCACCCGCTTGCTAGGCGGGCAGGCATGACAACCGACCTCATGCTTCGCGGGTTCGAATCCCGCACCATCCGCCAGCCGCCGCCGGCACCGTGCGCAACCGGCGTATGCGGCACCCGAGAAACCACCACAGACAGACGCCTCGCCGGCGGTTCTTTCCTCTTCTTCCCGCCGGCGAGCGCAGTCTGTCGATCCGTACAGGCGTTCGATTGGAGGCGTGCGTGGGCAATCCGCGGTACAGCAATGGCTATCGCCGCCGGCGCGAGCGCGAGCGGTGGCGGCACATGCGGGCCGACTGCTACATCTGCCATCGGCCCATCGACTACGAGCTCAAGGCACCGCATCCATACAGCTTCGTCGTGGACGAGACCATCGCCCTGGCGCGCGGCGGCACGCTCACGCACGACAACAGCGGGCCCGCGCACCGATGGTGCAACGCCATCAAAGGCACGCACAGTCTGGCATGGGCGCGCGAGCGCGTCGCCCAGCTCATCGCCCAGGGCAAGGCCCCACAGCGCACAGAGCCAACCCAATCCGGGCCGATCCGCTGCTCAGACTGGTTCGGGGGTGGGGAGTAGACCCCACCCGGCCCCGCCGGGGCGACCACGGGCAAAGCGCCGTTTTTCCCCCGGGCTTTTTTCCACACTCGAACGGAGGCCGTCTTGGTGTCCAGAACGTCGAAAACCCCTCGCTCGAAGGGCTCGTCGAAGTCCCATAGGGTCAGCAATGCCGCCGCTTCCGGGGATCGCCGCCGCCTCCTGGTGGCGATGCGCAACCTGATCGCCGAAAAGCTCGACGAAGGGTCGATAAGCTCACGCGACCTCGCGTCATTGACGAAACGGCTCGCGGACATGAGCGCCGAGATCGAGGCGATCGACAAGGCGTCGAACGGGCACGATCCGGCCATGCAGGCCCTGGACACGGAGGACGAACGATTGGATGAACATGAGGATTGACGGGGCGAGCTGCCAGATCATCCCCGACGATTTGTACACCAGCGGAGAGCCGAGCCTCAACAGGCTCGCCGCAGCGGCGGGCGACCGGTTCGACGTCTGGCAGCGGCAGATCAACCGGATCATCCTCGCGAAAAGCGCCGACGGCTTCTGGAGCGCCCGCAACGCCGTGCTGTCGATCCCGCGCCAGACCGGCAAGACCTACGACATCGGCTGGATCGCGATACACCGCTCCGCCCGAACCCCCGGCATGCGCATCGTGTGGACGGCCCAGCACTTCAGCGTCATCAAGGACACGTTCGAAAGCCTGTGCGCGATCGTCCTGCGCCCCGAAATGAGCGGTCTCGTTGACCCCGACCACGGCATATCCCTGGCCGCCGGCAAGGAGGAAATACGCTTCCGCAACGGGTCGCGCATCTTCTTCCGCGCGCGAGAACGCGGCGCATTGCGCGGCGTCAAGAAGATCGCCCTGCTCGTCATCGACGAGGCCCAGCACCTGTCCGACTCGGCGATGGCGTCGATGCTGCCGACACAGAACCGCGCCTGGAACCCCCAGACCATCTACATGGGCACCCCGCCCGGCCCAAGGGACAACGGCGAAGCGTTCACCCGCCTGAGGGACAAAGCGCGCGCCGGCCGCACCCACTCGACCCTCTACGTCGAATTCACCGCAGACCGCGACGCCGACCCCCTCGACCGCGACCAATGGAGGAAAGCCAACCCCAGCTACCCGTCCCACACCAGCGACGAATCCATCGCCAACCTGTGGGAAAACCTCACCGGCGACGACTTCCGGCGCGAGGCCCTCGGCATCTGGGACGAACACGCCCTCAGCCAAGCCATCGACCGCCGCCAATGGGAGGAAGCCACCATCGAGCGCCGCCGCCCCGGCGGCGTCATGAGCTTCGGCATCGACATGAACCCCCAACGCACACGCCTGACCATCGGCGCATGCATGCGATACGACGACAACACCGCCCACATCGAACTCGCCGAATACCGGGACACCAACCAAGACGGCACCATGTGGGCCGTCAACCTCATCGACAAGGTCTGGGAACAAACCGCCGCGCTCGTCATCGACGGGCAAAGCCCCGCCACCGCGCTCCTGCCCGACCTCGCCCAGGCCGGCGTCACCGTCACCGTCACCGCCGCCACCGACATGGGCCGCGCCTGCGGCCGCCTCCAGGACATGCTCAGAGACGGCACCCTCACCCACCTGCCCGAAGACGGCCAACAACCACTCTGGCAAGCCGCCAACAAAGCCACCACACGCCCCATCGGCAAAAACGGCCTCTTCGGATGGAACCGACCCGACGACGACACCGACATCAGCCCACTCAACGCCGTCACTCTTGCCCTCCACGGGGCCATGACCACCAGAAGAGACCCCACCCAAGAAACGGAGACATGGTTCTAATGCCCGCCACCGACCACAACGGCCTCGCCATCACCAACCCAGCCACACAAGACGCCTACCTCGCCGTCCAATCCGCCAACATCACCCGCATCAAAGGCGTCGAAGACGACGACATGCCCACCATCCAAAAACTCCTCACAACATGGCGCGACCACTACGCACGCAACATGCTGAGAGCCGAATACTACCAAGCCCGATACCGATACAACGGCGTCGCCTACAGCGTCCCCAAAGAAATGCGCGCCCTCGCCAAACCGATGATCGGATGGCCCAACAAAGCAGTCCGAGCGCTCGCCGACCTCAACGTGTTCGAGGGCTTCGACGCGCCCGACCCGCTGCAGGCGCAGGTGGACGAACTCGTGGACGACAACGCATGGGACACCGACGTCTCCGAGGCGATCACCAGCGCCTACATCCACGGATGCAGCTTCATCACCGTGTACGAAGACCCCGACGAACCCGGCCGCATCCTCATGCTGCCCCGCTCGGCCGACTGGAGCGCGGGCATCTGGGACCGCCGACGCCGCCGCCTCGGCTCGGCCTTGACCATCACCGACAAGGACGACAGAACCGGGCGCATCACCGCGTTCACCGCATGGCTGCCCGGCAAGGTCTACGAAATCGACGACAGCGAAGGCCAGTGGACGGCGCGGACGATCGAAACCCACCTCGACCGGCCAAGCGTCGTGCCCCTCGTCAACGACGCCCAGTCCTACCATCCGCTGGGCAACAGCCGCATCACCCGCACGCTCATGAACCTGACCGACTTCGGCCTGCGAACCATGGTGCGCATGGAGGCCACCGCCGAATTCTATGCAGCCCCCCGCGTGTGGTTCATCGGAGCGTCGAAGAAGTTCACCGACGACACATGGAGCAGCATCGTGAGCGTCATGAACGGCATGCCCGCCAACAAGAACGGCGACAAGCCCACCATGCAGCAGCTCCAGCAGGCATCCATGACCCCGCACGCCGACATGCTGCGCACCATCGCCCTCATGGTCAGCTCGGAAACCGACATCCCCGTCAACGACCTCGGCATCACGATGGACAACCCCGCCTCGGCCGAGGCGATGGCCGAAGCCGAACGCAAACTGTCCCGCACCGCCGACCGGCAAAACAAGCGCTTCGGCCGCGCGTTGAAGGAAGCCATGAGCATCGCACTGGCCTATCAGGGCGCAGACCCCGACGCATTGCGCGAACTGCGCCCCATCTGGGCACCGGTCAAGGAAACCAGCGACGCCGCCCGCGCAGACTGGTACCAGAAGGTCGCATCCACCAACCCCGACTTCGCCGACAGCGACGTGGGACTCACCCGCGCCGGCCTGACATTGGACGAGATCAAAGCCCACCGGGCCTACGAGAAGCAGAAACGCACCGAAGCGGCCGTGGACACGCTACGCGCCCGCCTGCACGCCGCCGATCAGACCGCCACCGGAACGGAGGCCGAGAATGGACAGCAACAGCCTGCCGCCGAGCAACCTCAGCCCGGCGCAGCGTAAAGCGTTCAACAGCCACCTCAACGACCTGTGGGACGACTACCAGGACGAACTGTCCGACCTCATCATCGAGGCCAAGACGATGGTGCCCAACAGCCTCTACTTCGGCGATGATCCCACCGGCCAAGCCCGCCTACAACTGGAAGACTACGCGCGCAAGGCCAACCTCATCGCACAGGACTACTACAGGAACGTGCGAGCCGCATGGGCCGAAGCCGCCGGCATCACCATGCCCGATTACAAGGAGGCGCAGGTCAGCTCAGACCGCGCCTTCTGGCAGATCGTCGGCGGCTACAACAACACCATGCACGTCGGCGCGAAATTCACCGACGTCATCAACGGACGAAGCAAAGCCGGCCTGACCATGGATCACCTCTGGGCCGTCAACACGCAAGGCTACACCGAAGACGACTGGGCGCGCCTCGCCAAGGACATCATCAACGAGACCGCACGCCTCACCGGACGCTTCACCGCCCAAAACGACCCCACCCGCCCCAAATACGCGCGAGTCCCCCAAGGAAAGACCTGCGCGTTCTGCGCCATGCTCGCATCCCGAGGCTTCGTCTATGCCAGCGAGGACACCGCCGGCAAATGGAACAGATACCACCACGACTGCGACTGCAAGATCGTCCCCTCATGGGGAGAGACCAAACTCGAAGGCTACGACCCCGACAAGTTCAAGCGCATGTACAAGGCCGCGAAATCACGAGCTGGCACTTCGGAAACCAATGCCGTAATGAAGACCATGAACCACATGTTTCCCGACGAGCTCACCTCTGGGGTGTTCGAACTATCGGCCGAATGGCCCGCCGAGGTCATCCAGCCACGGGCGAAAACATGGGATCATGTCTTCGAGAACCACGGTCCCGACGCGACAGTACCCGGCAAGACCCATTTTCCGAAGGAATGGGACGAGAAGAAAATCAAGTGGGCTGTAGAGGAGACCGTCGTGGCTCCCGACCTCGTCATACCGGCTGGCAGGGAACGTCAAACCCTGTATAAGATAGTGGAAGACGAGATCGTCCGCGTGTGGCTCCAGAAAACCAGAAACACCGGCGGTCGATTCACCGTCCACACGGCACACCCAGTCGTGCCGCAGCAAAAGGAGAAGCTATGGCAACAGATTCGCAATGCGAAGCCGCATACCGGCGGCTGAGGCCATACTGCGACGTCCTTGAGGAAGCCGAGGAACTGGATTACGGCCTAGCCGCCGGCGAACAGTACTACGCCCTGAGCTGGCTCATCGCCGCGATCCTCGAAAACCACGTAACCGTGCCGCAAGAACCCCTGCTCGACGCCTTCGGACTGCTCGAAGATGAAGACAAGGACGAATACGCCTCGGCCCTCGACAAAGAACTGGCCCAGCCGACATAGCTCCGGCCCATTCAAGCCACCCTCGCCGGGTGGCTTTTTCAATGCCCGAAGACGGGCATCCAAGTTTTCAGCCACCCGCACGGGTGGCTTTTTCAATGCCCGGAAAGGGCTCAACCACAAGGAGAACAACCATGTTCCTCAACCACACACCCCGTCACGTCCGATTCGTCGCGGCCCCGCCGGAAGGCGGCATGGCTTCCGGCGGGGCCGACCAGCCAGCCGCGTCTTCCGAATCCGAGGATGTCGGCGAACCGATCGACTGGGAAGCCAAATACAAGGAAGCCCTCGGACACTCGCGCGACTGGGAAAAGAAAGCGAAGGCCAACAAGGCCGCCGCCGACGAGCTGGAAAAGCTCAAGGAAGCGAGCATGACCGAACAGGAAAAGGCCGCCAAACACGTCAAGGAACTCGAAGACAAGGTCGCCTCCTACGAAACCGCCAAGCAGCGGGCCGAGTGGAAGGCGCAGGCGGCGGCCCAGACACGCGGACCCGCCGTGGCTGCTTC
>OGPB01001115.1_pt1 | contig 16063 bp, 10 predicted proteins | sample 1552821 | NCBI WGS metagenome assembly OGPB01 (sample SAMEA2580192, study PRJEB22360) | human gut metagenome | biome: human gut; feature: human-associated habitat; material: faeces | place: Denmark | collected 2008/2010 | reverse complement strand
GCAGCAGCTGCGAGAGATCTTCCTCGTCGGCGACGTCGTCGTTGTTCTCGAGGATGTAGAGCAGGTCGTGGGCCTCCAGGCCGTCACGGAGCTCCTCGATCGCCTTGGCACCAATACCATCGATGCGCAGCAGATCCTCCTCGGACTTGCCGACCAGGTCGCCGACCGTCTCGATGCCGACCTCGCTGAACTTGTTGGTCCAGCGCTGCGACACACCCAGGTCGTCGAACAGGTACAGGCGAGCCTTCTCGGCGGAGATGGTGTGGCCGTTGCGGGTGAAGGAACCGTCAGCACCACCGAACTCGTCGTAGCCGGCCCAGTCGAGCTGCTGCGGGAGCTGCTCGTCCAGGTCCTTGAGCTCAACCGGAGCCCACTCGGGCAGCGACTTGGCGTTGGGCGAAGCCGGACCGTCGATGTCCACGTAGCCGTCGGCCGTGCGATACGTCAGCTTGGCGTTGGCGTACGGCTTGAGGCCGGTACCGGCGGGGATCTTCTTACCGACGATGACGTTGGACTTAAGGTCGAGCAGGTGGTCGACCTTGCCCTCGATGGCAGCCTCGGTAAGGACGCCAGCGGTACGGATGAACGAAGCGCTCGACAGCCAGGAGTCGATGTTGGACGCGACCTTGAGCGTACCCAGGATGACGGGCTCGGCCACAGGAGCTTGACCGCCCAGACGGGCAACGCGCTCGACCTCGTCGGCAAACTCGTAGCGGTCGACGTACTGACCAAGCAGGTACTTGGAGTCACCGGGGTTGGTGATCTGAACGCGACGCAGCATCTGACGTGCGAGCACCTCGATGTGCTTGTCGTTCAGGTCGACGCCCTGGCTGGTGTAGACGTCCTTGACGCTCTCGACGAAGGTGTGCATCGTCGACTCGATGTCGGTCAGCTTGCGCAGGTTGCGGAAGTTGACGAAGCCCTTGGTGATCTGGTCGCCGGCGCGAACCTCGCAGCCGTCCTCGATCTCGGGCATAAAGCGCACCGATGCGGGGACGCGACGCTCGTCGAGAACACGGGTGTGATCCTCGGAGTCGGTGAGCGTCAGCACGTACTCGGACTTCTCGGGCTTAATCGAGAGGTGACCGGAGTACGGAGCCAGCTCGGCCTCGCGACCCAGGATCTTCTCGTTGACGTTACCGACGATATCGAACATACGGCTGACCGTAGGCAGACCCTGCGTAATATCGTCGACGCCAGCGACGCCGCCGGAGTGAATGGTACGCATCGTAAGCTGCGTACCGGGCTCGCCGATGGACTGGGCGGCAATAATGCCGACCGCGGTACCGATGGCGACCGGACGACGGGTGGAAAGATCCCAGCCGTAGCACTTCTGGCACACGCCGTACTTGGAGCGGCAGGTGAGCAGCGCGCGAAGCTTGACCTTCTTGAGGCCCGCATCGACCATCTTTTGGATGTCGGCGACCTTCTCGATGTAGCCGTCCTGCTCAAAGAGCACGGTGCCATCCGGAGCCACGACGTCCTCAATGAAGCAACGGCCGACGAGGTCGGTGTTGAGGTCGGTGGTGCCGGGGATGATGAGGTTGTAGGTGACGCCCTCGTGCGTGCCGCAGTCCTCCTCGCGGACGATGACGTCCTGGGCCACGTCGACCAGACGACGGGTCAGGTAACCAGAGTCCGAGGTGTGGGATGCGGTATCGACCAGGCCCTTACGGGCGCCGTAGGTCGAAATGAAGTACTCGAGCGGCAGCAGGCCCTCGCGGAAGTTCGCCTTAATGGGAAGGTCGATCGTCTCGCCGGACATGTCTGCCATCAGGCCACGCATGCCGCCGAGCTGACGCAGCTGGGTCTTAGAACCACGGGCGCCAGAGTCGGCCATCATGTAGAGCGGGTTCTCCTCGTCGAACATGTCGAGCATGAGCGCTGCGACCTTGTCGGTACAAGCGGTCCACTCGTTAACGACTTCGATGTGGCGCTCCGTCTCGTTGATGAAGCCCTCCTCGAAATACTCGTTGATCTGGTCGACGTTGGCCTGGGCGCGATCGAGCAGCTCCTGCTTCTCGGCAGGGATGAGAGCGTCCCACACCGAGATGGTGAGGCCGGCGCGGGTAGCGTAGTGGAAGCCGGAGTACTTGATGGCGTCGAGGATCGGGCCGACCTTGGCCTCGGGGTAACGATCGCAGCAGTCGGCAACCAGCTTGGCCACATCGCCCTTGACCATCTTGTAGTTCATGAACTCGTAGTCTTCGGGCAGGCACTGGCGGTTGAAGATGATGCGGCCGATAGAGGTCTCGAAGCGCGCGGTCTTGTTGCCGGTGACGTCGTAGTCGACGAACTCGTTCTTGCCGTTCTTGACGCGGAAGATACGGGTGCCGTCCTCGTTGATGACGTTGGCATCGGCAGCGGACACGCGGACCTGGATCTTGGCCTGCATGTCGACCTCGGAACGGCAGTCATAGGCGTGCAGCGCGTCGTCGAAGCTGGCGAACACGTGGTTCTCGCCCGGCAGACCCTCGCGGACCTGGGTGAGGTAGTACACACCGATGATCATGTCCTGCGAAGGGATGTTAACCGGCTTGCCGGATGCCGGCGAGCGCAGGTTGTTCGCAGAGAGCATGAGCACGCGAGCCTCCGCCTGAGCCTGGCTGGACAGCGGCACGTGAACAGACATCTGGTCGCCGTCGAAGTCGGCGTTGAAGGGCGAGCAGACCAGCGGATGCAGGTGGATAGCCTTGCCCTCGACCAGCACCGGCTCAAAGGCCTGGATGGACAGACGGTGCAGGGTCGGTGCACGGTTGAGCAGCACGACGCGGCCGTCGATGACCTCTTCGAGGATATCCCACACAAAGGTGGCACCGCGGTCGATAGCACGCTTGGCGCCCTTGATGTTCTCGACCTTGCCAAGCTCGACCAGGCGCTTCATGACGAAGGGCTTGAAGAGCTCAAGCGCCATGGTCTTGGGCAGACCGCACTGGTGCAGCAGCAGCTTGGGGTCGGTAACGATTACCGAACGGCCGGAGTAGTCGACACGCTTACCCAGCAAGTTCTGACGGAAACGACCCTGCTTGCCCTTGAGGGCCTCGGCGAGCGACTTGAGCGGGCGACCGCCACGGCCAGAGACCGGGCGACCACGACGGCCGTTGTCGAACAGGGCGTCCACGGACTCCTGGAGCATGCGCTTCTCGTTGTTCACGATGATCGCAGGGGCGTCCAGGTCGAGCAGGCGCTTCAGGCGGTTGTTGCGGTTGATGACGCGGCGGTAGAGGTCGTTCAGGTCGCTGGTCGCGAAGCGGCCGCCGTCGAGCTGGACCATCGGGCGCAGATCGGGCGGAATGACCGGGATGACGTCCAGGATCATGTTCGCGGGGCTGTTGCCGCCCTTCAGGAAGGCGTCAACGACCTCGAGGCGTTTGACGGCCTTCTCGCGCTTCTGCTTCTGGGAGTCCTCGTCGGCGATGATGGCCTTGAGCTTCTCGGCCTCGGAGGGGAGGTCGATGGCAGCGAGCAGGTCGCGGACGGCCTCGGCACCCATGCCACCCTTGAAGTACATGGAGTAGTAACGGGTCATCTCGCGGAACAGCGGCTCATCGGAGATGAGGTCGCGCTCGGTGAGCTTCATGAAGGCGTTGAAGGCGTCCGTGCGGAGCTGCTTCTCGTCCTTGCACTCTTCCTCGATGTCGACGATGCCGGAGGCGATCTCCTCGGGGGTCAGCGGCTCCTCGTCGGAGAACTCGTCAAAGTTCTCGGGGTTGCCCTGCTCCTTGAGGGACTCGATCTGGCGGGCGCACTCGGCATCGATCTCTTCCAGATCGGCGGCGAGCTCCTCGCGCAGGTCGTCAGCGTCGGCCTCGCGAGCCTCGTAGTCGACCTCGGTGATGATGTAGCTGGCAAAGTACAGAACCTTCTCGAGGTCCTTGGACTTGATGTCGAGCATACGGCTCATCGGGAAGCTCGTGGGGCTCTTGAAGTACCAGATGTGGGACACAGGAGCGGCGAGCTCAATGTGACCCATGCGGTCGCGACGCACCTTGGCCGAGGTGACCTCGACGCCGCAGCGCTCGCAGACGATGCCCTTAAAGCGGATGCCCTTGTACTTGCCGCAGGAGCACTCCCAGTCCTTTGCGGGACCGAAGATCTTCTCACAGAACAGGCCGTCCTTCTCGGGCTTGAGGGTACGGTAATTGATAGTCTCCGGCTTCTTGACCTCACCGTGCGACCAGGAACGGATCTGGTCGGCGGAGGCAAGGGAGATCTTTACCGAGTCAAAATCAGTAGCTTCGAAATCTGCCACAGTCAACTACTCCTTATCAGTGGTCGTGGCGGCGACAGCCTCGGGTGCCTCGGCGGTCTCGGAATCCTGGGCCTCGACGTCGGCGTCAACGCCGGCGAGCGCAGCCAGGTCGTCGAGAGCGGAGGTCTCCTCGGCGGTCACAGGGGCGGAGGCGTCCTCGTCGGCATCGTGCATGGGCTCGATGTCCAGCGCGAGGGAACGGATCTCCTTGACGAGAACCTTGAAGGACTCGGGGATACCCGGAACCGGGACGTTCTCGCCCTTGACGATGGACTCGTAGGTCTTGACGCGGCCCACGGTATCGTCGGACTTGACGGTCAGGATCTCCTGCAGGACGTTGGAAGCACCGTATGCGTACAGTGCCCAAACTTCCATCTCGCCGAAGCGCTGGCCGCTCTCGACGGCGAACCGCCGGGCCGCCGAACTGAGCCTTGCCGCCCAGCGGCTGCTGGGTAACCAGGCTGTAAGGGCCGGTCGAACGGGCGTGGATCTTGTCGTCGACCATGTGGCCGAGCTTGAGGATGTAGGACGTACCCACGGTAATGGGCTCGCGGAACTCCTCGCCGGTGCGGCCATCGAACAGACGGGTCTTGCCGCGCTCGTCAAGCTGGGTGACAAACTCGGGGCGCATGTGATCGCCAAAGGCAGCGGTGGCCTTGTTGAGCATGTTCTTGTTGGCACGACGGATGACCTCGGCAATCTCGTCCTCCTTGGCGCCGTCGAAGACGGGCGTCGAGACGAAGAACGGACCGGGAACATACTTGTCGGAGTCGGCATCCTCGGTATCCCAACCGCAGGCAGCAGCCCAGCCAAGGTGGCACTCGAGCAGCTGGCCGACGTTCATACGCGAAGGAACGCCCAGCGGGTTGAGGATAACGTCGATCGGGGTACCGTCAGCCATGTAGGGCATGTCCTCGACCGGCAGAACGTTACAGATAACACCCTTGTTGCCGTGGCGACCGGCGATCTTATCGCCCTGCTGGATCTTACGACGCTGGGCGACGTAGACGCGCACCTGCTCGTTAACGCCGGGAGCCAGATCGTCGCCGTTCTCGCGGCTAAAGCGGACGACGTCGATGACGCGGCCGTAAGCGCCGTGAGGCATCTTAAGGGAGGTGTCGCGAACGTCGTGAGCCTTGGCACCGAAAATGGCGCGCAGCAGGCGCTCCTCGGCGGTTAGAGCACTCTCGCCCTTAGGCGTGACCTTGCCGACCAGGATATCGCCAGGGCCGACCTCGGCGCCGATGCGGATGATGCCGTCCTCGTCGAGGTTGGCAAGCATGTCCTCGGAGAGGTTCGGGATCTCGCGGGTGATCTCCTCGGGGCCAAGCTTGGTGTCGCGGGCATCGATCTCGTGACGGGTGATGTTGATGGTCGTCAGCAGGTCCTCGGCCACCAGGCGCTCGGACACGACGATACCGTCCTCGTAGTTGAAGCCTTCCCACGGCATGTATGCCACGGTGAGGTTCTGGCCCAGTGCGAGCTCGCCATGATCGGTCGAAGGACCGTCAGCCAGGGGCTCGCCCTGCTCAACGGTGTCACCGACGCGCACGAGCGGACGGTGGTTGATGCAGGTGGACTGGTTGGAGCGCTGGTACTTGGCCAGGTGATACTCGTCCATGCCGCCGGCATGCTTGACGATGATCTTGGCGGCGTCGGCAAAGATGACCTCGCCGGCGTTCTTGGCCAGGGTGACCTCGCCGGAGTCCAGAGCGGCGCGACGCTCCATGCCGGTACCGACATAGGGAGCGGCAGGGTGAACCAGCGGCACGGCCTGACGCTGCATGTTAGCGCCCATCAGCGTACGCTTGGCGTCGTCGTGCTCGAGGAACGGGATCAGCGTGGCTGCGACGGAGAGCATCTGACGCGGCGAGACGTCCATGTAGTCGACGTCCTCGACAGGCACGTCGGCGGGAGCGCCGAAGGAACCGTCGAAGTCGCGGGTACGGGCGATCACAGTGTGCGGACGGACGATCTTGCCCTCGGCATCGGTCGTGATGAACTCGTTGGTCTTGGGATCGAGCGGCGTGTTGGCCGGCGCGATGACGTGCTTCTCTTCCTCGTCAGCGGTCATCCAGTCGATCTGGTCGGTGGCAACGCCGTTCTCGACGCGACGGAACGGAGCCTCGATGAAGCCGTACTCGTTGACGCGGGCGTAGAGGGCGAGCGAGCCGATCAGGCCGATGTTGGGGCCTTCGGGGGTCTCGATCGGGCACATGCGGCTGTAGTGCGAGTTGTGGACGGCGCGGACGGGTCGGCACGTTGGTGCGGCGGCTGGAGCCGGACTTGTGGCCGGCAAGACCGCCAGGGCCGAGTGCGGACAGGCGGCGCTTGTGGGTCAGACCGGTCAGGGGGTTCGCCTGGTCCATGAACTGCGAGAGCTGCGAGGAACCGAAGAACTCCTTGATGGAGGCCACGATCGGGCGGATGTTGATGAGCGACTGCGGGGTGATCTCGTCGATGTCCTGGGAGCTCATGCGCTCACGGACGACGCGCTCCATACGGCTCATGCCGATACGGAACTGGTTGGCGACGAGCTCGCCGACGGTACGGATGCGGTTGCCAAAGTGGTCGATGTCGTCGACCTTGAAGCCCTGCTCGCCGGCAGCGAGGGACAGCAGGTAGCGCAGCGTCGCGACGATATCCTCGTCGGTGAGCACCGTGACCTCTTCCTCGGTGGTGAGGTTGAGCTTCTTGTTGACCTTGTAACGACCGACGCGGGCCAGATCGTAGCGCTGCGGGTTAAAGAGCAGACCCTCGAGCAGGCTGCGGGAAGCGTCCACGGTGGGAGGCTCGCCCGGGCGCAGGCGACGGTAGATCTCGATAAGGGCATCCTCGCGTGTGAGGGCGGTGTCGCGCTCCAGGGTGCGCTTGATCACATCGGAGTTGCCGAGCAGCTCGATGATGTCGTCGTTAGTGACGGCAATGCCAAGGGCGCGCAGGAACATCGTGGCACTCTGTTTGCGCTTACGGTCGATGGAGACCATGAGCTGGTCGCGCTTGTCGACCTCAAACTCGAGCCAGGCACCGCGGGACGGGATGATCTGGGCCTTGTAGATCTGCTTGCCCGAATCCATCTCGGAGCTGTAGTACACGCCCGGGGAGCGGACGAGCTGCGAGACGACGATACGCTCGGTACCGTTGATGATGAAGGTGCCCTGATCGGTCATCATGGGGAAGTCGCCCATGAAGACGAGCTGCTCCTTGATCTCACCGGTCTCTTTGTTGGTGAGACGGACGTCGGTCAGAAGCGGAGCCTGATAGGTCATATCCTTCTCGCGGCACTCCTCGACGGTGTGCGCGGGGTCGCCGAACTGATGCTCGCCGAAGGTAACCTCGAGAACATGGTTCTGGCTCTGGATGGGGCTGGATTCCTTGAACGCCTCACGAAGGCCCTCGTCCTTAAAACGCTCAAAGGATTCCCTTTGAACAGAGATAAGGTTGGGGAGCTCCATGGCCTCCGGGATTTTCCCGAAGCTGACGCGCTTGCGCTCAGTGGCAGTGTATGCGTAGGTCACCAGGTTTTTCCTCCTTCACGGAAATGCTCGGTGGGTTGGCGAGGCATAGCTTCGCCAGTTATCGCAACCTAATAGTCTATCAGGTACCGACCGTTGGGCAAGAAAAGCCTTGACGCGATTGAGTTTTTGGAGTAGCAAAGTTTTTCGACAGAAAACATGCAGGTAGATGTATCTGTATCGAACATATGTTCATATATTTTCTGTGAACAGAGAGCCAGCAATCGCAGCTCTTATAAAAAACGGGCGCGAACCGAGGTCCACGCCCGTAAATGTCGATGCCCGAAGGCTTACTTGCGCATCAATCCGCCGCGCTCGTCGATGGCGTCCCAGAAGGCATCGGCAAAGCGGGGATCGTTTGCAGCCATGAGGGCGTTAGTGGCCATCCAACCAGAGGGAGTGCCGGTGTCGTAGCCCGACAGCGGGTCGATGACAACTGCATACATGGCCTCGCGGTCGAGCGAACGGGCCATGGCGTCGGTGAGCTGGATCTCGCCGCCCTTGCCGGCCTGCTGATCTGCCAGCAGGTCCATGACCAGCGGGCTCAGCAGGTAGCGACCGACGATGTACAGGTTGGACGGAGCCGCCTCGGGAGCGGGCTTCTCGACCAGACCGCCGATGCGCCAGACAGCGCCCGGCTCGGCATCGGCAACGCCCTCGGCGCCTTCGAGCGAACCGACGCGCTCGCCGGCGATAACGCCGTAGCGGCTGACTTCCTCGGGCGAGCAAGCAGCGACGGCGATAACCGAAGCGCCACCGTGCTCCTTGGAAACGGCGAGCATCTTGTCGCAGATGTCGCGGTTAGGCACAACGTAGTCGCCCAGAAGAACCAGGAAGTTCTCCCCTGCCACGGCGTCGGCAGCAGAACGAATAGCATGGCCGAGGCCCTTGGGCTCGTACTGATAACGGAAGTCGACCGGCATACCGCCAGCGTGGGCGACAGCATCGGCATAGGCGTTCTTGCCGCGCTCGCGCAGCAGGTTCTCGAGCGAGCGATCGGGCTGGAAGTAGTTCAGCAGCTCGGGCTTGCCGGGAGAAGTAACGATGATGGCATCGTCGACCTCCTCGGGGTCGAGCGCCTCCTCAACGACATACTGGATGACCGGCTTGTCGAGAACCGGCAGCATCTCTTTGGGGGTGCACTTGGTGCCAGGCAGAAAACGCGTGCCAAGACCGGCGGCGGGGATGATTGCCTTCATGTTATTCAAGGATCCTTTCGCAGGCGCAAAAGCGCCCCATGCGTGCGGCACACAGCCGCAGACCAAATTGCGATACCCAAACATCTTACCGCTGGAATTATATGTCACTACAAGGCAGAGACAATTCTTCAGCAGGTCAACGCAAATTATTGCTCGAATGGTGCAATTTTATTGCCCAACGGCAGGACACCCGATAAGACGCAAATCACAGAACATGGCAGTTTGAGCAACCGATGTTGAGGGACCGAAAAACAAAAAAGACGGGGCTCGCAATGCGAACCCCGTCTGCAAAGAAATCTGGCGAGAAAGCCTGATTACTTGAGGGTGACAGCAGCGCCAGCAGCCTCGAGCTTCTCCTTGGCAGCCTCGGCGTCCTCCTTCTTGGCACCCTCGAGAACAGCCTTGGGAGCGCCCTCGACGACCTCCTTGGCCTCCTTCAGGCCAAGGTTGGTGAGCTCACGGACGGCCTTAATGACCTGGATCTTGTTGTCGCCGAAGCCCTCGAGCACGACGTCAAACTCGGTCTTCTCCTCGGCCTCAGCAGCGCCAGCAGCGGGAGCGGCGACAACAGCGGCAGGAGCAGCGGCGGAAACGCCGAAGGTGTCCTCGATAGCCTTGACGAGCTCGGAAGCCTCGAGAAGGGTCATTTCCTTAAGAGCATCGATGATCTCATCGGTGGTAAGCTTAGCCATTTCTAAGTCCTTTCGGTTTCCGTGCGGATGCACGGAGATCAGTTAAAACACGGCGCGAATGCGCCAGGGGTGCGGCGTTGCCGCCGCGGGTGAAAACAGCGACTAGGCTGCCTTCTGCTCGGAGACCTGCTGGATCGAACGAGCGAGACCAGAGGAAACGCCGTTGACGCAGACAGCGATGTCGCGAGCGAAACCGGAGATGAGACCGGCAATCTGGCCGAGAAGCTGGTCCTTGGTGGGCAGCTCGGCGATAGCCTTAACATCATCAGCGGAAACGGCCTTGCCGTCGGAGATACCGCCCTTGATCTCAAGGACGCCCTTGGACTTAGCGGAGAAGTCCTTAAGGGCCTTAGCGGCCTCGACCGGCTCGGTCTCGTAGAACACATAAGCGACGGGGCCGGCGAGGATCTCGTCGAGCTCGGGCTGCTCCTGGTTCTTGAGAGCGATCTTGACCAGGTTGTTCTTGTAGACCTTCATCTCGGCGCCGCACTCGCGAAGCTGATGACGCAGCTCCTGAGCCTGCTTAACCGTCAGACCGTTGTAGTTGACGACGAACAGACCGGCGTTCTCGGCGATACGGGACTCGATCTCTGCAACCTTGTCGATTTTGTACTGCTGGGGCATGAATTACACCTCCTCGAATTCTTTCCGGGCACGGTCCGCCACAAGGACGTGACGGGGGCATGTCCAAAAAGAAAGCCCCCGCGCTGCATGAGCGACGGGGGCGAGAAGACATATCTACTCGACCACCTCGGCTGGCGGGAAGTCCCATTAAGCTCGCGGGTAAGACCCGTTTGCGCCGGCTGTCTCTGGCAGCGGATTCGTGCGTGAACCGAAAGTATTATGGCGGGGACCCCGGCGTCGGTCAACGGGCACGAGGATTCGTACACAAACCCTGCATACGCTCCGGTCCGAGGGGCCGGGTTGAGATTTTCGCTCGGTCAAGTCCTGGCTCGCACGAAGAGCACATTAAGTGCTCTTCGGCTCGTGCGGAATCTACGAAAATCTCAACCCGGCCCCTCGGACCGGAGCTGCGGTAACTTTGCTACGAATCCTCGTGCCCGTTGAGCAACGCGCCCCACGCATAACCCTTATGTCGGTGGGCTGATGTGTTGCGTCCCGTTGGGCTATAAGGTTGAAATGAAGGTGGACAGGCGATTTAGGCCTTCGTCCAAATCTTGGTCGGAGACGCAGTAGCTTAGGCGGATGTGGCCTTCGGTTCCGAAACAGTCGCCCGGGACTAGGGCTACGCTTGCCTCTTTGATGGCTTTGATGCAAAAGTCTTCGCTGGTTAGGCCGAACTTTTTGATGCTCGGGAAAGTGTAGAAGGCTCCTGCGGGCTCTACTACGTCGAGGCCCATGTTGTTGAGGGCTGTAAGAACTCGTTTGCGGCGGGCTCGGTAGACTTCGAGCATGGGGGTTGGGTCGACGGTGAGGGCTCGGGCTGCGGCATCCATCTCGAAGGAGACGGCACTCGATACTAGGTATTGGTGAGCTTTTGCGATCTCGGCGATGACGGGTGCCGCTGCTGCGAGCCAGCCCAGGCGCCAGCCGGTCATGGCCCAGGGCTTGGAGAAGCTCTCGATGACTACCGTCTGCTCACGCAGCTCCGGGTGACGCTGGGCAAAGCGCTCGTAGCCATCCACATAAACCAGGCGGTTGTATACGTCGTCGCAGACTACGTAGATGCCCGACTGCTCCGTTACGCGCGCCACGGCGTCGAGCGATGCCGCGTTGAGAATGCAGCCCGTGGGATTGTTGGGCGAGCAGATAACGATGGCCTTAGTCGCCGGCGTCACGCAGGCACGAAGTGCGTCCTCGTCAATCTGAAATTGCGTAGGCTCCGTATCCAAAAAGACCGCCTTGGCATGGTTGGCCACGACGATGCTCTCGTACAGACCAAAGGCCGGCGTGGGGATGACGACCTCGTCGCCGGGGTTGAGCATGGCCATAAACGTAGCCGACAGGGCCTCGGTCGCACCATCGGTCAGGATGACCTCGTCAGCCGAATATGTAAGGCCCGCGTCCCCCATATATTTGGACAGCGCTTCGCGCAGGGCGGGACGGCCGTTGTTGGGCGGATAATGCGTGTCACCGCGATTGAGCGATGCAGTCACCTCGGCGCTAATCACATCGGGCGTGGGAAAATCGGGCTCGCCAAGCGCAAGCGCAATGCACCCCGGGTGCTGGGCGGCGAGCGCGTTAATCCGACGGATGCCGGAGGGCTTAAGCGTGGCAAGCGAGGTATTCATGGGCAGACGCATGGCGTTCCTTTCGTAAGGGTTGCACTAGGATAGCGCGGCGAGGCGTCACCAGACGGTGTAACCTAAACGGAAATGAACCGGAAAGGAGGCGGCATGGAGACGACCGCACGCGGCGATGTACCAAAAACGTTGCGAACCATTGCGTATATCAGCATTCCCGATAGCGCCGATCTTGAGTTTTTGCTCTGGGACCTACAGGATGCCATCGCCGCCTATGCACAGCTTTCCGGCACCGCGCTCCCCCACCCGGTCGATTTGGAGGCGGATGATGCCGGTGCAGTCGATGGCATGGTGCTGGCCATTGAAGATGTGGCTGACGATGAGACGTTGACAGCTATCGAGCAGGCGCTTGAGCGCTTTGGCGGTACGGGAACGCGCGTCTATGCCGCGATTCGAGCCGCACAAGAGGGCGCTAAGCAGGCGCGCGGGACCGCCGTTCGTCTGCACGAGGCATGTGAGCGCCTTGACCAATTGTGGTGTGGCGGCGTTGTCGTCTGTGCCGGCAGCGGTATTGCGGCGCTTCGCCACTCCCCGCGTATGGGTCTCTTGCGCCGACCATTTTCGGAAGCGATGGATAAGCTTGTGGGCGCTGTGCGCATGGGCTGCTCCATTGAGCATGCGCAGCGACTTGGCGGCGGCAATGCCGCCAACGTCGACACAGACGGCATGGTTTGCGCCGAGCCAGCCGTGCCCGCGCCGATCTGGCGAGGCGTTCTGAAACGTCTGGGCGCCCACGCTCAAACAAAAATCTAAATTAAATAACAGCCCAGTCAACGGCTTCGTGCCAACGCTCAACAAGACGTTCCAGGCGCCAGGCGGCATTGGCGGGGCTTGGCGAGGGCGGGACGATGGCGGGCAGCCCCGTCCGATCTTGCAAGTAGCGTTTGTAGAGTCGCCCTGCCGTACCGCCGTTACAGACAACGACCTCGGTCGGCGCGGCATCGGTAATGCACTCGATATGTGCCGGCACAACGTTACGAATGCTCGCGTCGCTCGAGCCCTTAATGTCGCAGCTCTCAATCACATCCCACAGGGCCACGCCACCGTTCAACAGCATGGATCGCTTGGCGGCAATCGAGGCGTCGAGCGTCGCGGGCTCACCACTCGCCAAAGGGTCGCCCTCGTTGGGTGGCACAGGCACACCGAGGCACGTGGCCATCACACGCCAAAAGCGGTTCTGCGGATTGCCATAGTAGAAGGCATTGGCACGCGAGAGCACCGAGGGAAACGACCCGAGCACCAAAACGCGCGAGCGCTCGTCAAACACGGGTTCAAACCCATGCTCAATATGTCGATAGCCCTCGTCCGGCGCTGTCATGATCTAGGCCCTCAACAGATAGCGCACCTCGTAGGGCGCAAGCTCAAGGGCACCCGTTAGCTCGACCGTGGGCGCGCCGTCGGCAAGTAGGTCGGCAAAGGAGCCGTTGAGCTCGCCGCCTCCAAAGGTATAGGGCTCGTTCACGGCATTGACCGCCACGAGCACCGTCGCGTCGTCGCAGGCGCGCTCGAACAGCAGCTGCTTGTTCTGGATCACCACGTTGCGGTACGCGCCGTAGTTGAGAGCACGTGCCGCCGCACCGTCTGCCGAGCGCAGGTGCGCGAGCTGCTTGATGAAGGCCGTCAGCTCGTTGGGCGCAGGCTCATCGAGCGCAGGTCGCAGCGCCCAGTCACCATCGGGGCCGCCCTTTTCGCCAGGAATCCCCCACTCGCTGCCATAGTAGACGCACGGGATGCCTGGCATGCCAAAGAGCGTGCCGTAGGCGGGACGCAGACAGGACTTGTCGGTGAGGATGCTCGCCAGGCGCGGCACATCGTGGTTGTCGACAAACGACAGCAGATGCTTGCCGCGATAAATGCACCACGGGTCACCGCCAAACTGGCGATGCAGCGAGTGGGCGATCTCGAACATGTTGACCGAGTTAAAGCTGGAGTACAGGCCCTTGTAGCACTCGTAGTTGGTGCAGGAGTCAAGCATCTCGTCATTGACGATCTGGTTGTAGTCGCCGTGGAGCGTCTCACCAATCAGCACAAAGTCGGGCTTGAGCTCACGGGTAAAAGTATGTAGGCGGCGCATAAAATCGCGGTCGAGCATATAGGCGACGTCCAGGCGCAGACCGTCGACGCCAAAGACGTCGGCCCAACGGCGCACGGACTCAAGCAGGTAATCGACCACAGCGGGATTTTGCAGGTTGAGCTTCACAAGCTCAAAATGGCCTTCCCAGCCCTCGTACCAAAAGCCGTCGCCATAGCAGGAGTCACCGTCAAAGCTAATGTGGAACCAGTCCTTGTACGGCGAGTCCCACTTACGCTCCTGCACATCTCGGAAGGCCCAAAAGCCACGACCCACATGGTTAAAGACGGCATCGAGCACCACGCGAATGCCATGGGCATGCAGCGTCTCGCACACGGCCGCAAAATCGGCATCCCCGCCCAGGCGACGGTCGAGATGGCGCAGGCTACGCGTATCGTAGCCATGGCTATCAGACTCGAGCGGCGGGTTGATGAGCACGGCGCCAACGCCGAGTTCCTGCAGGTAGTCGGCCCATTGGGCGATTTTCATGATGGGGGCATCGGGGTTGGACGCAGCGTTGGCAACCTGGGCGAGCTCGTCCTCGGCAACGGGTGCGGCGTTCTCGCGCGGAGCTCCACAAAAGCCCAGCGGATAGATTTGATAGAACGTCGTCTCGTATGCCCACATAGCAACCTCCCGGCAAGCTCAACACAACGACATCCATTGTATGCCCAACTTGTATCCTCTTCCCCAAAATAAGTTGCGGTGAAATAGTTCCTGCCTGGGCCTTCAGAGGCCTTAAACAGGAACTATTCCACCGCAACTGATGAGGGGACGTGATTAGGCGACGGGCTTTGCGCGGCGTATGGTCGGGAACATCACCGTGATGGCGAGGATAACGCCCACGACGGCAATCGCCCCGCCCACAAAGCCAATCCAGGCAATACCGGGACCCGAAACCACGGCGCCGCCGACCGCGGTGCCCGTACCGATGCCCAGATTGAACAGGCCCGAGAAGATCGACATGGCGACGGCCGACGAATCCGCCGGCGTGTACTTGATGAGCTCGGCCTGAAACGCCACGTTAAAGGCCGTGGCGCAGCAGCCCCATAGCGCGCAAACAGCGAGAACGGCGACGAGCGACGGTGCAACCGGACCCATGAGCAGCAGAGCCACCGGCACGCCGGAGAGCGTGATAGCCAAGAACGAGAAGCGATGTCCGTCGAACAAGCGACCGAACAGCCAGCTGCCCGCCAGGCCGGAGCAGCCGAACGCCGTCAACGTCATGGTAATAGCGCTTGCGTCGACGTGCGCGACCTGTGCCAGGAACGGCTCGATATAGCTGTAACCCGCGTAGTAGCCGGTCGCCATAAAAACCGTGACCGCGTAGAGCGCGATCAGGAGCGGGTTCTTGAGCAGCTCGGGCAGCTGTTTGACGGTAAAGCGCTCGCCCGCCGGCATAGCCGGGAACACCGCTGCCTGGTACACCACCGCGGCGGCAGAGAAGGCACCGACCACGGCGAATGTCATGCGCCAGCCCACGGCCAGGCCGATGGCGCGACCGAGGGGCAGGCCGAAGATCTGCGCGATGGACGAGCCCGTGGCGATCATGCTGATGGCGAGCGCGCCGTGGCGCGTGTCAACCAGACGCGAGGCCATAATCGAGGCGACTGACCAGAACACGGCATGTGCGCAAGCGACCACCAGACGCGCGCAAACCAAAATAGGATAGGTCGGTGCCGCAGCGGACAGGAACTGGCCGAGCGAGAACACAGCGAGCACGCCGAGAAGCATCCGCTTGAACTCAAAGCGCGAGGCAAACACCATAAGCGGCAGCGACAGCAGCATGACGCCCCAGGCGTAGACTGAAATCATGATGCCTGCCTGGGCCTCGGTGAGCGAGAACGACGCGGCGATATCAGTCAGAAGGCCGATAGGCATGAACTCCGACGTGTTGAATACGAACGCGCAACAGGCGAGCCCGATAAGCGGGAACCACTGCTTGAGCGAGATGCCATCTTGTCTTGCCTGGGTCATGTAGGAAACCTCTCCGATTGTCTTGGGCGGTGGGCGATTATATAGCAACGGGCCCTCACTCGCAAGAACAGATGGGGGGGCGCACTGTCAGCC
>OGPB01001105.1_pt1 | contig 16219 bp, 8 predicted proteins | sample 1552821 | NCBI WGS metagenome assembly OGPB01 (sample SAMEA2580192, study PRJEB22360) | human gut metagenome | biome: human gut; feature: human-associated habitat; material: faeces | place: Denmark | collected 2008/2010 | reverse complement strand
GCCACCATAGCGGCTGCCCATGCCGGCTGCCAATAAGAATAAAGTTGGTTTCATACTTAGTTATTATTTAAAAAGGTTAGTGTATCACAGTTGATAACGGTTGCAAATGTACAAAAATTTATGGCTGACAGAAGGGAGTTTTAGTTCATTCTTTACCACTATCCGTTCAAAAAGGTACATTTAGAACGGATAACCGATGGCAAAATGCAACGCCATGCTGTCCTTGAACTTGGGAATATTATAATACCCCGACTTCCCGGTATCATACGGATCATGCAGCCCGATACCCAAGTCCAGACGAAAAACAAGAAAGTCCAAATCGTAACGCAAGCCAAATCCCGTGCCTAAAGCAATCTGTTTCGGGAAATTCTTCAACGTAAATTCACCATCCGGGCGGTTTTCATCTTTACGCATCAGCCATACATTGCCGGCATCCAGAAACACCGCTCCATGCAAGTCGGCAATCATACGGAAGCGATACTCGATATTGGCTTCTATGCGAATATCACCCACGTGGTTGATATAGGTATATTTCCTATCCGTCTCGGGAGGATAGCCGCCCGGACCTATACTGCGTGCAGAAAAGGCGCGCACACTGTTGGCACCGCCGATATAGAACTGTTCCGTATAAGGTGCGGTCGTAGCGTTGCCATACGACCATATCACCCCTCCGGCAATACGCGAGGCTATCATCTGGTTCTTGTCTATCCGGTAATGGTACCTGAATTCCGAGTTCAGCTTCAAGAACTGTGCAAAAGGTACCCCGAAAAGCTTCTTTCCTTCCTCACTGAACGGCTTGCCGAAAATACGGTAGACGGCAGAAGTCAGGTTACCGGCCGACGCAACGGTGGTCTGCCACCAGATGGGGTTACGCTTGCCGCGCACGGAAGCGTTGTCATAAGTATAGGTGTACTCCATGGCAGGAATGAACTGGTCGCGCAAACTAACGTAGAGTGCCGGATTCTCGGCACGCAACGTATCGAAAGCGGCAGTAGGATTGCGCAGTACATTGAATGTCAACCGGAAAGGAGTTATACTGTGCCTGGAAGTCGATTTGGGCTGGAAGTCATAAGTGACATTACCGCCAAAAGCCAACAGCTTATAATACTTGGCACGGTTCATCTGGTCGGCATATAAACGGAAAGTCGTTGTAGCCGGGAAGTCATACTCACGGTCGCCCATCCTAGGAAACACCACGCGCGGAAAGATAAGCGAAGTGGAGATACCCAGTTCATAACTGTTCATCAAGGAAGAACTTGCCTTGCCCGTCTGCCATTCGTACGAACCGTTCAACTTCACATTCCAGCTTTCACCGCCACCGAAGACATTGTTCTTCGTCACCGTAAAAGCGGCACCCGGTCCCGTCTGGTTATTGCTCTTCATGGTGACATTAAAATCCAACTCCGCATCGTAGGGTTTATCGAGCGCGGCAATGACCCTCACATCCAATGTATCAGACACAAACGCCGTATCACGCGGTATATACTGCATCTCCGCATAACGGAAAATACCGACGCTTGCCAGACGCTCCTGAATACGGGTCTGACGGTACAAACTATACAAACTCTGCATAGAACGCTGGCGGGCAATACCTGCGCTGTCCTGTATCTGACGTTTCCGCCGATAACCTTGATAGTTCAACCAACGGTAAAGCATGTTGGGACGTACCGGAGGTTTGTTGTAGTAATGTATGGTCAAGCCTTTGTAATCCATGCTGTCATTGGGTTCCTGCCCCTGCTTTCCAAGAAGATAGACGGATTTACGCCCCACACGGAACTGCTTCTCGGCTACCTTTGGCATACCGGGAACGGGAATCAAGCGCATCTGGACATGCCCATTGGGAACCATCATGGTATCGGCCTGATAGGTTAGGTAGTCGGGACGGAAATAATAACAGCCCACATTACGCAGCAGGGTACTGATACGGGTACGCTCCCCATCCAAATCAGCCACATTGAATTGTTCTCCCGAACTGATAAGGGAACGTCGGCGTCCCAGCTCCATAATGCGAGTGGTACGCTCGCTGAAACCACGATAATATACCGTATCTATAAAGTAGGGGTTACGCATGTTCACCGTATATTGCAACTTTGCCTTCAGCGAGTCCTTCGGGTCGATAAATGTCTTGTAGCTGACGCTTCCGTTGAAATAGCCATAATCGCGCAGCAAGTTAACCGCCGCCTTCTGGCGTATATCGGGATTCACCGTAGACATAAGCACCGGAGTGGCGGCAAATTTATTGAATATCCACTTTCCGAATCCCTTCTCATACTTCTGGAAACCATTGTAAATCCACAGTCCGAAAGGAAAGGGATAGCGGATAGTAGAGCTTCCCAGCAACGAATTGTTCGGTGCCGTAGCAAGGGCGGCTTCCACCTCTTCCATAGCAATCTCACCAACAGACGTTTCACTGCGGTTCAATACAATCATCGGCTTTTGGCCGGTATAGAGTATCTCCCCCTCGGGCAAGTGCTTCGTGGTGGAGCAACCTGCCAGAAATATCAATCCTGCAATATATAATATCAGTCGTTTCATATCACATTCCTACTTTTTCATATCGCTATTTTCAGCCTCCGGTTTTATCTTTTTCTTCCTGAAGATGAAGAGTTCACTCAATCGGTCCATCTTCCGGCGCAGCACAAGGCCGACACCCGTTTCGGTTATCTCACCGTCGAGTATGCTTTCGTAGTTTTTATTATGGAATACACGGACATATCGAGTACCCGACGCATCAAGACGGTATTCCAGCGATATATTGTCAATGAATGATTCCGCATCGTTCGTGGCATTGGCCCCGGTGGACACTTTTCCACCGATGACTATCTGTACGCGGTCGTTGAAGAAACGCTGGGAATAACGAAAACTGAAGTCTTTCTGCGTGTCACCCGTTTCAGCAGAGGTACGGTCTTCCACACCTACACTGATATTGGCCCCTTTTATACCTCCCGCCAAGGAGTTTATCTGGCTCTGAAGCACTGAGTTCAAGGCGGCTCCCATTGACAAACCTCCTCCTTTGGCACCACTGTTCAGGTAAATACCCGTGGCAAGCATGGCAATGGCCTGCTTGCTACGCTCTTCTGCACCCATTGCCTGCAGCTCATTCTCTACTGCGGCATCTTCGGGCGCCGAAATATCGAATATCAAATCGGGAGCGTCAAGCCTGTTCTTGATGGAAATGGAAACATCGAAGTTCACCATGCGCGAACCGTCCCCGTCACCATCGGCCACAGAAGCACGCATACGTTCCGTAGCCTTCAGACTCAGCGTAGGATTCATAATATTCCCCCGCCAATCCACATAACTGCCGGGATTGAACTGGAACTCCTTCAACGGGATGATAGGCAGCGAATATTTCATGACGCCACCCGAAAGGGTATAGCGTCCGGTAAGGCTCATATCCCCTTGGGGAGTATACTGCATATTCAAATCACCGCCACCTTCCAGTTCGATGTATTTGCTGCGGTCGGGACTCAAGTCAGCACGAAGACGGACAGCATCGTCAATATGGACGGACATATACATTTCCAATCCTCCCAAAGACATGGCAGGAACCTCATCTGCTTTTACCGACGTCGTATCGGTGAACGAGGTAAAGGTAACCAGCCCACTGAGACGGTCTTCCACCGTTAAAGGGGAATCGGTCAACACGTAGGTTACGTTGGTATTGCCCAGCAAATTCATGTTTCCACGCATCGTGAGCCCGTCAAGCGGCCCCTTCACCGTGGCATGCAAGTCGACGAACACCTTTCCATACACCAGACTTTCGCGGGTACGCGGTGCATCCAGCAACGTATAGTTCTCTGCCAGCAGATTGAGGTTGGCAGTAGGACGCTCCATATTCCGGAAATCAACCTTACCGTCAATCGTAAACGGATTCTTGCTGGTGGTATAAATGGCAAACTTATCAAATATCAACTGATTGTCCTTTATCTGTACCGGACGGTTGTCGAACCAGTAACGTGCTCCCGCCTGGCGTGCATAGACAGACACACTGTCCAAAACAATATCACCATGCATTTGAGGCTTGTCCAGCGAACCGTAAATATAAAGCCCTCCATCAATATCTCCGGTAAAGGCCACCGTTTGGTCAGGGATGAATGCATTGGCCATCTTCAATGGAAAATGCTCGAAACGGGTGGACACTTCCAGGGTATCCTTTCCGTTCTTCTGCGTCAAGATACCGTCGGCGGTCATCACTTCTTCATTATCATATGTAAAATAGGTATTCAGATAGTGCGTATTCTTGTCGCCCGGCAACCAGGTAGCCCCCAGGCCGATGTCTCCAACCGGTTGGCGTTCGTAGGTCAGTTTCTCTACATTGGCTTCGGCAGACACCTGCAGGGAAGTGGCAGTCTGTATATAATTTGCTTCGGCAGAGAACAATCCCGTAAGCCGGGGCATATAAGGAAGTACCTCCGTAAGTTCATCCAGGCGCAATCGGCTCAGTTCTACGTTTATATTCTGCAAGGAAAGGGTATCATTCTTGTCGGATTGCATACGGAAACACAGACCATCGTCACTGTCCATATCAATATTGGCATAGACGCGCATATTCTTATGCAGATAAATCCAGTTACTATTGTCCGCAAAGTGGAATTTACGGAAAGCGATAATCGGCTCGGCAGGAATAAGGTTCAGCAGCACACCATTACCGCGACCGTGTCCTTCGGTCAACGGACGGGCATTAATACCGAATAGAACACCGGTCTGCCCTTTTCCATTCACATAATCCACAGTCAGTTCCGCATCTTCATTACGGACTTCACCCGTCAGTGTGCTACGGAACACAAATTGCGGGTTCTTGGGACCGTTTATGACACCACCTTGCAACTTCATGCGGGCAGTATCCTGCTTCACTGTAAAAAATATCGTATCGAGCTGCAAGGAGTCCATGCGCAATCCGTGAACAGCTGTACGTCCATTGATGCCGACTTGCGGAGTAAATCCGAAGCTCAGTTTGAAATCATTATAGGAAATACCCTTTGCAGCCAGGAAATAGCTGACGGGATTCTGGTTACCGGCTTCCAGATGCATGCCCGCTGAAGGAAGGACTTGGCGCAAAGCGGCATGGTCCAAACGCCGTTCATCAATCTGCTTTGTCAGGATAGAGACAAATTTATCCGACTGTTCCATCAACTTCTTCAACGTGCTGTGAGCGCGGAAACGCAGATTCAAGTCACCGGCATCAAGCCTCAACTTGAGAGAATCATGACGTGCCTCCGCTCCCATTGTAAAGGCAAACGGGTGTTTCAATGGTCGGGGCACCAAACCCAGCTTATGCAGATTCACCTCTTCCACATTTAAATCCAAAGCGCCATCCAGATAGCTGCGGTCAAGACGCATATCCGCATTTCCCTGCATCTTGAGAAGGACATTATCGCTGGCAAGACGGACGGTAGCAACGGATGACTTGAGTTCGGCATGCGCCTCCACACCGGAAATGTCCCAATGGCCATACTGTAGTTTTTCCAAGGAGGCATTCAAAGCGGCCACGGTTTTTCGTGATGCCACATCCACCCCTTGTCCCTTAACGGACATCTTTGCCGTAAGAGTATAGATAGAGTCCTTGGGCAGGAAGTGATGCACCTGTAAGTTGTTGATGGCAAGGTCGGCATGGTAGGCTTCCGTAGCAAGATTATAGGCGGCGTCCAAATTCAAGGCGCCTTCCTTCTCCTTCAGTTTCAGGGCGGCAGTGCACTGCGCCCCCTCCATACCGACACGTGCCGCAAGGTGCATACTGTCCGGCACAATGATGGAGCCATCGGGAGCAATGTCAGCTAGTCCGGTCAGGAAGTTCAAGTTCTGCGTATGCATTTCGAAGTCCATGCTTCCATTGCGTTTCACACTGTCGGTCAAGCTCCAGAATTCTCCTCCCCCACTCAACGAAAAGGCTCCGGGCAGCTCAGCCGTAAAACGGGAAATCTGCATCTGCTTCAGGTTTCCTTCCGTACCGGCATGAATCACCAACGGACGGAACGGATAGGCTTCCTTGAAAGCTTCCGGCAAGCCACCGGCAAAAAGCAGTACATCCTGTTTGCCGATACGGGCATTGAAACGGGCTGTCAGACGGCCGGTGGTAGGTATATTTATCAGTTCCCAGTAAGTCTGTGCCGTAAGGTTCATCTCACTATGAGGTGTCAGCAACTTCAAAGAAGGGATACGGATAACGGTAGAATCGGCAAACAACCGCCCGGTCAGGGAAGTTACACTCAAACCGGAACGCTCATACATGGAAAATTCCCGGATAACGGCATTTATATCTCTGCCGTAGTACATCACAGAATCAATGCCCATACGAATGTCGCGAAGAGCAATGTGCGAGGGGTCGAAGCCTATCGCACTCCCCGGGCCACCGGTATCATAATTGACAGAAGTTCCAGTCAGCAGGAATTTTCTCCAGCCATAGAACTGGTGTTTCAGGTCGGCAGCAGCGTCCGCAATCTCAGCATCTCCTATATGGGCTTTCAGCCCCATGGAGTCCAATGGCATCTGTAAATCGACCGAGACGTTCTTCAACTTCAGAGTATGGAGTGTGACTTTCCAGTTTAACGCAGTGTCAGTAGTGTCCTTGGGAGTCTCAGTGGTATCTGCAAGCATCACCTGCACATGGGTATCGCTCAATTCTATATTATTGAGGATGGCATCTTCTTTTGTAAGGTCTATGCCATGGCTTTCGAAAAAGAAATGCCCCAGTACTCCTTTGATGCACATACCTTCCATTAAATTGGAGGAGTTGACAGCAACTTGTTTCAAGGTAATGTCATCCACCTCCACTTTCCCTTTGAGCAAAGGCCATGCCTGTACCCGTACGTTCAAACTTCCAAGATTCAGCAAGGTATCGGGATGCTGCACATCAACAGCACTGTCGGCAGGCTGTACCACCAATACACCGCGGACCAACAAATTCAAAGGAAAGCGAAGGTCAATCCGCTCCACGGATATGTCCATACCCGTAGCATCTGATGCAATTGCCGTAGCCTGCTTCCGTATCAAATTCTGTACGGGAGGCACATAAAGCAATATCATCAATATTATAAACAGTATAATAGGAGTAAGCAACACCCACAGTGCTGTTCTCAACCATTTTCTTCTCATCGGAACGTCAATCTTTCATCGTATTTAAAAATCTTACAAAGTAAACAATTTCTTTCGACATTTGGTTCCCGACAGAGAAAAATCACGTATTCTTCTCTGTTCCCCCATTACGGAAAAGCTGTTGCCTGAGTAATGACATCCTCTATCAAAACGAGGGCGGCAAGGGCGTGTTCTTTCAACTCTCCGGTAAAAGGCACTCCATGAGAAGTTTCCAACAGTTTCAGCAATGCAACCAGTTCCGCTGCTCCAATTAAAGTAAAGAGGGGAATCATTTTGTGGGAGACAGCAGCCATCTCGTCCACATCCTCATTCTCCACAGCCTTCTGCAAACGCTCCGCATTGAGGCGGGTTTCAGCCACAAAACTTTCCAGAATGGACTTTGCCGCCTCGGGGTCATCGACCGAAAAAGCAGTGAGCGAAGAGAATTTATACCCCGGGCAAGCCGAAGTTTCCGAAACTTCCGTAACCTCCATCCCTTTGTCCTCCATATTCAATTCATGTAGCAATTCACTGACGGTAAACGGCTTATGCAGGCATCCGGCAAATCCATGCACCGTAAATTCCTCACGCTGCATGTCACTGCGGGCAGTGACAGCAATCACCGGAACAGACTGTGCCTGCGGTATGTTCGAAGCACGAAGCAGTTTCAGTAAATCAAAACCATTAATAGCAGGCATCTGCACATCAGTAAGCAGAACATCAAAGGTTGCAGTGCGCAAGGCATCCAGCAGTTCATCCAGTTGTAAACAAGAGACAGAATTTATACCACTCTGCTGAAGCATGGCGGCAGTAAGGGTAAGCTGAATACGGTCATCATCGATAAGGAGGATATTCTTCAGTGAAGAATGAGGAACGGGGAATGAAGAATTGCCATTCGGCGTGGCAGCACATCCCGATTCTTCATCCTTCATTCTCCGTCCTTCACTCCTTACGGGATAGATAGGAATATATATGGTGAAAGTGCTTCCCTTGCCTGGCACACTGTCTACATCAATCGTGCCTTCAAGCAACTGTACCAGCATACGGACAATGGAAAGTCCGAGTCCAAACCCCTCTTTACCCTGAGCACCCGGTAAGCGGGTAAACTCCTGGAAGATACGTTCCCGGTCGGCAGGTTCCATACCTTTACCGGTATCAGCAATGGCAACTACCAGTCGACGGTCCTCGTAACGGGCAGTCATGGTAACACTGCCTTGGTCCGTAAACTTCACGGCATTGGACAGCAAATTGTTGATAATCTGGCGCAGACGCAAGGGGTCGCAAATATAGGTACTGCCCAGCTCCGGGGCAATGTCGCAATGAAGCGCCAGTCCTTTGGCAGCCGTAAGTGGTTCAAAACTGACGTGTATCTCTTCAAGCAGGCGGGAAGGATGAAAGGTGACCCGGTTGATTTCGGCCTTGTTCAAATCAAGACGATGGAAGTCGAGCAAATCAACGACCAGCTTCAGCAGATGTTCCGATGAGGTTTTCATATTGTCCAGATAGAACCGCTGACGCTCATCCACCGTCAGACGGGAAAGCAAGTCGGCATAGCCCATAATAGAACCGAGCGGGGCTTTGAAATCATGGGTAATGGCAAGCATCAGTTTTTCACGGACAGCGAGTAAATCCTCGGCACGACGACGGGCCTCTTCCAACTCACGACGGTAACGGTTGCTTCGGGTTATGTCGCGGCCGATGATAATAAGAAAAAAAACGGAAAGCAACACCGCACCTACGGCAATGCCACTGATAATCTTGGCCGAACGGCGTCGGACCGCTTGTTGATACTCGGCTTCCGTCCGTGCACGCAGCAGAGTTTCCGTCTCGTAATCTTTCAGCAAGCTGTCAATACGAGCGGTCAGCATATGGTCCAAGCGTTGCAGATAGCGTTTACGTCGCTGTATAACAGTGTTTACAGCTTTTTTCTGCTGGGCCACGGCACGCAGTTTCTCATGCAAAGAATCGGCCGGATTATAAGGCTCAATCACCGTATCCGTTGCAAATTCAAGGGAGGTCTTTACCTGGATAGCCGTATCTTTCTTTGGGGGGACAAACACTTCACCCAAACGACGGAAAAACCCCTTTTTCCGAGGGCGTGTCACGACGGTATCCCGATGTGTAATGATACGGTGCTGCACACGCTGCTGGGTCACTACCGAGTCCTGCTGGGAAATTATCTGCTCAATGTCACTGGTGGATACCATGCTGTCATTCGCCTCACTCAGCGTGCGCAGCATTTTTATCGTATTGGTATCCTTCTCGCGTATCAAAGCAAGCACGCTGTCTGTCCATTGTACATCGCGGTCATCAGTAAGAATAAGGTTCTCCATTTCCCGGTGTACGAAAAACAAGGAAAAAAACAATACCGCCAGCAACAAAGTGTAGCCTACGGCAATCTTTACTTTGGAGACATTATTCATACTATCAAATCCTTTCCCTGGTCTGTTTACGGAACCTCAACCACAGCATCACTCCCGCACTGGTCAGTCCGAACGGGAAAGCCATCCAGACTCCCGTCAGCCCCCAACCGAAAACGAAACCGCAAAGGTACCCTACGGGCAAAGATATAATAAAATAGGATATAAATGCAATAATCATCATCGGTTTCACATCCGAGATGCCGCGCAGGGCATTGGCAAAGTTAATCTGCAACCCATCGCCGAACTGGTAAACCAAGAACGGGAAGAAGAGAGCGGCAACCATGCCGGACACTTCCGCATTGTCCGTAAACCATCCCCCTACCTGACCGCGAAGCGCAAAGACGATACCCAGCAACACCACCTCCATACACAGGATGATGTGAAGGCCGGCATACGCCGAGCGGCGCACATTCTGCCCGTCTCCCTGCCCCTTGAAGTTGCTGACACGCACGGCAACCGCAGCGCCCATGCCATAATACATCATGAAGGTGAACTGAGAGATAGTAAGCATTATCTGATGCGATGCTAGGGCAAGTGTCCCCAGCCAGCCCACCATGACGACGCTCAGACTGAAGGAAGCGGTCTCCATACCCATCTGCATACCCACGGGCCAGCCCAGTGCATTGAGCTTCCTGAACATCGGCATCGACCACCCCAGCCGCATGAAGCCGAGCCTGTAACGGATAAACCGGCGGCCGCGAAGCACAATCGCCGCAAAGACCACCACCATCACAATGCGGGAGAACAAAGTGCTGATACCCGCACCAAGCAGTCCCATCTCCGGAAAGCCCAGCTTTCCATTGATAAGTATATAGTTTCCTACGATGTTAAGCGCATTCCCTCCGAGCAGAATCCACATGGCCGTCTTGGTATCGGTGATGCCGTCCGTAAACTGTTTGAAACCGTTGAACAGCATGACAAAGACCAGTGAAGCAAGCAACACCAGATAGTAAGGCTTGATTAGAGGCAACAATTCTCCGGGCTGTCCCAGCCGCTCCACATTGAAATAGAGAACAGCCATGACAAGAGTCAGCAACAAAGCCACCAGCACATTGGCAACCAGGCTACACCGCAACGCCTGCCCTGCCTCGGCAAAGCGGCGGTTACCGTAGAAGCCCCCTACAACCGGTGTCAGCCCGTAGCTGAAGCCCGTACTGAAAATAATGCAAAGAGTAAACAGATTGTTTACGAAAGAAGCGGCACCCAGTTCCTCCGTGCTGTGATGCCCAATCATCAGCGTATCGGCAAAACCAAGCACAATGACTCCCAACTGCCCCACCACAATGGGTAGCCCTAGGAGAAGCAATGCTTTATAGTGCTGCTTATACGTATCAAATAATTTTTTCATACTAAAGGTTTTCTTTTTGGTAATAAAGCACAATCCCGTTTTCATCGCGGAAGGTCTGTTGGGCGACCCTATGAAGCTGTTCTGCCGTCACAGAGCGGTAATTGTCCACTTCACGGTCTATGTCTTCCGCCTGCCCGGTCAGTTCAAACCAGGCAAGATTCGTGGCAACATTCAGATAATTGATGTTGCCGAATATCTGTGTAGACTCAAACTTGTTCTTTACTTTCTCCAATTCCTGCTCTCCAACAAACCCGGATTTCAACTCTTCCAACTCTTTCCGGACAGCAGCCTCGGCTTGTTCCAAAGATACGCCTGCAGATGGTTTTCCACTGATATGCAGCAGGCCGGCATCCCGTGTACCGGAGATATAGGCATCGAGACTGGAAAAGAACTTCTGCTCCTGCACCAGCCTGCGGGTCAAGCGACTGGAACGTCCATTGCTCAGAATATCCGACAGAATATCGAAGGCATAATAATCGGCATCCTCACGGCTGCACATGTGATAAGCCATGAACAAAGCATCCAGAGGAACATTCCGTTCCACCGTCTGCCGGCGTTCTGCCGTCTGTACAACTTCTTGCGGTAATTGCCTTACGGGCACATTCCTACGGGGAATGGGAGCAAACCATTTTTCTGTCAGCCTAACCGTTTCTTCCCACGAAATATTTCCGGTAACGGCCAGCACTGCATTATTAGGTGCATAAAAACGAAAAAAGAATTCCTTTACCTCATCCAGCGTGGCATTGGCAATGTGAGAGAGGTCTTTCCCGATAGTAGGCCAGCGATAAGGATGCGTTTGATAAGCCAAAGGACGAAGCAGATGTCCCACATCACCATACGGCTGGTTCAAGCAACGTTGTTTAAATTCCTCCATCACCACCGCACGCTGCACTTCAAGACTTTGCTCACTGAATGCCAGTTCCAGCATGCGGTCGGACTCCAGCCAGAAGCCGATTTCCACATTCGATTTTGGAACCGTCAGGTAGTAATTGGTAATATCATTATTGGTCCATGCATTATTCTCCCCGCCTGCCAATTGCAAAGGAGCGTCATAATCAGGAATATGCACCGAACCTCCGAACATCAGATGCTCGAACAGATGGGCAAAACCCGTATGCTCGGGATGTTCGTCACGGGCACCCACATCATAAACAATATTCAAGGCAACCATCTGCGTGCTGGTGTCCTCATTGTGCACCAACCGCAGACCGTTGTCAAATATCTTTTTGTTTATCTTCATAAAATGGAATGACAGAATCTATCATCAATCTATCACTGTCACTTTTTTAATAACCACATCCTCTTCGGGCCGGTCGTTACGGTCAGTCTTGACCTTCTGTATTTTATCAACAATATCCATACCTTCCAGCACTTCACCGAACACGGTATATGCACCGTCCAAATGTGGAGTACCGCCCACGGTAGTATAAGCCTTCACCTGCTCGGGGGTAAACTTGAACTCCGGTTCCTTGGCAACCTGAGCCTCTGCCTGCGCAATCAAGGAATCTTGCAAATCCATCAGACCGTCCTGGTCATTATTCTTACGCATCTTGTAGATTTCCTTCATATGCTTCTGCGCCAACGCGTTGAAAGCATTGTTCAGGCGCATCTGATTCATCTGCTGTTCCATCCCCAGCAAGGTAGAGTCATTATACACTTTTCCGGTCACAATGTAGAACTGGCAGCCGGATGATGCCTTGTCGGGGTTCACCTCATCACCCTGGCGTGCAGCCGACAAAGCACCTTTTTTGTGAAAATACTTCGGATAAACAAATTCGGCAGGAACGGTATAACCCACGTCGCCTGCCCCCAGCATCTTGCCTTTCGGAGCCTTCTTCGATTCCGGGTCACCTGCTTGTATCATAAAGTCCTTGATGACACGGTGGAACAGCGTACCTTCATACGTGCCGTCTTCCACCAGCTTGATAAAGTTATCACGGTGTTTCGGGGTTTCATTATACAGTTTCACGGTGATGTCACCCGCACTTGTTTCAATCTTCAGCTTCGTTTCTTTTTCCATATCTTCCTCTTTCTTTTGTCCCGGCTTGCAAGCAGTCAGACCGCAAACCAGTATAGTTAATAATACAATAAGATTTCTTTTCATTTTGTTTTTTATTTAATTTAAGTTTGCAAATATACCACTTTCGCCTAAATCCTCTTACCTTTGTGACTTAAAAGAATCAAAACCTGACATGATGAGCTCCATATTGATCGTTGAAGATGATATCACTTTTGGAATGATGCTAAAAACCTGGCTAGGCAAAAAGGGCTTTGAAGTATCATCAGTGAGTAATATTGCCCGCGCCCGAAAACATATCGAAAGCCAAAACGTCGATCTGATTTTATCAGACCTGCGACTACCCGACCACGAAGGTATCGATCTGCTGAAATGGATGAATGAACAAGGCATGGACATTCCTTTAATCATCATGACTGGCTATGCGGATATACAATCCGCCGTACAGGCAATGAAACTGGGAGCACGTGATTATATAGCCAAACCGGTAAATCCGGAAGAATTACTGAAGAAAATTTCTGAATGTCTGCAGTCTGAAAAGAGTCTTGCTACTCATAACGTTGCTAAATCTTCTTCTAAAAAAGGTGCTTCTACTTCATCTAAAGATTCAACAGAAAATCATCGTGCTTATCTGGAAGGAGAAAGTGATGCAGCCAAACAACTCTACAATTATGTAGGTCTGGTAGCTCCGACCAATATGTCCGTACTTATCAACGGTTCCAGCGGAACAGGAAAAGAGTATGTGGCGCACCGTATTCATCAACTTAGCAAACGAAACGATAAACCGTTTATTGCCGTAGATTGTGGTTCTATCCCCAAAGAACTGGCTGCTTCCGAATTTTTCGGTCATGTGAAAGGTTCGTTTACAGGTGCTCTGACAGATAAAACGGGGGCTTTCGTTGCAGCCAACGGTGGTACTATCTTTCTGGATGAGATCGGAAACCTTAGTTATGAAGTGCAGATACAACTGCTTCGTGCCTTGCAAGAGAGAAAAATACGTCCGGTAGGTTCTACACAGGAGATATCGGTAGATATTCGTCTGGTATCTGCCACCAATGAGAATCTGGAACAAGCCATTGAAAAAGGTACTTTCCGTGAAGACCTTTATCATCGTATCAATGAATTTACCCTCCGTATGCCCGATCTGAAAGAACGGAAAGAAGATATTCTGCTCTTTGCCAATTTCTTCCTCGATCAGGCAAACAAGGAACTGGATAAACACCTGATTGGTTTCGATGCAAAAGCATCGCAAGCTTTAATGAATTATCATTGGCCGGGAAACTTGCGCCAAATGAAGAACATCGTCAAAAGAGCAACTTTATTGGCACAAAGCAGTTTCATTACTTTATTGGAATTGGGGACCGAGCTTTTAGAAACTCCTGCATCCAGCAATACGAGCATTGCATTACGCAATGAAGAGACTGAAAAAGAGCATATTTTGGAGGCGCTACGCCAAACAGGAAACAATAAGAGTAAAGCAGCGCAATTACTGAATATTGATCGAAAGACTTTATATAATAAATTGAAATTATACAATATTGATTTGTAACAAGTTACATTCTTGCATTTTCTCAAGTGTTCTCATGCCTATGAGAAAATTTTCTCAATGCAATGAGAAAAAATTCTCACTACTATGAGTATTTATTCTCATCACGGTGAGAAATGATTCCTTTTTGTAGTGCTCGAACTTATCTTTAACCGAATCTATCGCATTACCAGATATTATTAATTTTAATGCATATTCCATAGAATAAAATGCCCCCCATGAATAAAAAAACATTATTACCCCTTGCATTTGTGCCACTCGCAGCAACCAATCTGCAAGCACAAAGCAATATGCAAATAGAACACGCGGACAAACGTCCGAATATCATTCTCTTTATGGTAGACGATATGGGATGGCAGGATACTTCACTCCCATTCTGGACACAGAAGACACACTATAACGAATTGTACGAGACTCCCAATATGGAGCGGTTAGCCAAACAGGGAATGATGTTTACTCAAGCGTATGCCAACAGTATCAGTTCTCCTACCCGGTGCAGCCTCATCACCGGAACCAACGCCGCACGTCACCGAGTAACTAACTGGACGCTGCAAAAGAATACAATGACAGACCGTAAAGATAGCATTCTGGCAGTCCCTGACTGGAATTACAATGGAGTAAGTCAAGTGTCCGGCACTAATCATACTTTCGTAGGAACCTCCTTCGTGCAACTGCTAAAGAACAGCGGTTATCATACTATACATTGTGGAAAAGCCCATTTCGGAGCGATAGATACTCCAGGGGAAGATCCGCATCATTGGGGATTCGAGGTAAATATTGCCGGACATGCGGCCGGTGGACTTGCCAGTTACCTGGGAGAAGAGAACTACGGACATACCAAAGATGGGAAAGCGGTATCACTGATGTCTGTTCCCGGATTAGAGAAATATTGGGGAACGGAAACCTTTGTAACTGAAGCATTGACGTTGGAAGCCATTAAAGCACTGGATAAAGCGAAAAAGTATAATCAGCCTTTCTATTTGTATATGTCGCAATATGCCATCCACATTCCTTTGAACAAAGATATGCGCTTCTATGAGAAGTACAAGAAAAAAGGAATGACAGACCATGAAGCTGCTTATGCCACACTGATTGAAGGAATGGATAAAAGTTTAGGTGATTTAATGAACTGGCTGGAAAAGAATGGAGAAGTCAACAACACTATTATCATTTTTATGAGTGATAACGGAGGACTTGCATCCGAATCCGGATGGCGTGACGGCAAGCTGCATACACAGAATTATCCATTGAACAGTGGTAAAGGTTCTACTTATGAAGGCGGTATCCGCGAACCGATGATTGTCAGTTGGCCGGGAGTAGTAGCTCCGGGAAGCAAATGCAACAACTACTTGTTGATAGAAGACTTCTACCCTACTATTCTTGAAATGGCAGGTGTCAAGAACTACCAGACAGTTCAGCCGCTAGACGGTATCAGTTTCATCCCTCTGCTGAAACAGACAGGCAACCCAGCTAAGGGTCGGAGTCTTTTCTGGAATATGCCTAACAACTGGGGAAATGACGGTCCCGGAATCAACTTTAATTGTGCCGTTCGAAACGGTGACTGGAAATTGATTTATTACTATGGAACAGGAAAGAAAGAGTTATTCAACATACCTGATGATATAGGAGAAAGCAACAACCTTAGTGCACAGCATCCGGACATCGTGAAGAAACTTTCTAAAGAGCTGGGCAACTTTCTAAGAAAAGTAGATGCACAACGACCAACTTTCAAAGCGACAGGTAAACCTTGTCCCTGGCCGGATGAAATTAAGTAAATAGATTACCTAAATAAAAGAACTGTGGCGGGGAGT
>OGPB01001099.1_pt1 | contig 16287 bp, 18 predicted proteins | sample 1552821 | NCBI WGS metagenome assembly OGPB01 (sample SAMEA2580192, study PRJEB22360) | human gut metagenome | biome: human gut; feature: human-associated habitat; material: faeces | place: Denmark | collected 2008/2010 | reverse complement strand
TCGCGACTATAGGGAGTGTACGGTGGTCGAGGAGTACACGAGAATCAGTATACACCCTCCAGGCTCAAAAATCTAACGTGCAATTCCTCGCGGTCGCGTACGAGCATGCGAGTGAATGCGAGCGCGTCCTCGATCCTGGTGCAAGTCTTCACGCGCTTTTCGTCGTAAGTAAAGTCGTAATACCAGACGTTGAATTGCTTGAAATCGGTCATCTGAAATACTCCTTAATAAATCTGGAAGATCTTATAGAGCAAACGCGCCTCGAGGTCGTCGGTCTGCCAGTCCTGCCAAAATGTGACACCTTCGTCCATAGCGAGCATCAGTTCATCTGGCTTTAAGATGCCATAGTCGCAAAAGTTTTCGGGGAGCCAAAGGCCTCTGTCATCCTCGTATGCTGTGAAATCTCCGAACACAGTGTCCTCGTACCTGTAAAGGTAACAACCGTGATTTCCGTGCATAAACTTTCCGATCAGCTCGCGCGTTCCGACGAGATATGAGATTAAATCGCATTCGCAAGTACGCGCGCTTTCCGTAAATCCTTTAATTTTCTTGAATCTGTCGAGCGGGTCGAAGATCTTAACCTCGCAACTGATAACTTCGTCGTTCTCAATCTCGAGCGCGCTCCACTGGTATACGTTGCGCATGATTCCGGCTCTCCATACATGAATCGTGTCGTCATCCGAGTATTTGCGCGCGGTCTCGAGCGACTCTTTGCGATTGTCACTTTCGTACCAACAGAACGGATCTTTGCGCATGTCCTCGAAATCATTTTCTCCATTAAAGATGGTATCGCGGCTTGTGACTGTATATAACATGCGAGACATATCAAACTCCTTTTCTGTCTCCCTGCCTTAAAGTTATATAATAGCGCTAATTGTTACAAAAAACAACTTGCAATTATAACAACAGTCGTTAAAATATAACCAAGTTCCAACAGACGGGGAAAGGATCGTCATGAACAAGTCCGAAATCGAGAGCATGTGGAGGGCACTGTGCGCGACCACGTGTAAGCCTGGCACACACGCACCTTACGACTGCGTGTGCGTGCACAATCGAGTTGTCTACGCGACGAATAGCTACGTCCTACACCGTGTTGAGGGTCTTTTTCAATCCGGTATGATCTTTCGCGCGCTTCACGGCCATAGCCTCGTGCATCTCGACCGTATCGATGTACTGGACGGCCTGCTGAAATATCGTCCCGATAACCGCGAGTTCGCTAACATGATTCCCGACTACGACCCCGCAAAGCTCATGCTCGCGTTGCGACCGCATCGAGCGCTAGGCTCGACTGTCAAGTTCTATAGCGGGACGCGTCGCGAGTACGCTCCATTGGTAATCGTTAGCAAGACGGCCACTCCCAAGGAGCCGGTCATAATAACTACCGTCATCCAGGGCGAGAAAAACGGGTGGAAATAGCTACAATACCGTTAGGCTTACGGGACTCGGCAAGGGGCCGGGTCCTTTTTTTCTGCCGGAAAGGAGGCAATGAAAATGGACGTCAACGCAGTTATGGATCTGGTGAGCAACGTGGCATTCCCTATCGCGGCATTCGTGATGATGTACTACACCAATACGAAGACAATCGAGGAGCTTCGAAAGACCATCGAGGAGAACAGCCTGATTATGGCGAAGCTCTCCGAAAAGCTCGACAACTTAGACGGCCACAAGGAGGTCTAGCAACATGAAACCAAACCGCATCGAGCGGAAGAAAGGCGCGGCTCTTGCCGCGTTTTTCTTCGCGCTCGCGATCGCATTTTCGGTGCCTACCGGTGCGGAGGCATACCAAAGCGTCAACAGATACGTTAGCAGCGGTCACGGTTACCTTAATGCGAGCTATCTCGTCATCCATGAGACGGCGAACCCAGGCGCTAGTGCCTACAATCACACGCTATTGTGGGCGCGTGACGATACCTATGCCGTGCATCACGTTATGGAGCTGGACGGTTCCGTTGTTTACAACACCGTATCCGAAAACCGCCTTTGCTGGCACGTGGGCAACGGCAACGGGTACACGATCGGCATCGAGCTCGCGCACGCCACGAACGCCTCCGATTTCGCCAAACAGTGGGGCGAGTCCGTCAAGTGGACCGGGGACGAGCTGCGCGCCCACGGCTGGGACACGTCACGTTTGCTTTCCCACTACGAAGCGGCTCAGCGCTGGGGCGGCTCCGACCATACCGACCCGAACGGTTATTTCCGCGCATACGGGAAGACGTGGCTCGAGTTCAAGCAGGCCGTTTCCGCATATCTCGGGAGCGGATACGTGGCCCCTATCGCGCCCACCGACGGCAACGGGGGAACGTATCAGCCTACAACCTCCGCGACTCGCTCGTCCTTCCCCAAGTCGACCGGTAAGAGCGTGAACATCCACTATGCACTCCACAACCGCTATGGCGCGTGGAATGACGCTGTCACAAACTTCAACGACTCCAATAGCGAGGGCTTCGCGGGTGTGCCATACGGCTCCCATGACATGCTCATCGCTTGGGTGGATGGCGGCACCCTTCGCTACCGCGTCCACACCAAGGAGAGCGGTTGGTTGGATTGGGTGCAGACCGCAAACTACAACGATTCCGTGAACGGCATGGCAGGCATCTGGGGCCAGACTATAGACGGCGTTCAGATGTACTACGTCACACCGAACGGTGACTACAAGCAGGTCTACTACCGTAGCCAGGACGTTGCACACGCCGGTTACTGGGATGAGGTCTGTGATGATGGCTCCACCTATGGTGGGGATGACTACGCGGGCATGTACGGGTATGCCCTCGACCGCCTGCAATGCTATGTATCAGACGGCACGCGCCGATAAGTAAAGTTTATTAGAATAAATGTTGACACAGAAAGCACCTTCTTACTATAATGTCCATGACTGCAACGGGAAGGGGGTGTTTTTCATGACAAACGCAAAGAAGGAGCGCGGTCGAATCGGACGCCGAATCCAGATTTGCCATTGCATTGGCAAGACAGTAGCCAAGGGCAAGCTGATTGATTTCGATTACGACCTCTATGGCGACTATTCGGACCCGGTGAAGGCGACGAACACGCTCCGCCAACGATTAGGTGATTCGTTCATCTCGATCACAAGAGTCGAGACCGAATCGGACTATTACTCAATCCCCACAAGACTTTTCATCAAAGTCGCTATGAACTACGCAATCGGAAAGGAACCTCATTATGACTAACGAAAACACCCAGCTCGCACCTATGGATAACTGCACCGACCTCTACACTCCGGCAAGCTACTCCAGCATCAAGGCGACCGACACCGCGACCAAGAAGCTCGTCGTGAATGCGATGAATAACGCCAAGTCCCTGGCTGATTATGAGGGTAAGACCCTCAACGTCATCGGCGTGTTCACCAAGCCCGGCATCCGCCGCGCCCGCGACAAGAACGGCGTCGATACGCCCTGCACCAACACCACGCTCGTATGCGAGGACGGGACCGCCTATTTCTCCCAGTCCGAAGGCGTACGCAACGCCGCGGATAACTTCATGGCCGCGGGCCTCTTCGACGAGGGCGAGATCGTCCCGATGAAGCTCGTATCCAGCAAGCTCCCCAACGGCAACACCCGTAAGACGCTCGTGCTCGTCTAGTCAAGACTTAACCCTCAGCTCCCGTTGCTTTAACATCAGGCGGTGCGGTACAGGCCGCACCGCTTTTTATTTTGGAGGTCGGCCCCTATGGCACGTGCGAAAAGGACATCGGACGAGGTATACAACGCGCGACGCCGCGCCAAGCGACTGCTGGCGCGCCTGGAGCGCGAGGACGTGAGCGGCATGAGCACGTTGCAGAAACGCGCGCGCGCCGACTATATCGCGAGCGTGCGCGAGCAGATTACGCAGTCGTACCAGGGGACGAGACAGGTGCATCAGGTTGAAGAGGCGCAGACGCGCACGAAGAGGGCTGCGGAGCGCCTCGACCGCATGACGACCGCGCCGCGCAAGGCGAGGTCGCGCGCCGCGAGGTCGAACCTCATATTCCAGCGACAGATCAACCTGGCGCGATCGGGTGCTCCGAGCACGCTCGGCGATCGCGGAAAGGAGGCCGTGTCGGTCTTCTACGCCGCGACGCGCCGTTTCTGGCGCGGGAAGGATCCCAAGGAGCGCAACAGGCTGATAATGGAGGGGCTGGGCGTGACGTCGCTCTCCGAGGCCTACGACCGCGTCATCGGGGCCAACAGGAAGGCGCTCGACAGCCTGGTATCGGCGGGCGCGCAGACGTCGCTCGTCGAGGGTTTGACATCGGAGAACGAGGCCTTTTACGGCGAGGTGGATTTCGACGCGGAGCTGACCGGATCGGCAGTATGGGCCTCAAAGATCGTAATGTTCGGGTAGGAAAAAAGGTGCGGGGATGGGATTCAAGTCGAAGAGGGCGGAGTTTCGGGTAGCGGCGAGCTACGACACCGAGACGTGCAACATATGCATCGACCGCACCGATAACACGTGGCGCGCCTATCCCGTGCTGTTTATCGTCAACGACTTACGCGGATGCGACCTGCGGACCTATGAGCCCGGTGCGGGCCATATCGACTTCTATCGCCACGAGGGCGAGATGCAAGATTGTATCGACGAGTATATCGCCTGGGGCGAGCGCGAACACTTCATCCCGATCATCTGCGCCTACAACCTCATGTTCGACCTCCAGCCCCTCATGCACGACCTCAACGAGCGCTGGGATATGGAGGTATCCGCCCAGAGCTCCACGAGCGTCTATACCGTGGACATCGTGCGCGACGGGGCTGTCAAGCTACGTTTCTGGGATACCTTCTACCTCGAGATGCGCGGCCTCGCGAAGATGGGTGAGGCTGCGGGGCTCCCCAAGGCCGAGGGAGATTGGGACTACTCAAAGATCCGAACGCCCGAGACCCCGCTCACGCAAGAGGAGCTTTTCTACGCCGGGCGCGATACCGAGGTCATCCCCGCGTACCTGCGCTACCTTCTCGAGTCCAACGAGTGGCTGCGCCATGAGTGGCTCGGCGTGCGCGTGCTGACCAAGACGTCGCTCGTGCGGCAGGCGGGAAAAATGGAGACGGGGCGCCTCCGTATTCCCAGGGCCAAGGGCAGGCCGATCTCAGTGCAGGCCGCTTTCGAGCGCATGTGCGCCGAGGAGCTCGCGCCGACCTATGCGCAGTACGCGCTACGCAAGGCCTGTTTCAGAGGCGGTTTCACGCTAACCTCGGCGCGCTATTCAGGCATCGTGCAGTCGAACGTATTCTCAATCGACGAGATCTCGGCACACCACGCATACATCAACGGGCACATGTGCCCGGTCCATTTCCGCGGTCTGCTGCCCCCCGTGCTTCAGGCGATGGCCGAGAACGTGTGCGCAACCGACCTCGACGCGGCGATGCGCCACTGGGAGGAGCCGTTCGGGTGCGCTTTCCACGCCCAGATCCGATTTACGAACATGCGTTTGCGTGAGGGGAGCGCTTTCGAGTGCTGGGACATCGCGCTACTGTCCGAGGCGAAATTCAAGGCAAAGGGCCAGCTGGGCGATTGGGGCGGACAGGCCGACCGCGACGGCGTGACCGCAGTGCGCAGCGCGGGATACGTGGACACCGCCTATAACGGGCGCTTCGCGTTTAGCAAACTGGTTTCCGCAGACTCCGCGGTCGTCAACGTGTCCGAGCTGGAGCTGTGGTGCATGAGCCGGGTATATGCCTGGGATTCGATGGAGGTTATTTTGGGAGAGGGTACTATGTCGTTCGTCAAGCCGCCCGATTACGTGACGCTGCTGTCTAACCTGTTCTACGCGCGCAAGGCGGCATGTAAGGAGATCTTGAAGACATACGCCACCGGCGTGCCGTACGCGCTGGACATCCCCGAGACGATTCCCGATGGCATCGCCGCTCGCATCCGCTCGGGCGAGATGGAGCGCGCCGACCTCGAGGCGTACTATAACTCGACCGTCAAGGGCATGTTCAACAGCATTTACGGCATGGAGGGGCAAGACGTTTTCAAGCCCGGCTACAAGGTCGAGGACGGCGAAATCTCGGTCGATCGCTCGACCGTCGTGTCGCGCGAGACCTATGAGGCGCATTACGAGGACGCGAAAAACAAGCTCGTGCTCTACCCCTACGGCCTGCGCATCGTGGGCGGGTCTCGTATGGCGATCGTCGCGGCAATCGAGTTGATATACCGCGCGCTCGGCGAGCGCGTGCGCGTGCTGGGCGGCGATACCGACTCGTTGAAGATCTCGTGCGATTCGGACGTCACTGCGGACGACCTCATGGGCGCGCTCGCGCCGTTCCACGAGGCCGTGACGGCCTCTATCGATACGTGCATGGGTCGCATCCGCGCCAACTTTCCCGCCTACGCCTCGACGCTCGCGGGCGTCGGCACGTTCGAGGTCGAGGGCGAGGCCTATCCGCTCCATATGGATGCGTGGAACAAGGCGCGCGTGAGCTGGGACGGGGCACACGCGCATATCACGTGCGCGGGCCTGTCGCGCCCGACGGGCATGTACCATATCGAGAACTGGATCGACGACATGAGCGCCGCTCACGGTTTCGCCGAGGTCGCGCCGCGCGTGGTGGGGTGGGGCGTGCGCGTGTCGCAGGCCGTGTGCCATGCGCTCGAGCACTACCGGCCCGCATCCGCCGACGTGCTGGATATGGACGTGACCGACTATCTCGGCGAGACCGCGCACGTGAGGACGCACGAGTCGATAGCGCTCTACGCATCAGACCGCGTGCTCGGCGATTCGGAGAAGGGCGGCAACGCGCGCACGGTCGCATATATGCGCGAGCGGTACGGTCGCGAGGTGGACACGACCGAGCGCGTCATCGATTACGACGGGACGCGCGCGAGCTACACTTATATTGACGATGAAGGGAATGAGGTCGAATGGTAGACCTTAACGACGGCATTCACTACAACTGGGAGAAGACGCTCAGCTACAACGCGGATATAACGATGGTCGTCGGCGCGCCGAACAAGGGCAAGACGTACGGCCTGCGCGCCTACGCGCTCAACGCCGCGATCAAGCGCGACGAGCGTTTCGTCGAGGTCTGCCGTACGCTCGACGAGCGCGACGCCGTGAAGAAGGGATACTTCGACAAACTGGCCGCAACCGACGAGGAGTTCGGCAAGTACGACTTCAAGTGCGAGAACAACGAATTCAAGTACCGACCCGCCGTCGCCGAGAAGGGCACTCCGTGGAAGGTCTGCGGCTACGTCGTCGGCTACGCCGAGATGCAGGGTACCAAGAAAAGGACGTTCACCGACGTCAAGAACGTCATCTTCGACGAGGCGATCATCGAGAACATCGACGCCTCGCACACCTACAAGCGCAACGAGTGGAACATGCTCGCGCGTATCATCGACTCGTGCGTCCGCGAGGACCCCTACGACGGGCACCGGATCAGGCCGCACGTATTCCTGTTGGGAAACGCGGTCGACCTGTTGAACCCCTATTTCGCGGCGATCGGCGTGAAGGGCGTTCCGAGGTTCGGCTATACATGGTACCTGGACAAGATGGTTCTGCTTCATTACGTCGAGCCGGACGAGCACGACCGCTACCGCATGGACAACACGCTCGCGGGCCGTATGGGCCAGGTGACCGGCTACACTAAAGAGACCTACGCCAACGACTTCGCCGAGGATAACCGCTACATATCGAAAAAACCCCCGCGCGCCAAGTATGTCATGGGGTGCGTTCATATGGGCGACGAGTACGGCATCTGGATTGATATGAGCGAAGGGTACTATTACATCACCGGCAAGATTCCCAATAACGCCGATCCGGTCTTCGCGCTCACGAGGCGCGACAACACGCCTAACCGCATCGCCGCGCAGCGCGCCGTAAAGACGCTGCGCGTCATCGTCCAGATGTATTACGAGGGCAGCGTGCTCTTCGATTCGGTGAAGGTGCGCGAGGGCTTCCTGGACGCGATGTCGCTCTATGGCGTAAAATGATCGCGACGCCCGCGACGACTCGCGCGGCAAGCGGCGAGTAGGGATGATTCGGGGCAGCTACACCGTTCGGTCGGTGCCCGAACCCCGCACGCTAGGCGGAGTGTTTCAGCCGCACGCGCCAAGTTTCGCAAAGGCGTTATATAATGGGCGCGATGCGCAGGAGAAAGCCTGTTCGCATCGCGCCCTTATTTGTAGCTATAGAAAGGAGCTGACATGGACGAGGACGAGAAGCCTGAGACCGAGGCCGACGACCTGACCCCGGAGGAGCAGGAGATCGAGGACGAGACCGGCACGTCCGGCGAGGAGGCACACCGTATCGGCGAGTTCGACGACCTGCGCGACCGCCTGGAGCGTATCGAGAGTGCGCTCGGCAACATCACCTCGACGCTCGAGGCGATGCGCACGACTGCGGCCGCTATCGACATCGACAACGGAGCCGACGTGGTAGACGTCGACGGCGACGGCGACGTCGATGTTGTGAACGACGACGTAGACATCATTCCCGACTACGACGACATGGATTTGGACCTTTAAGGAGGTTAATATATGGCAACTAACAACGCCACGATCATGGGCCGCGTGTACCTATCCGGAACAAATGATTTCCAGCAGCGCGTACCAGACCCGACCGTTGCAGGAATCGACGCCACGAGCAAATTCCTATTCAAGCCGAACAACGGTCGATACCTCAACGAGTTCATCGACACATATATCAACCGCATCGGCGACCAGATCATCCACAATAAAGAGTGGGAAAATCCCCTTCGTGTCTTCAAGGGCGCGTCGATGCGCTGGGGCTCCTCCATTCAGGAGTCTGCATTCAAGTGGATCAAGGCGCACACGTACAACATCAACGACTCCGCACTAACGAAGATCAACGCGCCCGAGGCCGCCGTCTGGTATCACACGGTCAACCGCGAGGACCGTTACGACATCACGCTCGAATATCCCGACCTGCGCCAGGCATTCCTGGACGAGTACGGCCTGAACCGTCTGATTGACGCCGTGCTGACCGTGCCGCGCAACTCCGACAACTACGACGAGTACCTGTGCATGATCAATCAGATCGCCTACTATGAGCACAACTGGGGCTTCTTCAAGCACCACGTGAGCGCCGAGCCGACCGACGAGGCCACCGGTAAGGAGTTCCTCCGCGCCGTACGCGCCTACGCGAGCAAACTCGCGTTCCCGACCTCCCTGTACTCCCCGGTGTCGGCAGAGTACGGTATCCCGGTTTTCGCGAAACCCGAGGAGCTCGTATTGTTCATCACTGCCGACGCGATGGCATCTATCGACGTCGACACGCTCGCGGGCATCTTCAACCTCGACAAGGCTGAAATCAAATACCGCACCGTCGTGGTGCCGGAGCTCCCCGTTGCGAACGCATTCGCGCTCCTCACCACCGACGCGTTTTTCGTGTGCGAGGATTTCCTCTACGCCAACGAGTCGTTCTACGACCCCTCGACGTACTCCACGAATTATTTCCTGCACCACTGGGAAGTGGTCTCCTGCTCCCCGTTCGTGCCCGCTATCCTGTTCACCACGGACGCCGCGACCGGCATCCCCACGCTCACCCAGACCGTGACCGACGTCAATATCACCGCAGCCTCCAAACAGCTCAAGCCGGGCGAGACCACGCAGATGGCCGTCAAGCTCGTCGGCACCATCACGGCGAACGACCTCGGTATCGACGTCGAGCCGAACGTCGGCACCATCACGGCGAACGACCTCGGTATCGACGTCGAGCCGAACGCCGTCACCTGGAGCGTGAGCGCCGAGACCGCCGCATCCGACGGCGAACCGATCGCGCTCAACACCGCAACGCGCGTCGACCGTCTGGGCGTACTCCACGTCCAGAAGTCCGGCCTGGAAGCCGGTAACGTCCTGCACGTGACCGGTACGACTTCATATGTCAACCCCTCCGGCTCTACCACGCTCCATACAAAGACCGTGGACATCACGATCGCCTAGCCTATAATCTATAGTGCAAGGCGCCGCGCCCCCGCTCATGCGTGAGCGGGGGCGCATTTCGTTTAAGGAGGACATATGGGTGATTTCCCGAACCTCGACAACGTGAACGTGTACAGGTACGACAACACGCTCGACTATTCCAGATTCAAGCCGACCGCACGGCTCAAGATGTGCAACGTCCCCTGGTGCGGAGACTACGACAACGTCGTCAAGTTCGACGACGACGCCGCGCGCGATGCATGGTTCGACGCGCGCGAAGGCGAGGCCGTCAACCTAGATACCATGTTCAACGTCAAGCCCGACGGCGCGTCCAAGGTGCCGGTGCCGGTGACCTCCGCGCAGGGATACAACTACCTCGTCGTGGACCTGCCGCGCATGACGAGCGATGCGCAGCCGCTCGCGTACGCCGCAGGAGACCGCAAGCGCCGCTATTACTATTTCATCCAGGACGCGCAGCAGCTCTCACCCAACTCGACGCGCCTGATCCTCACGCTCGATGTATGGACGACATATATCAACGAGATGCAATTCGACTACGTATTGCTGGAGCGCGGACACGCGCCGGTTGCCGCGTCGAGCGTGGCCGAATATCTCGCAAACCCCCGAGACAACAGCGCGTACCTGCTCTCCGATGATGTCAACACCGGGGGCGAGCCGTATGTCGAGACCGCGCGCGCCGTCAAGAACTACAGCGCCGAGACCCAGCGCGCGTGCATTGCGACATATGCGGATCTCCAGGGCGATTTAGGTACCGCTGCCGCCCCGAAGGTGCCCGCGATTTCAGAGCCGGACGTATCCGGCGTGCTCGCGCCGCGCGTGTACTCCTTGGCCGTGGGCGACCTCCAACCGTTCCTGCGCGCGCTCGAGGCCAACGCGCCCTGGATGAAATCGACCGTGCTCGGCGTGTTCTTCGCGCCGTCCGACCTGCTCACGCAGTCCGCGCCGTTCGAGCTTTGGAATGTTTCAATTACCGTGCTGGATGCGGTCCAGAAAATCGAGACGTTCATGCAGCCGGGCGTGGCGGATTTCGGATACCCCGCGCAGGCCGCAGGTTTCGCGAAACTCTATACGTACCCCTATGCCGCGATCCGCATAGGTGACGAGCGCGGGCAGACCTCCACGGTGCGCATCGAGGATCTCGGCGCGAACGGCATCCAGCTCGCGAGCGCCGTGAACCTCGTAATGCCCTATATCTCCATCGACGCGCGCCTGCTCGGAATTGCTGGCGCGACCGATAGCCTCACGTTCCAGACCATCGAGGGGCGCACGTACAGCTACGGCGGTGCGTGGGGCGAATACCTCAAGAGATGGAACATCCCCGTTATGCAGGTGACCCAGAGCGCCGCGAGCCGCGCGGCCTACACTACCGTATACAGCCGCGCGCACGCGAAGCTCGCGGCCGACAACGCGCTCGCGTCGTCGCTCGCGTCCAACGCGACCGCGTACACGAATGTCGACAATTCGGCCAAGAACGTGACCGACAACAACACCGTCAACACCGAGGCAAACACCGCAGTCACGAAGAACGCAAATGACTGGTCGTTGACCGGGTCCGCAGCATCTAACCAAAAGCTTAAAAGTGACTGCGATGCGGATAATGCGGCCTCTACCGCAATGACGGGGCTGCAAAACGAAATCGTCTCGATCACGACTGCAAACAACAACGCGTCCGCAATTGCGAGCACGTTGGGATCGGTTGTAACAGGTGGCCTCACCGGAGGAAGCGCGGACGCCAAGAGCGCCGCGATCGGGGGAGTGGCCGACCTCGCAGTATCAATCCCCACTGCTAACGCCGCTGCAGCGATCTCGCAGACGAGCAATTCACTGGCTGCGGAATTGGCCAAGACAAACGCACTCGAAAAGACTGTGAATGCGGCCAAATTCACAGCCGAAACATGGAGAATCCAGAATAATGCGAGCACCATCGCGACCACGCTCCGCAACGAGGCGAGCACCAAGGTAGCGAACAACAACGCGGGCGTCATGCGCACCAACGCGGGCAACACCAAGGCCACCGGGGACGCGAACGCTAACCGCGCGTACGCGACCGCTATCGACGCGATCTCGGCGACCCTCAACCAGGCGGGCGTCGCGGCCCCCGCGCAGTTCGGCGCTAACGCGAACGGGCAGTCGAGCGCGACCGCGCCGCGCGCCCTGTTCGCCCAGATCATCACGCAGCGCGAGTGCGACATCATGAACGCGGCCTCGGCCTTTGCCCGCTACGGGTACAGCCTCATGCGCGAGTTCAGCATGGAGCGCATGCAGGTCATGCGCCATTTCACTTATTGGAAGTGTTCCGAGGTATGGTGCAGCGGCAACGGCAACGCGCTCGAGTCCGCGCAGGGCGCGATCAAGGATATACTTATCAGAGGCGTGACCGTCTGGAGCCGCCCGGAGGAAATCGGCCGCGTTAGTATCTACGACAACCTGTAAAGGAGGCGCCATGGCAGACATCGACCTTAACGCACTTCTCAAGGCCGAGACCTATCAGGGCATGACCGACGAGGAGATCAACGCGATCATCGACTACAAAGTCGAGCGCGCTAAAATCCATGCGACCATCAGCAAAGACATGAAGGTGCACCAAGCGATCATGAAAGAGCTCATGGACACGCAGTCCAAATCCAGCGCGGAGGCGCTCGCCGCTTTCCAGGCGACGCTCGATGCGCCGACTGCCTATAAGGAGGTAGACGCATGAGTAAGGGGCGCAGGGGCTACAAGCAGCGCCGTAAGTACAGGCCCGGTGCGCAGCCTACATATTGGCAGACCGAGGCCTACAACCAGCAGCTTTTCAACATGTTCCAAAACGACCTGATCGAGCTCGCGCTATCTCGCTTCCGTTGGCTCAACCTCCCCGAGACCTGCAACGAGTGCTTTCTGGAGTGGACGCTGCTCACCGAGGGCGCGGCCACGCTCGCGTTTCCAAACTCGAGCGATACGCTTCTATCGCTACGGGCCGTCCAGCAGGGCGCCCCGAACATGTACAACGAGCCGCGCGCATGGCGCGCGATGGGCATCACCGGCAAGACTAACTTTATGTGCAACTGGGACAACGCCGTATGGATCTGGGAGAACCGCACGCGCTACCCCCTGCTCGTGAAGATTAACATCTGGGCGCGCGAGCTTACCGACATCATGCGCACGAAACAGATCAACCGATTCCATATGCGTATGCCGTTCGTGATCTCCGCACCCCAAGACCGTATGTACGACGTGCAGAATTTCTACAAGGCGATCGCGGACGGCGAGCCGTACGTACTGGGCTATGACAGCTTCCAAGACATCCAGACGTCCGCGACCATGCCGGAACGCGCCAAGGAGTATATCGGGGACAAGCTCCAGCAGGAATGGGCCAACACGTGGGACGCGATATACCGCGAGCTCGGTATCGACTCTATGCCGTTCAAGGAGGAGCGCATGATCGAGGACGAGGTCAACTCGACCATACAGCCGACCGAGCTCGCGCGCATGTCCCCGCTCAACACGCGCCGCGACGCATGCGACAAGCTCAACGCGCGTTTCGGCAACCGCCTGGGCGCGCCGATCACCGTCGTATGGGCTCGCGACAACCTTTCCAGCAACTACGACATATCGCACCGTTACGACACTATGCTCGAAAGAGGGTAAACATATGTTCGATTTTCCCGAGGTGAACACGGACGAGCGCTACGACTACATGACGATCACGCTAGGCGAGTGGCGCGAGCTGGGATTCTACAAGCCGCTCGAGGATGATTCGTGGCGCTTCGACGCCTACAGCGACGAGCAGTACACGCGGCTTTGCACCAAGTTCCTCAACCGCTTCTATGATCGCGAGGTGTCAATCACGGTGCCGAGCAGGTGGAAACGCGCATACCTGCGCAAGCTCAACGAGATCATGCCGAAGTACAAACTGCTCTATGCGCGCGTCGAGCAGGGATTGAACCCCCTCCAGGAATCGCGCGACCGCGAGAAGTCGCGAGACATCTTCTCGGACTTCCCCGAGACGATGCTATCCGGTAACTCCGACTACGCGAGCACCGGAAACGACCACGAAGCCGACACGATGCACGAAGGCAGCGCGACCGACAAGGCCGTGCAATTCGCGCGCGAGTACGTCGACGTGGATGCTATGATTCTCGATGAGCTCGAGCACACACTGTTCACCTCGATACTCACACCGACCGTCCCGCTTTGGTAAAGGAGGTGAAGCGAATGTTTACACCGCTTCCGTTTTTCAATCCTTGGATGTTGACGAACCCGACACTCCCCAAGGTGTATTGGGAAGTCAAGAGCCCCGAGCAGCTGATCGCGAACCTGTATTGCATCATCGACGCTATCAAGGATCCCCTCAACGATACAATCGAACTGTCGAATAAGAACGCGGGGACCATTGAGGAGATCAAGAAGGTCATCGAGTCTATCGAGAATGGGCAATACTACGATCAGTACATCGACGGCCTCGCGAAATGGATTGACGCTAATTTGCAGCAGCTCGTCGCGCGTCAATCCAAGTTCGTATTCCCCACGTTCTACCAGGAGCCCGATACCGGGTGTTGGAGATACGCGCTCGTCGTCCCGCAGGGCTGGGAACACCTCGATTTCGACTGGATTTTCGACGAACGCGACAACACCTACCACGTCCGCATCAACTATTAAGATAAGGAGCACCTATGCCTAACGTTTCTTCTTTCGGTGCGCAGACCGATAACTCGGTAGTGCAGGGCACCGTTACCGATCGCGCCATGGTCATTCCCGAAATTCCCCCGCAAGGGCTTATGTCCGTGGGCCCGCGCGTGACCCCGCATTTCGTCAAGCCGTCTCTTTGGTCCGCGCTAACCACGTATCACTTTTTCGACGCGGTGCACGACGCTGCGGGCGCGTCGTATGTCGCTATCAAGCCGGAAGTGCCCGCTGGCACCGAGCTTACCGACGAGGGTTATTGGTTCCTTTGGGCTGACCCGAACAGCCAGTTCGCGGATTTGAGCGAGCTCGTGAAGACGTACAACGGGCGCATCACGCAGAACACCAGTGATATCAGCGCAGAAGTCACACGCGCGACTGAAGCCGAGAAAACGAAAGCGCCTATTGACCATGCCAGCGAGGAAACGATTTACGGAATCGGTAATTCAACCGTTTACGGACATGTTAAGCTCGCAGATAACAACACACCGAAAACGAGCGGCCCGAACGACGGTGTCGCGGTGACCCCGAAAATGCTGAACGATGAGATAAATGCGATCAAAGGCACAGCTCTCTACATCGGAAACAGTTATACAGACGGTGTTGGATCAACCGATCGAAGCGGACTGTACGCGCGAACAAAGGATCTGTTCAACAAATCCTATAAATACGCTGGAAGCGGATCGGGGTTTATCGACACGTCAAGATCCGAGGGACCGAATTTCAAAACGTTGCTCCAGCGTGCTATAGATGACCATAACATCGACAACTCTACAATTACGCATCTAATCGTAATCGGTGCATGGGGAGAATCTCGAATCATCGCAGACGGGCAAATTGCAAAGCTGAAACAAGGCATCAGCGATTTTTGCAAACTTGCGGAGCAAAGCTTTCCTAACCTTACTCGAATGGTCTATTTCTATGCCGAAAGCCGAGTGCAAAATTACGTCGGTAACTCAAGCTTCGGAAATGAAATGGCCGTGCATGTAAACAGTGGTTGGCTTTTTTCGCAAACGAAAATGGAATATATGGGATGGGGAGGCTTCAACATCCTGTTTAACACTAATTGTTTTTCACAAGATGGATATCATCCTAACGATGCAGGTTACGATATTCTGGCAAGCGCTTTTAAGGCAGCTTTTAACGGAAACCTGAAATACAAGCCACTCAACATTGTATGCACAGACATAGACTGGTCACAGATACTAAACGGTCTCGACACAGATATTAAATTCACGTTGACCCCGGATAGTATCACGGTAAGGCCGATTGCCTTCAAGTTCTCAACCGTGACAGACATTACTGTAAACGCAGATTTCACGATAAAGACAATTGCAGTAACAGACGCATCCAGTTTGCCAGGATCATATCGAACGAACGGCAACTATGTCCTTGCCACGTTGCCGATAATCGGTAACGCTTGTAACTTGCAGCTTCTCATAATCGCGCGTGGTAATAGTGACGGAACGATTGTTATCAGAGCGCGCCTCTATTCGGACGTGACTAACCCAGCTCTGAAAGCACAATTCACATCAGAGCAAAAAACGCTGATGCTATTCGATATTGAAAGCAATTAGGCTCCCTATAGTCGCGATTTGCTTGCCTATGCCATACTAGACGACTCGGACAGATCGCGCCCTCCCGCAGCAGACCCGTCACGTGTTTCGCGTGTCGGGTCTTCTTGTGCGCGGGTGTGAGTTAAGGGGGGCTAACAAAGTTTTTTATAGGCAATAT
>OGPB01001078.1_pt1 | contig 16529 bp, 14 predicted proteins | sample 1552821 | NCBI WGS metagenome assembly OGPB01 (sample SAMEA2580192, study PRJEB22360) | human gut metagenome | biome: human gut; feature: human-associated habitat; material: faeces | place: Denmark | collected 2008/2010 | reverse complement strand
AAAACTATTACAATGAATATAGTTTTTAAGTTTTCCTTATTATCTTTGTAAATATCGGCTATTTAATCGTGTTTTCAGGGCTGTCAAGAAGTTTTGCTACAAATTGCAAAGCTTCTTCTGACGGATCTTCGTTGTATTTGGAAAGCAGTTGTACACAATGGTATTTATTTCGTGATATGTTAAATTCTATTGTGTGTCTTAACCCCTGCGAATCCACATAAGAATATATTTGACATTTATCTTTTTTTACTTTATTTGCGTATGAAACAACGCAATTACCTTGCATTTCACTTTCTAATGCTAACCTTTCTTCCGTCATTAACCACTCAAACTTTTTAGGAAGTAATTTTCGCAAATTGTTGTATCTTGTGTTTGCTGACACTATACTTTTTGCCGACCTTTGTCCTTTTTTTAAAATTTTGGTAACAAGTGCGTTATGTGCTTCTTCAATCTTTTTTATTGATGTGTATTTAAGCCTGATTTTCGTTTTTGTTTGATAGCACATATTTATGTAATCATCAATAATGGTATTTTTTGCCGATACCAAAACTCTGTCCGATAATAATTTTCCCAATAAAATTTTTACATTATCATTAAATCTACCAAACGGATTGTAACCAAAATATGATTGTCCACATCCTTGCTTAGCTTTATCGGCACAATATTGAAACAATATACCTACACAGTCGTTATCAACCTTTGACATTGCTTTTACTGCAAGATACGATAGGTTAATATCCCCTTTGTTAAAGTTGTAATTCAATTTTTCAGTCTTTGGATATTTATTGTGAAACAACTCCTGTAAATTGTGATAAACACCTATTTCTTCTATTGTCAAAGGTAGTAAGCAGCATATATTTAGCTCCAAACACCTCTTGAAATCTTTATATATTGAGTTTTTCATGCTGTAATAATCAAGTATTTCAGCAATTATCTTTGAAAACATAGATCTGGAAAAAAGGTCATTTTTAAGTGTCAACGGCACGAGGTTACCTTTTTGGGAAATGAACACTCTGTCATTGTCATATATCGCCAGTTCAGCATTGATTCCGATACCTTCGTGTTTCCATAATAATTTTGTTTCGTTTTTGTTACGGTATAAAATTATAGATTTTCTGCAATTCATTCTTATTAAAAAAGCATCTGACGGATAACTGCTCTTACGAAAATAAATCATCTGATACTCATTTTTTAGATCAACTTTCAATGATTTAATATATTCAAAATTAAAACAGTTTAACTTGTCAGTAATTCCATTTGCTTTTTCCACGAAACCTTCTTCATATATTGTTGTTTCAATGTTACTGATATTGTTAATATCGTACATATATTCTATAAGTGACATACTCTTTATTTCTTTCAATTTAAAGTTGCTTTTGACTTCGACAATGTATTCAGGTTTTCTGTCGGGCAGTATGATTGGGGATATACTGCCCGACAAATGAAAGGAGAAATACCTATAACAAATACTTGTCTTGCTGTCAATTACGATACCAATTTTTGAGAGTCGGGCGGTGTAGTATGTTATCTGCACCGCCCATACTCACAATATGGAGTGAAAAATGAAAACTTTGAGTTTTCCTTGCTGGCAAAAATCTTCTTTGTAGGCAGTACAGTTTTCTTGGCTGTACTGCCTACAAAAACTAAAGAGGATAGATGTAGCTCTATTAGAGCCCATTAGAGAGTGTGTCTTGTCGGGTATTAAGCTATTCTGTAAACACCCGACAAGACGAGGTATGGTATATTACACAAATATGAGGAGTTATCTTTTGTTAGGAGGGCTTGCAAGACAGCTTTACTCACTGTCTTACAAGCTATATGATCAACACAAAATATGTGGAATTTTCAGGTTATAATTACAGTTGACACAAAACCGATGTTACTTTTTCGGGATTTTACCCTGCTTTTGTCAACTGACGACTGTATTCCTCCCGAACAGCACAATAACTGTACTGTTCGGGAAATGTCTAATACAAGTATGGGAAATGGAAATTTATAAGATTAAAAATCTTAAATAGGTCAATCAGCGGTCACGCTTTTTACGGCGAACGCTGAGAATCAATACACCTGTGCCTACAAGAGCAGCGGCAATTACAAAGAGTGTTACTGTGCCAGCCGCACCGGTTACAGGAAGTTCAGGGATTGTGTTATTCTTAACGCTTGGAGTGTTTGAAGAAATATGGCTTGTAGCATTTACAGTTACCTCAAAAGGAGCTGAGAGAAGTACATAACCGTTAGGTGCTTTTGTCTCGGCAATCCAATACTTTGTACTGCCGTTCTCTACGCCGTTCTTATTTTTGCCGTCCTCATCAACTGAGAAAGCACCGTACTGTAAGCCCTTGAACTCTACAATACCCTTATCATTTGATGTTGCTGTAAGAATTGCATTTTCGCCGTTCTTAGCATCAACCTCAGTCTTGTAAATAGCAAATTCTGCTCCTGCAAGAGGCTTGCTACCGTCAGTCTTTACAAATGAATAACCACCTGTATGTACGGTAGGAGTTTGAGAGTTCTTTGTGAATGTGCTGTCTGTACCGATGTCGTTTGTGTAAATAAGCTTTGATGTGTTAGGAACATCCTGTGCAAGAGGAGCGTCTGTTGTAAGTTCTGTGTTGAAATATACTTCAACTTCCTTACCACCCTTAATACTTGCAGGCTTGATAGTGAATGTTACTTCAAGACCTTTCTGAGATACTGTGTAGTCTGTTTTTTCTTTAAGCTGTTTTGTGTCATCAATCCAAAGTTCAGCAGACTGATACTTGAGTCCCTTTGACATTGTATCTACGATAGTGTATGTTTTGAGCTTTTCAGCAGTTTTTGTCGGGATTGAAGTCTTAATCTTCCAGTAAACTGTGTCACCATAGTTTGCTGTATTATCAATACCTTCTGCACCCTTCTTGCCGTCAAGTACATACTTTTCAATGTCAACTGTATCGTTTTCAACAACTACAGTCTTATTGTCAACGACTTTATCGTTGACAATCATATCGCCGGTAGCATCAATATAAAATTCGTAGCCTACTGTTGAGTCAAGAATGTAGCTTGGATCTGATGCAGCTGTTTCGACAAACTTGTAATAAGTCTGTGACGGAAGGCTGTTAACCACAGCTGTTCCGTTATCACCTGTTTTGAGTCCTGTCATATACTCTGTATATGTCTTACCGTCCTCTGATGAATAAAGAGTGAATGTTGCACCCTTTAAAGGTTTCTTCGTAACTGAATCAACCTTCTGAAGTGTAACTCCGCCGTATGCAGTCTGATTTTTCGGATAGCAATGAACATCATAGAGCCACTTTGAACCGTCAACGCTTGTCATAGGAAGTGAAATAACAAAAGGAGAAATCTTCTTTGTTACCTGTGCAGGACCGTCAGTTTCTTCAACATAGTAAATGCCGAGAGGAAGGTCAGTAAATGTTGCTACACCGTCCTCACCTGTTACAGCAGAAAATGTGGCTGTTGCTTCTGAGGTTTTTACCGCAGATGCCGCAGGAAGTTCAATGCCGTCAGGCTTGAAATACTTATCAAGCTCTGCAACTTTGTAGATTGTAAACTGAACATTTGCAAGAGGCTTTGCATCGGCAGGAACATACTGAGCGTCGTCTGTTGTGCCTGTTGCCTTATGTGTTGCAAGGCTTGTATCCGACATTTCATACTTATGAAGTGTCAAGCTTGCTTTTCTTGTTGTGTCAATATGGTATTCCATATTGGCTGCGTTTGCTGTTGCAACGCAAGTTGTCATTGTAGCGATTGATGCAACTGTAAGAGCTGTTGCAACAATCTTCTTAGCTAATGATTTCATTAAGATTCTACCTCCGATTTAATTTTATCTTTCTTCTTTTTATTCTTAATGAAGAAAATTGCACATCCGGCAATCAGACATACCGCTGATAAACCGAACATTACGCAGATTGCATTTGTACCGCCTGTCATCGGCAGAACCGGAGCATATGTTTCCTTTATATTGAATGTATAATACAAAGTTTCTTCGCTGTCACCGGAAATGGTAATGTCACTTGCTTCCTTGAGCAAATTAAGTCCTGCTATTGTCTGTGTCTCTTCAAGTGAATAATCACCCTGCGGAACATCGGAAATAATGCCCTTACCGTCTTTATCGGTTGTTACAGTAGCAAATACCTCGCCTGTTTCCTTTGAAACAAGATTAAACTTTGCACCCTCAATTGCCTTGCCGTCATTATCTACCTTATTGATAGTTACAGAGCCAAGTTTAAGAGTGTTGTTAAACAATGCAGTTGTAGTCATCGCAGTTTCCGTTTCAGTGTTATATCGAAGTGTTACAACCTGAGGTTTAACATCGTTATAGCGATACGGAATTTTGTAGGTACCGTCATCTTGCTTGATTCCAAGTTCTGTTACGGTATATTTAATCAGATTGTCATCATCATCATAAACAGGAAGCTTTGTATAATATGACATGCCACTTGAATCTACAGTCTTATTACCGTAATCAACACCATTAGAGCCCTTAACATTGAAAGTAATACCATTGACAATGTTATCGTCAGATGTTTTCTTTACATCAAGGTTAGCTGTTCTGATAGAGTTGTTAAGTGTGTAGGTATAAGTTGCTTTTCGTCCGGGCTTCATATTGTCAGCGTTAAACGAAAACTGTTCCGGTTCTTTACTTACATAACGTTTTGGCAACTTGTATGTTCCGTCAGCCTGCTTAAAACCAAGCTCTCTGATTTCATAGAGTATTTCTTCACCGTCTGCGTTGCATACTTCCATATTCTCAAGCTGTGCCATACCTTTTGAGTTTGTTGCGACATACTCATCGTACTCAAAACCGTCAGTAAGTGACTTAACTTCAAAATAGATACCGTCTACTACCTTATCGCTTGATGATTTGAGAATAAGCAAAGAGCCTTTCTTATGCAGATTCTTAAAATTTACGGTTGTTGTTGTATTCTCCGTAAGCTCAACGGTCTGCGGTTCATCGTGAAAGTAGTATTCGGGAATTTTGTATGTTCCGTCACTCTGCTTAAAGCCGAGTTCAGTTACAGTATATTTAATCTTCTCCCCTACTTCGTTATAAACCGGTAGACTGTATATAGACCAAATGCCTGTTTTTCCTGTTGAGCTGATTGCACTGTAATCGTTGTAGTCTGACTCAATTTTGAAGTAGATTCCCTGTACTACACCGTCATCTGATGTTTTGGCAATCTTTGCAACACCCTTTTTAAGATTGTTTTTGAAAGTCAGAGTTCTTGTCTTAATAACAGATGTACCATCGACAAATTTTACTGTCTGACTTGAAGGCTTAACATATCTGACCGGAATTTCAAATGTACCGTCGTCCTTCTTGATACCCAACTCTTCAACGGTATATGTGATTACATTATCTTCTGTATCATATACAGGAAGGCCTGATACACTTGCTTTACCTTCGTTATCGGTAACAACAGTATAAGTCTTGCCCGTAGAGGCTGTAACCTTGAAATAGATACCGCTTACATTTTTATCATCAGCACTCTTGATGATGTTAAGAGGTACTGTATCAATGCTGTTGTTAAACGATACTGTTACTGTTCCGTCTTTTTTAAGAGTTACTGTTTTCGGTCCTTCAGTTTTGTATCTTTTCGGGATATAGTAGTTGCCGTTGGCATCTTTAAAACCGAGTTCCTCGATTGTGTATTTGACATACTCATTGTTGTCATTAAAAATATCGAGGTCAGCAAGTTCAATTGTACCCATCGAATTGGTTGCAACATCCTTCGAGTAACCGTTATCGGAAGTAATTCTAAACCATATATCCTTGATGATAGCATCATCAGAACTCTTATGGATTGAAAGACCGCCACGAACAGTTTCGGATTCGGGAACGATAAGCTGTCCTTCCGGTGTAAGGAGATTCGTTGTAAGCCAAGTCAAGCCACCTTCTTCTGTGATTTGTCCGATATATAAATCAGGATTTAATTCATAGTTTTCAGGGGCTTTAGTTTCCTGAATGGTTAATGTGCCAAGAGGCAATGCAGGTCGTCCGGAATCAGTTGCACAATAGAAATCATCACCAGATACAAGGTAATCTTTAGTTAAACTTGCCCTACCATTTTCATCTGTTTTAATCACCCATGAACGAGTAGCTTTGATATCTTTCAGTTCTTCTTCTGTCTTGTAAGTGCCAGCGTAATATTTGAGAGCAAATTCCGCTCCGGCAAGTCTTGTTGTTGCTTGTCCAGTTTTAGCATCTTGTTTTTTTAGTACTACACCGATAGGATCGTTTGCAGGCTTATCAGAACAAGTAAAGCTGTAAATTGATACGCCGTCAACAGTTTTCTTGCCGGAATCCTTGAAGGTATAAACTGTGGTATCCAGCTTATAACCCTTTGGAGCTTTGGTTTCCTTAGCATAATAGGTCTTATTAGCAACATCAGAGCCTACATGTTTGCCTTTAGAGTCAAGACCGTCACCGTACACGCCGAAGCCATTGGCGTCTGTTCGAATAAAGCCAAAATAGCTGTCTTTAGAACACGACTTATTTGTATAGATACTATACTCTGCTCCGGCAAGGCTGTAGCAACTGTTGCCTTTTGTTAATTCAGGGTTTGCAGATGTTTTCTGTAACTGAATCTTAATGAGCTTGTTATTCTTAAAGGTTACTGTTATTGCACCTTTTTTTATGAAATTAGCTGTCTGTGATGCAGAATTCAGCGAATAATTTTTAGGTGGTTTAGTTTCTTTGATAACATAATTGCCCGGGGGTAAACAAACCTTAACTGTACCGTCACTACCGGTCGTATAAGAACCCATAGATTTTTTGCTGCCAAAACTATTTTTTCCATCAGGCGTGTATGTTACCGAAAAAGTAGCACCCGGGAGACCTTTGAGTGTCACAGAATCAACCTTTTTGATAGTGAGTGTGTTCTGTGCCACCATAAAGAGATTCTGATAAGCATCATTCTGCGGAGTTACGAGATAGCAGAGAAAGTTATTTGCAGACGGCAGTGCCGTTTTATTAGCCTTAACTTCCTTATAAATTGCCGGAATACAATAATAATAATCCTGCATATTATATTTAATGTGCTGCGGATCACTACTCAAGCCGTTTTCATTTCCGCCTTCGTTAATGTAACTAAGCAAATAATGCATCATAATGAAAGTGGTATTTGCTGTCGGAGCTGCGAAGCCCTTCTTCTTCATTACATTTGAAATTGTAGTTTTCAAATCCTTATGACGATAGAGATACACAGCCTTTCGCATCATTCCATATTTAGATGACTTAGGATCCACATAAGTATATTTGTACTTACCTTCACCTGATGGAGACCATTTATTTGCATTAATACAAAAGCCTTCATCACCGTTTATGATAAATTTACATGTTTCTGACGCAGGTATTCCCGGCAACGTAATTTTATTACCTTTGGATACCGTAGTAGTTACCCATTGACCGCTTGTTGTGTTCTGAGTAGCAGCCGCCGCTGATCCCATTGATATTGACATACCGGACACAAGCGTTACCAGAGATAATCCTACAGCCATAAGCTTTTTAAAAAATTTTCTCATGGGCGTTCTCCTTTTTTATAAAATTTTTGCTGTTTATCGTAGCATACACGATTGTATCAAGCAATTCGCTCAATACGACTGATAATAAAACATTGGACCATAGCCCCCCTTTTGCTACAATATTCATCGTTTTATTCATTCCTATAACCATTATAGCAAACTATTTTACTAATTTTTATATTTTTTGTTGCTCTGTGTAAATATTATTCATTATTTTATTCATCATCATATAACAACGCAAAAAAGCGGAGCCATTAAAGACTCCGCTTTCATATGTTTTCTGAGTAAAAAAATAGAGTACCGATTGGTACCCTGACAGTTGACATAATTATTATGTTAATATACAAGTAAGGAAACAGCTTTAGCTGTTTCGCTTGAACGATTTTTATTTTTAATAACCGCTCTGTATTACGATTACAGGGCGGTTATTTCTTTATAGTAAACACAAAAGGTTGTTACCATTTGTAGGCAACAACCCTTTTTTTTAGAATCAATAGTATTCTGCTTTACCGCAACCCGAACATTTTCTGCCGATTGTTTTAGTCTCATAATGGCTTTTCTCAGGGACATTAACTTTTTTTGTACCTACCTGTACATTAACCCATTCATCATGATATGAGCCTTTACCCCCGTTTTCAGCATGTTCACAGATATGATTTGTCAACTCAGAATCACTCATATTAGTTAAATCTGCACCACAGTCATTGCAAATAGTCCTACCATGCTCCTCATAAACCGGTTCTTCATAAGTGTATGCTTCCTTGTCAACAACTTTTACCTTTTTGGTAATGTTTGTCCAACTGTGTGTATGCTGAGGCTTAGGAGTCGGCTTTGAAGATTCATTCTTAGATGAGTCAGGTTTTGAACTTGATGAACTGCTCTGCGGTGTTTTGGAGGATTCAGATTTTGAACTCTCCTGCTTTGAGCTTTCGCTCTTAGATGAAGTGTCCTTTTTGCTGTCAGATTTTGAAGTATTTGACTTTGAGGAAGAATTGTTATTCTTGCCTGATGTGCTTGTGTCCTTCTTCTGAGAAGATGAGTTTGTCGGATAGCTGTCAACCTTTACCTTGTTCTGATTTGCCTTTTTCACTTCAGAAGAATCTACCTTGACGGTTTCACCCTTTTCGTTTTTAACCTCAACCTTACCGTCCTTATCAACTTTCACTTCTTTGCCATTCTTATCAGTAATTTTGCCGTCAGCACCTACTTTGAGTCCTGCATCGGTAATTGCTTTATCTGTTTCAGAAAGAGTCGGTGCTGTTTCCGATACTGTTGTTTCTTCTACGCTTGTAGTCTGAACTGTTGTTGCAGTCTTATTTATTGCATTACTATCGTCACAACCGCAACCCGAAAGCATTGCTGTTGCTGTAATCATTGCCGCTGCAATTGCAATTGTCATTGTTCTCTTAATATTATTAGTCGTTTTCATATGTCATTCTCCTTTTATGTAAATTTGTGAAGAGATACTTTTTATTTACCTCTCTATAATATATATACTCACTCGCAGTCAATTTTTAAAATAATATTTACAAGATTACATTATTTCGTTACTTTATTATAATGTCAACATCTACTTTTGTGACAAATGCACAATTAGAAGTAGTATTGAATATTTTAATGAATATTCCGTTTATACAATCACCTTGATATGACTTTACGCTAATTTGTGGATTAGATGTATTGTATGCATTATCTTTTTAACGATGAACTTTAAATAGTTATATTTTTTTGGAGGGTACCATTTGGTACCGTCCAACGAATTATAACTATATTTATTTCATGTCTTACAATAAACAGTTGCTGTATTGACATTATTTACTCACTTTATTATATTGTCCAATGTTTTGGAATAATGTTAATAAAACAACTTTCTATTTTGTATTGTAGTAATTTTTTTTACAATTGTCAAGGAGTAGTAGCTAAACAAGTTATTCTCTGAAAAATTGTAGCTTATTCAAATGTGGTGTAAAATCCCTTTTTAGGTACTAATTTTTTGAATAAGTATTGCAATTTTTTGAAAAATCGCATATAATAATATTGCAGGTAGGAATACGCTGTATACTCATGAAACCGAATTAGCGTTTAAGCGACATGTGTTGTCGTCGGACATGAGGGAGCCACCTTTCGAGGTGGCTTTTGAATTATTTGGAGAAATTTTATGAACATATATGTATATTCAGATGAGTCCGGTGTTTTTGATAAAGTTCATAATGATACATTTATTTTTGGTGGACTTATTATATTAGGCAACGATAGCAAAGACGATTGGTCAAAAAGGTATCTAAAAGCAGAGCGGGATATTCGGAAAAGTAAAATGGTTCCTAAATCATACGAATTGAAGGCTACACAGATAACAAACGCTGAAAAAGGTAAGTTGTTTCGTTCTTTAAATAATTGTCACAAATTTTGCGGAATTGTGAAGCAAGAGTCCGTGTTAGATAGTATATTTGAAAGCAAAAAAACAAAACAACGATACTTAGATTATGTATACAAGATTTCTGTAAAAAGAGCATTTGAACAGCTCATATTAAATAAGCAAATCATCCCTAATGAAATAGAAAATATTTATTTCTTTGTTGATGAACATACTACTGCAACAAATGGCAGATACGAGTTAAGAGAAGGAATAGAACAAGAGCTTAAACACGGAACACATAATTTTGAGTACAATACATATTATCCGCCAATTTTCCCTAATGTAAGGTCAATTGATATGAAGTTTTGCAACTCTGAAAGCACATTACTTGTTAGAGCCGCTGACATTGTTGCAAACCGAGTATTTTATTTACAACGCAATGATCTTATTAAGTTAAACGCAATAAATGATATTAATCTGATATATTTTCCTTGAAAATTTGTAAAGTCGTTAGTTTCAAAGGTTTATAAACGAATGTAAAAAATCGCCCAACAGCCTAAAATAGCAGTAGCTAAAACTTTGTTTCTTAATCAGTATACAAACATAAAAAAGGTCGCTCCTTAATGGAACGACCTTTCACTTTATGCAATTATTTTTAAGCAACTGAAACGGTGAGTTTTAAACCGAGCGGCTGCATAATTTTCAATAATGTATCAATTTTCGGAGTTGTTTTAAATGTTTCTATTCTCGCAACAGATGACTGTGGTATTCCGCACATATCTGCTAAATCGCGTTGACTTATTCCAAGTGCTGTTCGTTTTTCGATAATTGCACCGACAATTACCGCAAGTTCTTCCATTTCTTCCATATCCTTTTTTGCCTGAGAATCAATTTTCTTAACATAAGTTTTATAATCGTTCCAATTTCGCATAACTAATTCTCCTCTCTGCGTTCCAAATAATCCTTGCGTTCTGCTTTAGCTTTTTCGATTTCTCTTCGGGGCGTCTTTTGAGATTTTTTTCTAAAATGATGAAGAAGTACAAAAGTATCTTTTTCTATAAAGAAATAGAATACCCTGTTAGTTCCCGGTCTCAATTCCCAAATTTCATTATCAAGATGTTTTGTGATATTTTCGCCTAATCTGGTGCCATTGTTCTGTAAAAGCTCAATGTAGAACATCATTTGTTTGTATTGTATGCGTGAATCTTTGTTAGTTGCCGCTTCGTTTCTTAATTTTTCAAGAAAATTCCAAAGTTCGGATTCGCCACTTTGATTTTCATAAAATTCAATGTTATACATATTATTCCCTTTTATCTAATTCTTATTACACACTTATGATAGCACAAAAGCTATCGTAAGTCAATATTTTTTATTTAGCAAGAACATAGTTGATTATCAATAACTTCCATTACTATCATAAGGTGTTTTTTGCACTATCAAAAGGTCATAATTACAACTGTTAAAAAGTCATAGTTAATACGACCTAAAATTACGGTTGACTGTCAAAAGGTCATAGTTACGACTGTCAAAAAGTCATAGTTAACTGTCAAAAGGTCATATTTTTGCTGTCAAAAGGTCATAGTTAGAGTTAAAAAACGGCTTAAATACTGGAGTTTTTCGTCCTCTAAGTAATATAAGTATTATAAGTATGCATATCTAAGTAGTGAAACGCTGTTTCACTATTTGTTTCCGACCGATTTTTTGTATTTTTTTGAGTCAAACAATATATGATTCTTTATCTAGTTAAGCTATGTCATTACCTTAGCAAAACACCCCCAGTACTTTAGGATACTGAGGGCAAAACTTTTTGCTATGCAATTGTATAATCATTTTTCGGCATCGTTTAATATGTTGTACGCATTGTTATGCACTTCAAATATTATGCTTGTTATGGCTCGTCCTGTTTTTTGATATGTAGGTCTAACCCAAATATCTGATTTCTCGTTAATTTCCCTTACTGCTATATCTATTACCTTGCGTTTGAAATCGGCAAACAGTTTGTATTTCTTCTCACAATCAAAGCAAGCTCGCAATTCTGTAACTGAAAACTCTAATTCTGACTTTGTGTTTTTGCTTTCACCATCTCTACATTTCAGAAGTTCATACAGTCGAATAGCGTAATAACTTGAGAATTCTAATATGTTTTTTAACTGGTATTGTGTAAACCACTTTTCCAATTCCAACACATACGGTTTGATTTCGTCTGATAGACGAAGTGTAATTGTCCCCTCTCCGTCATATTTAGCCATTGAAACCCAATGAAACATCTCCCAAGGTTGTTTTGGATTATCTGTTCCAATATAAACTACTGATTTCATAGCACAGTCACATATGGTTCTAATATGCTTGTATAGATTTGAACTGTCTATATTTAAAAATTTTGCAAGATCTATTATTCTGCATGAATAAGTTTTTAAATCCTTATCCTCTTTTACAACCTGAGTAATGAGTAATCTGATTAGTCTCGCTGTTTGGAGAGTCATTGACTGCTTGCCTTTGATTATGTCGTTAGCTGCTACTGTATAATGTTCTGCATTGTATGTCATATCATAATCTTTACTTTTAGCCATAGTGTCAATTCTCCCTCCCTATTTACAATATTCATCGAATTATTCAATACAAGAACCATTATAACAGACTTTTTAACTGATTTCTATATATTTTGTTGCTTAAAAAAACAATATTCATTATTTTATTCATTTTTACTTAGCAACACAAAAAATCAGGGTTCCAATTGATACCCTGCTGCAAACTTGTAAATTGAATGTGCTATACATATTTATTTTAATAGGCAGAGATTAAATAGTTATATTTTTTCGGATGGTACCACACGGTACATTCCAACTTTTTATAACTATATTTGCATCTTGTAATATTTTCTTACGGGTTGACATTTTTTTACTTAGTGAGATACTAATATTACTAAGCAACATTAGTTGTTAGCTTAGCAATATTTTTTTGAAAGGTGATAAAATTATGAGTAACAATAAGATTACTTGTTCATTTACCGTTGACCGTGATATTTACAACGCTTATAAAAGTATTGTTGTAAAAGGTGGTGAAAATGTAAAGGGCAACCTTATCCGTTATATGCTCAATGTCATTAACTATGAAACTTCAAATGCAGATACAATTTCTGCAATAAAAGAAGTTGAAGAACTGAAAAAAAATCCAAACAAAAAAACCTATGCTTCATTTAGAGAGCTTTTAGAGGATATTACCAATGAGTAAATTAAGAATTGTGCCATCACAAAAATTCAACAGAGATGTTAAGCTGGCAATTAAGCGTGGATACAATATTCAATTACTTGATGCTGTTGTTGAAATGATAGCTGAACAACAACTACTGCCACCGGAATATAAAGATTACAAACTAATCGGAAATTATTCCGGTTGTAGGGAATGTCACATTACCCCCCGACTGGCTCTTAATTTATGAAATTAGTAATGAAGAACTTATTTTGTATCTGACAAGAACCGGAACACACAGCGATTTATTTTAAGCTCCTAAAGGCATTTTCACCTTAATAGAATATACTAACAAATAAAAGAAAGAACCTTCCCTAATGATAAATTCATCAGAGAAGGTTCTTGTTATTTCTTCACCATAACTACAGCCTGTTTGCCGAGTTCGTTATATCTTGTATTTACAAGGCTTTTCGAGTAACGGGTTCGAGCATTAGTCCACGGATCATTGAAATAGTAATAATAGTTATCATATCCTGTCATTACAAGACAATGCTCTCTGGCAATCCAAGTATAGTAACTGCCGAGTTTATATTTTGCGTTTTCATCGGTGTAGTTTACTCTCCAAGTGGTTGTTTTGAATGACGGCAACATATTAATTGTTGCCCAAATCATAATCGGCTGACCTTGTGCAACATACTTACCCGAAAGATATTCAAGACTTTTCCCACTGATTTCGACAGCCTTGTATGATTTGTCGGAAAGGTATTTATTCATACATTTTACCATAATCGGTGCATACGCTCCGTAGCTGTTGGAACTGTATGGTGTTCCAACAAAGGCACAATTAGGATCCGGTCCTGTGTATGAACCGTTCGAATAACCGAAGGGTTTTTTAACCAGATACTTATCTGCAAATGTTGTTTCGGAAATATTGTATCCATAGTGTTTAAGTAACATTGTTGCACTACAAGTTTCGCAACCGGTTGGCAATTTGCTCTGACCAATCAGGGGAACATTTGAAATCTTCTTGGCTTTTGGCACTACATACACATCGCAAATAGCTTTCTTACCATTATTAAGGGTACAAGTTACTGTCGTTCTGCCGACGCTTATTCCCTTTACTATTCCCCCTGCTCTTGTTGCAGTAGCAATCTTTGAATTGTTTGATGAGTAAAGTCTGTAATATGCCGCTGTACCTTTTGGAATACTGCTGTTGAGGTCAAAGCTTTGACCTATGTACAGTACAATTTCACTTGCATTAAGTTTAAGAGATGTTGCAAGCGGCTTGACCGTTACATTACAGGTTGCTTCCGTACCGTTCGGCATTTTACATCTAACAGTTGTGGTTCCTGCCTTTTTTGCGGTCATCAAACCTCCGGCTTTTTGAACAAAAGCAATGTTCGGATCATCTGAATAATAAGAACGAAAATAAGCTGCTGTTCCACTCGGCACATAGCTTGAAAAATCATACTGTTCACCGATTCCAAGTGTAATACTTGTCTTATCAAGCTTTATGCTATTGGCAAGTTTTTTGACGGTAACCTTGCATTGGGTTTTAAGTCCGTTATATGTATTTGCGGTAATTGTAGCAGTACCTGTACCGACAGCAGTTATTTTTCCGTTATTGTCTACAGTTGCAACTTTACGGTCACTTGTTGTAAAAGCAACTTGCGAAATATCTCCATTTTCAATAGTAGTAATAAGAGTATATGACTCCCCTACCCCAAGTGTTATTCCATTCTTATTGAATTTCACACTTTTAGGCGGAACAGTTGGTTTTGGCTCTGTAGTAGGCTGTTCAGTAATCTGCTCAGTATACTCTTCTGTTGAAGGTTCAGTAACTTCTTCCGTAGTTGTTTCAGTCGATTCTGTTGAAGGTGCAGTAACTTCTTCTGTAGTTGATTCAGTCGATTCTGTCAATGGTTCATCAACAATTGTCGTTTCCTCAACACATTCTGTAGTAGTTTCAGTATATGCTGTAGTTTCAGTATATTCAGTTGTTACTTCAGTACAAGCAGAGGAGAAATCCGATATCGTTGTTTCTGTGAATTCCATATTTTCTGTTGTCATCTTTGAACTTTCTGTGGATGCTTCAGTTCCGTAAACCGAGGTAGTTTCTGTCAAAGATGACGGTTCCGATGTATCGAATTGAGATCCAACAATAATTTTCTGAATATTAGTGGCATCAATAACGGTCAAAACATTGTCACCATTAGTATCGTAAAGAAATTTCTCATCATCAGTTAAGTCAATCATACCTACAACATACTTTTGGACCTTGGTTGCATCCACAACCGTAAATTCGTAATTACCACTGTTAACGATAGTCGCTGCATATGGTATTGTACATATCGCAGATAACAGCGTTATGATCAACAATATTGATATTGGTTGTATTATTTTTTTCATGTTCTTTGCTCCCTTAATATTAACTTAATATTCATCAACATAATTTTACTATTTATTTAATTAATTGTCAAAATATTTATTGGGGTACCAATTGGTACCCCAATATTATTTTTGATAATTAAATTTTACGGTTATTTAAACTCTTTTTCAGATAAAACTTCTCCGTCACCGTTCTTGTACCTGACAATTACCGAGCAGTCATCTTCGACAACCCTGTTGATACTGTTAGCTACGCTTTTGAGTGATGACTCCATAGATTCCATAGATTGTTCCAAATAAGATTTCATCTCATCTTTTGCGTCACCGTCATAAGTTTTTGCCATACGAAAGTTGTAAACAATGCTGTTACCCTCACACATAATACGCAGAGTGTAAATCTCATTATTATAGGCATCATCAGCTGAGTTAATCACACTTTTCATTTCATCGGAATTGTAATAATCGACAAGATGCTTATACTTTGTTCCGCTTATCTTACTGTCGGCAGAAATTTCAGAAGAACTGCTTACCGTTGTTTGCGGAATAGTATCATTTTTTACATCAGATGATATAGAAGAAGTTGTTCTATCAGAAGAGTCTGAAGAACTTTCATGTTTTTCGCTTGTGTTACAACCACTTAAAAACACTGTTGTTGCGAGTACCGCTATCATAGATACGGTTGCAATTTTTTTCATTGATTTTCTCTCCTTGAATTCTTAGATTATCGGGGTACCGATTGGTACCCCGACTTCGCAAAATAGGGATTGTTTTGCGAAATGTAGCACTGAGGATTTAAGTGGCTTAAGGGCAATTTAAACCACCTAAACGCTACTCAATCATCATAGCATAAAACACAATTGCAAAATTATTGATTTTGTTGCTGTATTACAAAAGAAAAATCAGGATGCCGATTAACACCCTGATTTAATCAATTAACTTTTATATTTTGAAATAATATTACTAAACAGCTCAAGTATTGCTTTAAGTTTCGGATATGCTGAGCAGTACCTGTCGCTTAAATCATTACTAGCAGATAACTCAATATCAAATACCGAGTTGTTAATTTCCTCAG
>OGPB01001070.1_pt1 | contig 16628 bp, 9 predicted proteins | sample 1552821 | NCBI WGS metagenome assembly OGPB01 (sample SAMEA2580192, study PRJEB22360) | human gut metagenome | biome: human gut; feature: human-associated habitat; material: faeces | place: Denmark | collected 2008/2010 | reverse complement strand
GGCCTGCAGAATTATAAAACTTACCGTTTCTTTGAGACTGACCTGACACCGAAGGGGATTATGGATTCCATGAATAATCTTACTGATTATCATACAAATCCGCGAGATGTTGGAATGACACAGGCATTTAGAATCAGAAGCCGTTTTGACTGGCTGATTGGCTTTAACATGACTGTTGCGTATACGGTCAAATCAGGATTCCTGATGAAGGTTGGACGTGTAAAGGCGCCTACCTTAAAGCTTGTGTACGATAACTGTAAGGCGATTGACGGCTTCAGTTCCAAAACAGCGTATCAGCCGTGGATTGTGACTGATAATCCTGATGTGACGGCACTGATGATTGATGATGATGGCAAAGCCGTTTCATTTGCGTCAAAGGATGATGCGAATAAGGTTCTTGATACTCTGTCCGGACAGGCAGTCGTTGAAAGCTTTACAAAGACAACAAAAAAGACACAGCCTGACCAGTTATATAAATTGACAGATATGCAGGTTGAAGCCGGCAAAAAGTATGGCTATACGCCGGAAAGGACATTGGAGCTGATTCAGTCCCTTTATGAAAAGCATAAGCTGATTTCATATCCGAGAACTGATGGCCGGTATGTATCATCAGAAAAATCGAAGGATTTTCCGATGCTCTTAAATGCTGTCAAGGCTATGCCGGAGTTTACGGATATTGTAAAGAATGTTACGTCGGAAGACATTGCAGCAGCGCAGGGCAATAAAAGGTTTGTGAATGATGTTGAAGTAAAAAAGACATCCCATGATGCCTTGATTCCAACTGGCGATACAGCTGGTTTGAAGAATTTATCTGCTGACGAAAAAAATATCTGTACCATGATTTTCAGACGGTTCCTGTCTATCTTTATGCCACCGCTAGAGGAAGAAAAGACAAAGGCTGTGTTAAGTGACAACGGAAACAAATTCGTCTGCACAGGTTCTGCGGTAATCAAACCTGGCTATACAACACTTTATTCGGTACCGAAAAATAACCCGTTGCCGGTATTGAAAAACGGGCAGGTGCTATCCGAGAAAGATAAAATTCTGCACGAGATTGTAAGCAAGCCGCCAGCAAGATTTACACAGGCGACGCTTATCAGTGCAATGGAAAATGTCCAGAAATATATGGCTGCAGATGAGGTTGATTTGAAGAATGCAATGAAGAAAGCCGGCGGAATCGGCCAGCCTTCTTCAAGAGCGGCAATCATATCTGACCTGGTAAATACAGCATATATCAAAGATGTGACATCAGGTAAGAACAAAGGCCTGTACATAACAGACAGCGGTAAAAAATATATTGAAAACCTTGGAAATAGTTCTATCGTCAGCCCTGAGCTGTCGGCTGAATGGGAAGTCCATATGACTCATATCAGGGAAGGCAGCGAGGCTTACGATGATGTTTACGAAGAAATTATAAATTACGTGTATGATGCACTGGAGGAACTAAACAATATGCAAATAGAAAAGACAACAGATAGAAAAGAGGTTGGGGTATGTCCGATATGTGGCAAGCCGGTTGTGGAATTGCCAAAAGGCTGGGGCTGCAGCGGATATCCGGAATGCCATTTCTCTATCTATAAAACAATTGCTGGGGTTGACCTGACAGAGAAACAGGTGATGACACTCCTGGCAGGTCAGACAACAGAAGTAATTTCCGGATTTAAGAGTAAATCCGGAAAGACATTTTCGGCAGCTCTGACGCTTCAGGAAGACGGTAAGGTAACATGGGCGCCATTTGAGTCAAAGACAGACCTTAGATGCCCGAAATGCGGCAAGCCACTTGTAAAAACGCCTATGTCATATAAATGTGAAGATGATGGCTGCGGGTTTATTTTATGGAACAGTATCTGTGGAAAGACACTTACTGAAGAGCAGGTAAAAAAGCTGCTGGCGGGTGAGACGACAGATGTTATCAAAGGATTCAAGAAGAAGGATGGAAGTAAATTTGATGCGGCATTACAGATTAAGGATGGCAAACTGACATGGGCGATGGGAGCAGCAAAAGATACTGGTCTCAAGTGTCCAAAATGCGGAAAGCCTATTGTTGAAAGCAGCAAAGCTTTCGCATGCAGTGGAAATAAAGGACGCGATAAGGCTGACAGTACATGTGATTTTATCATCTGGAAAAATGTATGCGGAAAAGACCTGTCGGCAAAGGATGTAAAAGACCTTTTGACAAAAAAGAAAACAGGACTTAAAAAGAATCTGCAAAGCAAAGCCGGGAATTCATTTGATGCGTATGTTGTTATGAAGGATGATTTCACAACCGGGCTTGAATTTCCTGAAAAAAAATAAAAAATCCGATAAAAAAACGAATTAAAGAAAAATTCAGCATTCTAATATAGACCGGAATATTCCGGTCTTGTATATCTGCAAAGAAAGGGGGAAATTGTAATGGTTGTTGTAAATGGCAGAATCGTTGATTTTCTGATAGACAGATGCGAAGACGGATATGCTGAATTTCTCTTTAAAAGTGACTATGATAAAGACTGCCCGCGGTTTGAAGCTATATGCTCGGGCAAGATTCCTGATGTGGTGCCTGGCGTGCCGATAAAAGTAGAGTTTCGTGTTGAGACTGTAAACGACATCACCAAAATAGATTTTAAGGCGTTAAAGATAGAACAAATCACAAAATTTGTGAAAACAAAATACATGAATGAAACCGCATATACCTGTATCAATTTTAATGATGAAGAATATGCAAAAACATTACTGACAAAGGTAAAGGGAATCTCTGCGAAGATTGCAAACAGGATTCTTGAAGCTGTTGACGGGGACATAAGCAGACTGTCAGGCATGTGGGATGATAAGGACTTCTGGAAAGGTTTCAGGGGGTCAAAGAGGTATCTTACAGAGTTGAAAGACACTGTCGGTTCAATGCTTGAAAAGGATTACCTTGTAAAGAAATACCAGAAATATGGGATTGGATACCCGCAGATTGATATGCTGGCTGCAATTTATGGACTTGAGGCAGAAGAAAAGCTCTGTCATAATCCGTATGCGGTGCTGTATCGTCTTGAACTTGATTTTCAGGTGGCTGATAACCTGGCAAAAGATTTGAATTTTGATTATCTTGCCCCGGAAAGAGTAAGGGCTATTATCTATCAGGTATTGAATAATAATGAAGCCAGCGGGAACACCGCAATGCGATTGAAGGACTTTTATATCAACTGTGCAAGGCTTCATCGTATGTCTGCCTGGAAAGATTATGTAGTATCTCCTTATTTTCTGCTTTCCACATTGACAGCAATGCGGAAAGTGTATTATGAAAACGGGCTTATAGGATATATAGATACTCTGAATATGGAGGCTGATATTGCATTCCAATTAAACCGTTTAATGTCTGCTGATACAAAGCTGAGTATTTCAGATGATGTATACGACTCCATCAATGATAAGTACAATAAAGAGCAGCTTGAATTCTTAAAAACATTTGACCAGAACAGCGTGGTGATTCTGCTTGGACGCGGAGGCACCGGCAAAACACATACCATCTGCGGTGCTATCAATCTTTTTAAGAGTAAGAAACCGAAGGAGGAAATCAGACTTTGCGCTCCGACGGCGAGAGCAGCAGGTGTATTGAAAGAACATTCAGGGCATGAATCGTCAACAATGCATATTATGCTTGAACTGAATCCATATATGCCAGATGATGCCGGCAGGAATGAGGAGAACCCGCTTGATGCTGATTTTATTGTTGTTGATGAAATGTCGATGGTCGACACAGAGCTTATGTACCACCTTTTGAAAGCCATAAAGTCCGGGGCAAAACTGATTTTAAGCGGTGACCCTGACCAGCTTGAAAGCGTTGGCTGTGGTGCAGTTCTGCGTGACCTGATAAACTCAAACAAGATACCAAAAATAAAGTTAAAAAAAATCATGAGACAAAGTGAAGGCTCTGCGGTTATAGATAACTGTGGGAAGATTCTGGCTGGCAGGTATGACTTTATTGAAAACGATGCCTTTAAAATTCGGAATTGTAAATCCGAAGATGAGGCTAAGGCATATTTAAAGTCGTGTTATGCTGGAGACCCGCATCGCACACAGATATTGTCAACAACAAAAAAAGGTACAGTCGGAACAATGTCGTTAAACCATGATTTTGAAGATATTGAACAGCCCGGAGTCTGGTTTCATAACAGCCATTTCAAACTCGGCGATAAGGTTGTTTTTACCAAAAACAATTATGATGCCGGTTATTGCAATGGTGATATTGGATTTGTTGAAACGATAGAAGCTCCGATACAAATTAAGAAGCAGGGTGAAGATAAAACAATAGAAATAAACCGTGATACGGCTATGGATATGGAGCATGCAGATGCTATTACAATCCATAAAAGTCAGGGTAGTGAATATGACAATGTTTATATCATACTTCCGGATAAGCCTTTATCACTGCTTACACGTAACATGGTAAACACCGCAATTTCAAGAGCAAGAAAATGTGTAACACTGATTACAATAAATGATGCTCTTGCTATAGCGGCAAGCAATAAATGTAAACGAAACAGAATAACAAGATTAGAAGAAAAATTAAAGAATATGGGGGAAGAAGAATGCCAAAAGGAATGTCAAGAACACGTGGAGTAAAAAAGAAAGTCAATCCATTAGTAGAACATATCGCTGATTTTTCAGATATTGAATACGACAGCGACGATAGCCTTGAGATTATTGATGCTCATGCAACACAGAAACGTGATGATGAATGTGAGGATGAGACTGATAGAACATGGATGTATAAGAACCCTGGGGATGAAGAGATTGTTGATGAAGACGAAGTGACGGATGAAGATTTGTGGGGTGATGAAACTGCTGCCACCGAGCCGGAAGATGACAAGGTTACAAAACAGCCGGAGCGAATCCGTAATGAGTCTCAATTAGACCAGTATATGGCTGCTGCCGTCTGGTTTCACGATATTAGTGAAAGAGGTGAAATTTCAGATGACGAATTGAGATATGTAGAGCTTATGCTGATTGAAATGTCAAATTTTTATTTTGACAACCTCAAAAACATCCATCCTTCCGGCAAATGTCTCGACTCCATAAAGAAAATATACCGTGACATACAGGAGGCGGGATTATGTACAAAATCTTAAAAAGTATGCTTGCAGAGTTTTCATATTTTATTGAGAAGCATTTCGGCATTACTTCTATATTATGGTCTATATTGTTTATGGCCGGATGCTGTGCGATTGTCGGGGTCGTGATTATGAAAACTGCTGAAATTATATCTTGCTGTAAAAGTACAAAAAAAGCAAAAAAAGGCGTGGGTAAAAACGGTATAACTGATGGCGATGAGGCTGCCAGCGTGGCTAGTGCTACCAATACTGGTGATAACAAATGCGGTAAATATAAAAATGGATTGAGCCTGTTTCCGGTATACGTCGGCTTTACGGTTGTATGCTCTTATATGATGAACCGTTTGATAGCATTATCTTATACGTGGGACAGTAAACTTCAGAGAGTTATGTCTAACTTCCATTATGTATTGTCATTCAAGGCTAACAGAAAGCTGTTTTTAAACGCCCTGTCTCTGCCTGACAATACCACAAATAATAATGGATTGTTTCAGATTGCAATGTATTTAAACAACAATCAGTGGCAGAAGGTATACGATAATGCAGGTGGTTCTCAGTGGTATTTCGCCAAAATTAAAAAGGCGGTTGATGAAATTTTAAAAGTTGGTGATACCCATCTGACACTTGGCGTTGTATATCAGGGTGCAGCAATGCTGATTCCGATTGCTTTGATTATAGTGCTTGGTGCCATATTGCTGCTGAAAGGTAAAAAGCTACATGGAATCTTAGTACTTGTATGTGCCGGATTATGTGCGTTTGGAAATTTTGGCGCAGTGATATTTATGGCGACAATGCTGATTTTGGGAGAATTGTTGTCAATAATCGTGGATAGTTCACTTGCAAAAAATAAAGATTTATTCGACAAAAGAAAGCAGGATTTGGCTTAAACCAAATCCTTCTTTTTTTTGGAAAAAATGTATTATTCAGGGAAAAATTTAGCATATTAAATATGCGGCAGGATTCTGCCTTAAATTGATAACTATACGTAGGGAGGATTTTTTGATGGAAATAAAGAAATACAAAGAATTACCACATTCAAAATCCATTCTTATAGCCGATAAAGATGCATTTGAAACATTTTTATTAACAGGACATGAAAATCTGATTACTGGATTATATGAAGACGTATATTTAACGCCGGATATTTACCAGCATTTCGTAAAAAATCTTGATATAAAAGCACTGAAACGCTTTAACGAATTTGCGAAAGAAATTGAGTATAATGCCAGTGATATTGCCATCAGAAGCATTCTTGAACAAAATCAAATGATGCTTAAAGATGATGGATTTGCTGTAATTGCGGCTATGATGAATAAGATGGATGTTTTTATTGATGACCCGAGAAAAGCTGCTGTGTTTGAAGCAAGGTCTGTACATGTAGTACGGCCGTCTGAATTAATTATGGCAGCGACAACAACAGAATGTGAGTAAAGGAGGTGTAAAAAGTGAATAAGAAAAATGTTGACTACATATTATCTTCAACAGATGGAATAGAGCTGCTTGCCAATCTGTTTCAGAATGGTATGGCTCTTGACCTTGTTGATGTGACGAGAGCCAGAGATAACGTAGACCTTCCGGAAGACGAAAGACATATCTATGATATGGCTGATGCTGCTCTTGACAGAGTAGATTTAGATAAACTGTATGAAAATGCCGGAGACTTTGAACTTCAGGATAAATATCCGGAATTCTTTGATTATCTGCAGAGCCTGCAGCGTGATAGAGAGAACGATGAACCTGAACGTGTCCGCGAAGATGAGGCTGGGGAAGCCGAGGGAGAAATAGAGGAAGAACTTGAAGAGGGCGTACCGGAACCGCTTTCAACAAGAGATACTGTAATAAAGAATATCGTTGAGGGTGAACATACAGGCAAGGAGAGCGATTCCAGAAAATATGTAGAAAAAGACGAATATAGAGCGAAGCTTGATACTGAAAGGGAAGAATCTATCCGAAGAGCCATTGAAGCTGATGAGGCATTGAACAAAGAGCGTGAACTTGCAGCCAGAGAGGCTGATGCAGCAAGGCTTAGAGAGCAGGAGTTCTTTGATAAAAGAAAAGCAGAAGAAGCTGATTTTGACGAAAAAGCAAGACGTGAAAAAGAGGCGGAAAGATATACAGAAAAAGATACCGACCGCAACAAGTCTTTTGAAGATAGAAAAGATGAAGCAAAGATAGACAAAGACTATTCAACAAATGCCGATAAACAGGTTGACTCTTCTTTTAGAAGCGATGCAGTGGATAATGCCGGTGATGCCGGAAAACGAGGCTATCAGCAGTCAGAGCAGGTCAATAACATGCACGGCGGAGCTAATGATGCTGGTGATGTAAGCAATGCAATCCATAGTAAAACATACAGAACTGAAACTGTTGCTGAAACAGCAGCGACGGCCGCAGCTATTGAAATGGCCAGAAGGGAAGCTGCATCAAAAGCACAGGTCGGATATGGCAATACCAGGAATGAAGAGATTGCTTCAAAAGCGGAAACAGAAAAACGTAACGTTGAAAAGTATGACTCTGATAAGAGAGAAACCAGTCAAAGCCAGGAAGAGTCCTCAAGGCTTGATAACAGCTACAGTTCAAAAGCTGAAAGCCAGATTGACGGAAATTCAAGAACCGGTTCTGTAAATGATGCTAGTGATGCCGGAAAACGAGGCTATCAGCAGTCAGAGCAGATTGGCAGCACTCATTACGGTGATTCCAATGCCGGTGATGTTACTCATGTGGTAAAAAGCAGGGAGTATGAAACATCAAAGGAAACCGCAGATGCAAGAAGAGAAGTCGATGAGGCGGTGAGAAGAGATACTGCTGCAAGAGAACAGAAAGAAGCTGAAGGTGACCGTAGAAGCAGAAGGGAGCAGGAAGAAAGAAGGGAACGTCAGGAACGCGCTGAAAGAAGAACCGATTCTTATGGCTCTGATACTGCTTTAAGAGATGAAGATGCAAAGCGTGAAATAGAAAGACGTCAGCATGAAGCGGAAGCGAACAGGTATCATGACGCTGAAGCTGGTAAACGTGACCAGTATAGTGGTTCAGGAAAGTATGAACCGGAACAGCGAGCAGAAACTGCAATGCGTGAAGAGGCCCGCCGTGAAATGGATAAACGTCAGCAGGAAGCAGATAAATACCGCAATGCTGAAGCGGGCAAAAATGAAACTGACACAAAGAGTGAACGCGAAAGCAGAAACAGAGTTAATAATGATTATAACTCAAATCGGGAAAGCCAGATTGACAGCAGTTCAAGAACAGGCTCTGTAAATGATGCCGGTGATGCCGGAACACGGAGCAGCATGCAGTCTGAACGGGTTGAGAATCTGCATAATGGAAACACAAATGTCGGTGACGTGACAAATGTAGTTGGTGGTAAAACATATGCTTCTGAAGCGGCAGGGCGCGCGACAGCGGGGCGTTGAACCATTGCTACGGCAGCGTCAGACGAAATGTCAAGAAGAGAGTCGGCTGCAAAAGAGCAGAGAGAGGCTGACCGAGAAAACAGAAATGGCAGCAATAGCTACAATGAAGAAGATAGAAGGTCGAATATTTATAATTCTGATACTGCCGCAAGAGATTACGATGCAGGACGCGAAATGGAAAAACATCAGCGAGAGGCAGAAGCGAACAGATACAACGACTATCGTAATGCTGAGACTGATAAGAATGACCAGTATAATGGTTCAAGCAAGTATGAACCAGAGCAGCGGACTGAAGATGCAATGCGTGAAGAAACCCGCAGAGAGATGGACAGACGCCAGCAGGAAGCTGACAGATACCGTAATTCTGAGACAGGCAGAAGTGAGACTGATGCAAAGCGTGGCGAAAACGGAACCGGAAACAGAGTTGATAACAACTATAACTCAAACCGTGACAGACAGGTTGACAGCAGCTCAAGGACAGGTTCAGTACATGATGCCGGTAATGCCGGAACACGAAACAGCATGCAGTCTGAACAGGTTGGAAATCTGCATAATGGAAGTACAAATGCCGGTGATGTTACAAATGTAATCGGTGGAAGGACGCACACATCTGATGCGGCAGCAGCTACAGCAGCGACAGTAACAGCGACTGACAAGAAGAGAAGCGGCTGCAAAAGAACAGAGAGGAGCTGAAGCTGACCAATACCGCACTTCCGAAAAGTATGAACCGGAACGGCGGACTGAAGATGCAATGCGTGAAGAAATCCGCATGGAAATGGACAGACGCCAGCGTGAAGCAGATACCCGTCATGATGACAGAGTAACAAGTCCAGAAAAGAATCAGGAAAGACCGGCAGAACATCGTATTGATAATAATTACAATACGCAGCCAGGACGCCAGATTGACGGAACATTTCAAACAGGAACGGTATCAGAGGCAGGAAAAAATGTTTCTCAGCCGGAAAAGATTGACAGTGTTCACGGTGGAAGTTCTACTGCAAAAGAGTCTTTGAATGCTATTAAGGCAAAAGACTATTCAGGAGATAATAAGTCTGCAGCGACACCGGTTCAGCCGGTAGGACAAAGCAAAGATGCTTCAGGTTCTAAACAGTTCGGAAGTAACGTAGCTGGAAATAATATCCATGAAGCTCAGGCGGCTACTACTAAATCAGTGTATGAAAGAGATTCATATGAAACTGCCGGACAGAAAGCTGCTGAAAATTTTGGAAGTAAAAATCCAAGCCATGCTTTTGTTGAGAAAAGCATTGCAGAAAAAGAAAAACAAGCTGCAAAAGAAAGTTCAAAAATAGTTGGCTCTGAGAATAAAGAACATATCTATACTGCCAAAGATGGAGATAAAAATAATCATGTACAGATAAACAAAACTGGAACACAGGTTGTTGACGGGCATGTATCAAAAGATGTAAGCGGGCCAGCTGATAACGTAATTAAAACACCTGGCAACTCAAAGTTAGACGTTTCAAAAGCTGTTGCTGGTCAAGTCGCTGCAGCGGCCGCAATCGGAGCGGCAGCGGGCACAGCAAAGACTGCAGGTTCTTCACCGGTAACAGCGCCAGGACAAGCAGTGAAACTTGATAAAGCACAGGCTGGTAAAGTAACCAATGCTTCGTTATGGAATAATGCAATCAGCAATACACAAGGACTTACCTCAACAGGAAAGAAATTAATTGCTGATTCTTATGCAATGGCCGGACAGATTGATGCTGTGACGGCAAAGATGAATGCGGAAGCATCAAGCGCAGTTGAATTGCCAAGCTTTGGATTTTCACCAATAAGCGCTGCCGGAATAGCGGCTGGGACTGCGAAAAATAATGCGGCGGGGGCTATGGCAAATAGTATCGCGGCAGCAAAGATTGGCTCTGAAATACTAGATGCTTCAAACATGAAAAGAATAAAAAGTGTTGGTGTTATTGGTGCTATCAGAGGAAATGAAGTAGGCTTGAAATTTGGAGACTCAATGAAATTTTTTACAATACGCTCTGATGGAACAATTAATGTTAATGGAACGTTAATGGACGTTCATCGCATGAATGATACCAGCATGAGCAATCTTGTTTTTGTCGGATGGAAGGATACATTTGTTACAAATGGAGAAATTATAACATCTCATAATACAAGATTCAAAATTGGAGCTGACGGAAAATCAATAGAATCCGGCAGTGGTTTGAACTTATCTATGATTCACGGTAAGATTGATAACACTTATTTTAAAGAGGGAGACATTGCGGGTAAGATTCGAACACCAGGAATGACTGTATCATATGCTCCATCTGTTATGAATAATACATTAACAGGAGCGGATTTCATTCAGGATGGAGATACATTTTCAGTAAATGGTTTATCTGAACGCTTTGGTGACAGAAATATCAGTAATCTACTAAGAAGGCATCAGATAACGGGAACTATCGACAGACAGGGTCGTATTATGATGGTAATGATGTCACGGCATACCGCTAATGAAATGCGAAACATTCAGTTTAGTAAAGAAAGCCTTGATTTTATTGCGCAGAACTATAATAAGATTCTTGCTGTAAATGCTGATACAGCTTCAAAGATTGCAAAGTTGAATAAAGTTCTTGAAGACAGACATTTAAGTGACATTGAAAAGGAATATTTATTTGATTTAAGAGCAAAGTTGAAAAGCAATGGTATGACAGAAAATGTTGATAAGTTGAAGCAGCAATTAAAATCTGGAGCTTTAACTGGAGACCAGGCAAAGCTTGCTCAGGAATACATTAATGCTTTTGATAGCTCCAGAAAAACAATTGTAAAAAATGGTATTCTCGCTTACGACAGAACCTTGGAACTGGAATTTCAATTAAGTGCTGCTGGATTATTGGCGGATGTTGAAGTATTACAGAAGATGCTTGACAACGGACAGATACCTGAAGAATATGTTGAACTTGTAAATGAGTATATTAAAACAGCAGGTGTTAAGATTAAGAGAGGTTCAATAGAGGATGGATTCTTTGCAGCTTCTATGGCAATGCTGGTTGAGGCAAATAATCTTCCGTCAAATCCGAGGGCGTTAAAAAAATTATTAAAGTCTGGAAATGTAACCGAAGAGCAAAGAAAAATTATTGAGAATTTGCTTAAGATAAATAGGCGTAATAAAATCATGAATTTCCTGGCAAGACAAGCCAAAAGAGTTCAAAGAATGGGTGTTAGCGCATACCATAAGTCAAAAAGTTTTATGAATAAGTACATGGGCTCTGATTATACATTCCGTGGCCTCATGATGATGCTTGGTGGAGCTGCAAAAGTACGTAACGCAGCTCAGAGAGCGTATCGTACAGTTAGATTCGTAGAACTTTGCCAATGAAGTTTACAAAGGCTTTAGATGCCACAAGAAAAGCTGCGATTTCTACAGCGAAAGTCACTATGTCTGCTGCACGAGCAGGTGCAAAAGCAGTTAGACATGGAGCCAGATTTGTAGGAAGTACTCATAGATTAATTCGGAGAAAAGGTCTTAAATTTACATTAAAAAGACGTGGAAAACATGCCGTTAGAAAATTTAAAATGCTTGGAAAGGGTATGAAAAAACTTTCTATACAATCATTAAAAATCATGCTGCAGGTAATCATCAGATTGTTGACTATGATTGGCAGTGCTTTAATTGGTTCATTGCTTCCAATTCTTTTAATAGTGTTGTTTGCGTTAATAATTGTGTTCTCAGTATTATCTTTTATTAGCAATGAAGGGGATGAAGTTTACTATGACGCAGGAGATGAAGATACAGAAGAAGCTGCACAGGAAATGGTAGATTTATTAACATTATGTCATGCTTCTTTTAGAAGTGCATTATCTGCTGGCAGTGCTGGTGGTTCAGCATCAGGTATAGATGAAGATGGCGGACCGCAGATGCAGAAAGGAGATGTTTCTCAGGTTGGTGGAGTAAACGGAAAGAAAGGATTATATGATGTTACTTCCGGAACATGGGCGAATTACGAATGTGCTTGGGACCACTTTAACTGGGCTGCTGATTGTAGAACAGTATATGATTATGTTAATAATCAGGTTGCAAGTGGCGCAATGACTATGACGAATAATGGAGGCTACTTAGTTTTAGGATTTCCGGGTAAGCCTGATGCTAAAATTTATGTTGCTGCCTTTGGTACATATTGGGGCAAAGTTGGAGATATCCTGAAGGTAAAATTTGATAATCCAGTAAAACTTGGAAATGAAACATCTGATGAGATTTATGTCTTAAAGTTTGATACAAAGGCTTGGAAAGATACAGGGTATCCATCAGAGCCAGAAGGTATTTATGGACATAAACTTGGTGGACACAGAGACTTTATTGAGTTCTTATCATACCCAGGATATGAAGCTAGCCCTCATCTTCCAAATGGAGAAGGGGTGACGCCAATTGAAGCAACAAATATGGGAAATGTTATAGACGGAAGTTGTGACCTTTCAACAATTGGTGGAGGTCTATCTACAAGCGTTAATATGGATGTTTTCTATCGCCAGGAGATTGACCAGGATGTATATAGAGAAATCATTGACCCGAAGAAAAATATCTACTACACATTCCCGGAAGACCAGGAACAGCCAGACGGCATTTCTCCAACACCTACGCCGAAAGGATATGACAAATCAACAGCTAAAGGTGCAGTTTATGGTTTTTATAACAATAACCAGGAGCTTATTTCAATGGTTCTTGCTATGTATGACTTTGATATTAACCAGGCAACTTCTGTTAAGAAGACAATCTTAGCAAAAGAAGATAAGTCAGGAATTAATGAAGAGGAAGCAGATAAGGCGCATGAGCTTGACGTAACAAATAAAATTGATGATGACACATGGAAACTTATTACGTATTTTGATAAGTATGGACTTGACCTTACAAACTATACTGTCGGTGGATATGATGATTTAAGATATTCAACACTTGTTGCATTATTTAATGCCAGCCATATTATTACATGGACTCCGGTAATCCAATATCATCAAGGTCCGGATGGTAAGCCTATATATGACAAGAACGGAAAAGCAATAGATGAAACGAATACAGATGGTCTGTCATATCAGGAACCTGTATACGAAACTACATACAAAGAGTTTAAATATAAAGATGGCTCACTTGGATTGAAGGCTTATACTCATCAAAAAACAGACGCAAATGGAGATAAGGTTTATAAGACAATTACGAAACCTTGCCCTGGACATCGAAAGACGAGTACAGCTGTAATTACATTACATTTTGATAGCTTACTTGATATCAAAGGATGGTGGGAAAAGAACATCTACAGTGTAGATGATTTTGATAAAGAAAATCCAAATTATTCAAGTGATGACCCTAAAGATTCAAATTATAAAGCTAAAGAGGCTGTATTAAAAAATGGTGTTCAAAGAATAAAGAAACCTGAATTTAAAATGGGTATCAGCGGAACATGCTCTGATGATGGAAGTTCTACTTCAGCGTTTAGCCCGGGAACCATGACTGAATCCCAAAAACAGGTATGTAAGCAGGTTTATAAATTCCTTGTAAACGATATGAAACCTAAACTTACAAAAAATCAGGCAATTGGAGTCTTAGTAAACATTATGAGAGAATGTAGCTTTGATTATACTGCAATTGAAAATTCTGATGGAAGTGGTGGATATGGTCTTATTCAATGGACTGGTGGAAGACGTACGAATTTGGTTAACTGGTGTACTTCTAATGGATATAAATATAATACGATAGAAGGACAGTGCAAGTTCCTGGAACATGAGTTTGCTTCAAGCGAAGTGTGGACAAATGCAGGAGTTGATGGATTCCTTCAGTGCTCTAGCGCTCATGATGCAGGCTTATATGTATTGAAGTATTTTGAGCGTCCGGCTCAAAAATATCAAGACCAAAGAGAAAGTGAAATGGACCAGGATATCGCAACAGTAGAAAGCATGCTGAATTCACCTGATGAACCTAATAGTAAAAAGGATAACAAAAAAAATAACAAGAAGCAGGAGGATAAACATGATGAATAAAAAGACATGCCTTTATGCGGAGACTAATAAGTCTCCGCATAAAAAACAGAAAAAATTCAAATCAAATCAGGTTATATCCCTAGCTATGGTGGCAGTAATGACGTTTACTGCTCCAGCTTCTGATATCATGATTACGGATGTTTATGCTGAAAATTTACAAATCGGAACTGATTGGGGAAATACTGGTTCTGATTCTGAAAACAATAAAAATGACAATAATGAAAGCTCAGGCTCTGAGAATAATAAAGATGATAATAAAGATGATAATGGAGGTTGGGCAGAAGGAGAAGGAGTAGGTGACGATAAAGGTGATGGTTCAGGTGGTTCTGGAACAGGCTCCGAAGAAAACCAAAACCCTACACCTACACCTACTGTACAGGAAAAAAAGGAAATGGAGAGTATTATGACCGGACTCTCAACATTTGATTTTAAGGCATATAAATGGCCAAGCTCATTAAATATTGGAACGTTAGCTTACTCTATGGCTGATAGTCTCTACAAAATGAGAAAAAGTGAAAGTAAAAAAACGCGATTGTGGGATAACGATGATGACATAACGAAGGATATGAAAAATTTTTATTCATCAACAAACTGGAATAATTTTGAAGGTATGTATGAAACAATAGAAATAAGTAATTCCTGCCAAGCAATTTTGACTGAAGAGGTAAAGCAGTATGAAGAATTACTTGATGCTGCAGCTGCAAAGTATGGTTTCACCCCATACAAAGAAATATTTAAAGCTATGGCTCAGGCTCGTTTCAATGAATATAAAGATGATTACGAAGAGGCAAAGGCTACTAATGGAAATAAGTTAAAGAAAACTACAACAGTTAAAGTCACAGTTAAGGATAAAGACGGAAAAAAGACTGATAAAGAAGAGACCAAAGAAGTTGAAGTCGCAAATGAAAATTTCCGGTATGATTTGTTTCATATAGATGGTTCATGGCTTGCAAGGGTAGATAACGGAGATAAAACTCCTGTAGGTGCAGCTGTTGCTCCTACTGCTACCCCTGAGCCAACGCCTATTCCGTGGACATATATTTCCGGTACGCCTGTGCCTCCACCACCAACTCCATGGCCAGAAAGAGATGACGAAACTCCAAGCCAAAAGAAATGGCATAGAGAAAATGGAAGCAGCTATACAGTAGCTGACTCTATTGATATTGCGGCACAGGCATTTGCTAAGATTATAGAAGATGCTGGTTATCCATCACCATATTCTACCGATACTTTGATGAGTGCTGTGCAGGGATTTGAGTTTGGTGGAGATTCAGACCAAATACAAAAAAGATACAGAGCGTCTTCAACAAAACCTACTGGATTTAGTGATTTTGTAACATTCACAGAATATTGTGACCAGCAGGCTATGACTATGAAAAAAGAAGACTCTGATAGTAATAGTAGCAGCAGTAACAATAATAATGAAGAAGATGTTGATTACGATGCAATTATTGCAAAATATGCCAATGCCATAGCGTATGGAGAGAAACGTCAAGACGACGGTGCACATGGTGATACTAAGCATGGAGATTATAAATACTCCGACCAGTTCTTTTATGAAAAGGTATTTGCAAATTATACATGTTCTGGCGGGGGAAGTATTGATTTAGGAAATTTACCTGATGATTTAAAACAGATATTAAAAGAATGTATGAAAACATGGGATAGCAGAGTAACAAAAGAACGACGTGAAATTATTCAGCAGGGAATTCTATTATATGGTGTAAAATATGGGTCAGACGGGGCAAATGGACATTATAAAAATACTCCATCTGTAGATAATCCACAATATTTGGATTGTTCATCGTTTGTTGCACAGGCATATTGGAGAGCTGGAATCTTAACGAGAAATGATGCGGCAACATGGTTCACAGGTACATTTTGTGAGAATTTTGACCATCTATCTTCTGCTGATGAATTGATTCCTGGAGATACTGGACAAAAAAGTTGGAGTTCAGGAGGAGGCCCGACAGAACATATAGGCATTTATATAGGTACTGTAAATGGAACTCGTTATTGGTTACATTGTACAAGCGGTAGCGGGTTTAGTGGAATTACAATTAACGATTATGGCCGTTTTACTGAATTCGGAAGATGTAAAACTCTTAAATAAATAAGTAGAGGGGGTAAAAAATAAAATGACAAA
>OGPB01001061.1_pt1 | contig 16730 bp, 11 predicted proteins | sample 1552821 | NCBI WGS metagenome assembly OGPB01 (sample SAMEA2580192, study PRJEB22360) | human gut metagenome | biome: human gut; feature: human-associated habitat; material: faeces | place: Denmark | collected 2008/2010 | reverse complement strand
CATTGGCACTGAAAAACCTAAAGCGGGAAATGGAGAGATCCTTTCTTGCGCAGTCGGCAATACATCTTACATGGATGTAGTAAAGAATAGCTATTATGTAGATAAAACGCTTCTGATTCGTGATTTGATTGACGATCAGGTTCCGGTCATTTTGTTTACCAGACCACGAAGATTCGGCAAAACACTTGCTCTTGATATGCTTAAAACGTTTTTTGAAAAAACGAAAGAGGATACATCTATTTATTTTAAAGATAAACAGATTTGGTCATGTGGTGAAAAATATCAGAAGATGCAAGGTGCATTTCCGGTGATTTCCATCACTTTCAAAGATGCAAAGTTTTCGGATTGGGCCAGTACTTATGCGGCAATTAAAAATGTGATCCGTGATGAATTTATGCGGCACAATGAGCTTTTTACAAGCGACAGACTTAATCCGGTGGAACAGGATTATTTGTCCAGAATGCAGACGGATGAGCTGAGTGATGTGGAATATACCAGATCACTCCTGAATCTGGGACGCATGCTGGAAAAACATCATCAGTCTAAGGTAGTCATTCTCATTGACGAATATGATACTCCGATCCAACAGGGACATTCCAGAAGCTTCTATAATGAAGTGATTACATTTATGCGTAATTTTATGTCCGGTGGTCTTAAGGATAACCCTTCTCTTGCTTTTGGCGTTCTTACCGGTATCCTGCGTGTGTCAAAGGAGAACCTGTTTAGTGGACTTAATAATCCAATCGTAAATTCTGTACTTGATGAGAAATACAGCAAATACTTTGGATTTACCGTGGATGAAGTGAATACCATGGCAGCATACTACGGACAGGAGGCAAAACTGGAAGAACTTCGTGAGTGGTACGATGGATATCGTTTCGGAAGTACAGAAATCTATAATCCCTGGTCTGTTGCCAATTATTTCTATAATAACTGTCAGGCGAAACCATATTGGACCAATACCAGTGATAATGAGATCATTCGGGAGATCATGATATCTCTTACACCGGATATTGCAGAAAACCTTTTTGCACTGTTGCAGGGGCAGACCGTTCAGGCATCGTTAAATATGGATGTCATCTATCCGAGGATAACGGATGGAACGGATACCATCTTTTGTTTTCCATTATGCTCCATCATCTTCAGTTTCTTGTTACTTGCAGGATATTTAAAACCTGTAAGCGATGCAGTTGAAACAGAATTTGGGACATTTATGGAGCTGGCGCTGCCGAATAAGGAGATTCGCAGAGTTTACAATACAGAGATTTTATCCTGGCTCAAGGGGACAGTAGATGGCAATGTCATGGCTGGACTTGAAAAAGCACTGTATCTGAATGATGGGAAGAAACTTCAGGAATTTCTCCGAAAATATATGATTACCTGCATTAGTTGTTTTGATGGAGCAGCAGAAGGCTTTTACCATGGCATGATGCTGGGACTGGCAGCAGGTATGTCCTCAAGATATTACATTAGATCAAACAGGGAATCCGGAAAAGGAAGATTTGATCTTGTGTTGGAGCCTAAGGTACATTCTTTGCCGGGTGTTATCATGGAATTCAAAGCGACAAAGAATGATGCCGGTTTATCTGCATCCGCTGACGAGGCTCTGAAGCAGATTGAGGATAAGCACTATGATACAGATATGAAGGACCGTGGAATCAAGGAAATTGTGAAATATGGCATTGCCTTTGCAGGTAAAAATGTAGAGATTGCAAAAGGTTGAAAAGATAAGTCCATCCCTTCGCCAACTCGCCCAGACTTGCAGTTTTCTTTGCATAAAACCATGCTCTGGCTAATGGTAGCCAAGTTGGCGACCATTAAAAATCGAAATTCTTTTATGTACATTGTTGAATGATATGGTAAGGCATGATATATGTTATAGTGACGAGGAAAATGAATCAAGCTTGCTTGGATTCATTTGACGACCGCTGATTATCCGTAAAACGTATTTTACGGATGTATCTTAGCAATACCAGGTGAAGCTGACGGGACGGGGGATAGTTTTGACCACTGAAGCAGTTTTTCTGAGTGCCGGCTGATAAAGTCCCACGAAATAGCAAAGCGGTGAAGCCGGTGACGAATAAGAACTCCATTGCCAAAATTAGGAGTACACAATGTGTGTGTTTTGGAGCATAATATAAGCGTAGAGATTATAAAACAGGTCAATAATTTAATAGAGTTATCAATTCCGAGAAAGTACGGAATCGGTAGCCGATAAATCTATTGGCGTCGTTATAAGCACTCAATTTTTACTGTTTGGCAATTCGGTACTGAGAACTAAATTAGCTCATGCCAACATTTTGCAAACAAAACAGGCCGAAACGGGGCCTATCCGGGAACATATAAGAACTGACAATCAGGTGCCCACGATAGCTAATAATCCCCGTAAATCAAGGCTTCTCAAGAACTTCATAAAACAGCGATAAACCAGGAGCAAGGTACCGAGTGCCTTGCTCCTAAGCGGTAGGTCGGGTGTTCGAATCACCTCGGGAACGCCATAATGTGGAGACAAAAAAAGATGTCTCCTGCGAAAAGCCCGAATATATCGGGCTTTTTTGCTACCCAAAGGTAAACAAAAACGAATGAAGGCGAAATGGGGTCTGTTTATGACCGAACAGAAAAAGAATACTATCATAACAAGCGGCATCGCTGTACTTGCCGTGATACTGGCATATTGCTTCCGAATTGTGGGCAGGGGCAGCTTCTACCCGATGCTGTTTTCCTATCTGCGCAGCTTTATCTATATCGGTCTGTTCGCCGCCTGGGGGCTCTCCGTCCGTCAGCGGATCGTGCAAAAGCAGGTGTGCAGGTTTATGACGTTCACCGCTGTACTGCTCATCATATGGATGGTAGTCCGTTCGGCAAAGTATTTTATATTCTGGCAGCCGGATGCCGTCCGTTACCTGTGGTATCTGTTCTATCTGCCCATGCTGTTTGTGCCTATGCTGGCGCTGCTGATCGCCATGTCATTGGGAAAGCCGGACGAATACAAATTCCCCAAGGGAATGTCGATTCTGTGGATCATCTCCGGCACATTGCTTCTGCTCGTACTCACAAATGACCTGCACCAATTCGTATTTACCTTTCCGAAGGACGCCGCCGTGTGGACAGACAAAAACAACGGCTACTCGATAGGCTACTTCATTATTGTTGGCTGGCAGGTACTGTGTGCCTTTTCCGCACTCGTAATTATGTTTTTCAAATGCCGTGTGCAAAAAGGAAGGCTCCACTTTCTGCCCATTGTTCCTATGCTGCTGACGATCGTTTACAGCGTGCTTTACTATGCGGGTGCGGATTGGCTGCTCCACTTGTTCGGCGATATTGCCGCATTCCAAAGTGTGATGTATATTCTGACCTTTGAGTTTTGCATCGCCTGTGGATATATACATTCAAACAGCCGTTATGTGGACTTGTTTGCCTCCTCTGTCGACACATCGGCAGAGATCACCGACAAGGACTTTACCGTTCGGTATGCAGCTGTAAACACTGCGCCTATCTCAAAGGAAACGATGAAAAAAGCCGAGCAAAGCCCTGTGACGATGGGCGGCTTGACCGTTCACACCATGCCCATTGATGGCGGCTATGCCGTATGGACAGAGGATGTGTCGGCTTTGCGTGACATCAAGGAGGACTCCGAGCTTCTTGCAGACGAGCTTGCCGACAGGAACGAAATGCTCCGTTATGAATACAAGCGTGAAGCCAAGCGCCGCAAGGTGGAGGAGCAAAACCGCCTGTATGATCTCCTGCGTTCCGCTACACAGACGCAGATTGACCGCATTGCAGAGCTCACTAAGGAATACCGCCGAATCTCAAGCACCGATCCCGACAGTGCCAAAACGCTCCTTGCCGAGATTGCCGTGCTGTGCAGCTATATTAAACGTCGCAAGCATCTGACGCTCCTTACCGACCGAGATATTAAAATAGCGGAAACGGAACTCCACCGTGCCTTTAATGAGTCCCTCCAAACGCTGAAGCTGTTGGGCGTCCGCAGCTCGCTCTATGTGGACGAGTCTCTTTCCATGCTCTCCGGCAAAACGGCGACTGCTGTATTTGATTTTTATGAATCGGTTATTGAAGCCGACATTTTGAATTTAACAGGCATACAGGTAAGCCTCATAAAGGCAAACGGCTTGCGCTTGTCACTGAATGTGTGCTGCAAAGCCGACCTTTCCGCTTTGGTAAGCGGAGACTGTATCCGCTGTGAAAAAGAGGATGACGAGGAATACCAGCACCTTGTATTTGAAGCGAAAGAAGGTGACAGGAAATGAGTGCATTTTCTTCCCTTCCTGAATTTTGGCAGACCATGCTGCCGTTTATCATGCTTGTGGAGATCGTCCTTGAGATCGGGCTGTTTATGTATCAGCTTCTTCGCAGCAATAAGCCTGTGCGCAGCCTGCTGAGTCTGGCAGTCATGGCGGTGATGATTCCGCTGCTATTCTCCGTTTCTCAGGCAGATCCCGATAATATCGGGGACGCATTTCTGCTGGACGCACCGTGGCTGATATTTGCCGCTGCCATTTTCCTTGCGGCAGTTCACTTTGCCATTGCTCTGCCGCGGGAATACTGCCGTAAAAAGAACGAGCTCTCGCCGTTCTCCATTAAGGAAGCAACCGATAAGCTGCCTATGGGCATCTGCTTTGCCGACCCGAACGGCAGGATCATCCTGTGCAACAACCGTATGCGCAGGCTCTCCTTTGCCCTTTGCGGCCACGAGCTGCAAATCAAAAGCGATATGGAAAATGCCCTGAGCGTGCCGGACAGATCCGTAACCGTCAAGGATGATTGCTACATCCTGCCCGACAAGACCGTCTGGCAGTTTCGCACACAAAATATCACCGTGGACAGCGATGACCGCTGGCAGCAGATAACGGCGCACAATGTAACCGAGCTGTATAACGGCTGCCAAAAGCAAGAGGAAATAAATGAAGAACTGGCAGAAGTCAATCGAAAGCTCAGGAAGATGTACGCTCGCATGGAGAACGATGTCAAAGAGAAGGAAAGCCTTGACCTAAAGGTCTATATTCACGATACCATCGGGCGAAGCCTCCTGACCATACGTGACATCATAGACAGCGGAGAGGATACCGAGCGAAAGCTTGAGGCGCTGCAAAATGCCATCGGTATGCTGGCAAGCAACCGTGTCACCTCTGTCAGCACAATGGACGAAGTAAAAAGAACTGCACAGCAGCTTGGCGTGGCTGTAAAAATCGACGGCTACCTGCCCCGTGATACCGCAGCCGAGGAGCTGACCGTTGCTGCCGCCAAGGAGTGCGTGACCAACTGCATCAAGCACGCAGACGGGAATGAGGTATATATCCGCATTGCCCAGCGAGGCGAACGCTATGATGTTACCATAACCAACAACGGCAGAATACCCACAGAGCCGATAAAGGAGGGCAGCGGCCTGTCAACGCTTCGCCGCAGTATTGAAAGCTCAGGCGGTGAAATGCATATTTCGCACAATCCACGCTTTGCTCTTCTGATTACGATTCCCGCAAAGGAGATGAGCCTATGATAAACACCATACTTGTAGAAGATGATCTATACATCCAAAAGCACTTTGTCGATTGTCTTGCGGCAGACGGCGAATTTCATCTTGTCGGCGTTTTCCGTGACGCCTTTGAAGCGGAAAAGCACTGCGACGCCACCGTAAAGCTCGTCCTTATGGATGTGCAGACGCATCATAAGCATTCCGGTCTTGCCGCCGCAGAGCGCATCAAAAAGGCTTTTCCGCAAATCAAAATCGTTGTGGCTACCTCGCTTGTCGATCCCGAAGTTTTGCAAAGAGCCAAAATGGGTGCTGCCGACAGCCTGTGGTATAAGGACCACGGAACAGAGGAGCTGATGAGCGTGGTAAAGCGCACTCTGGCAGGCGAAAAGGTATTCCCCGATACCGCTCCGGCCATTGAAATGGAGGGTACGATGTCCGATGTCTTCTCGCCCCGGCAGTTAGACATCCTACGCCTTTATATAAAGGGCTTTACCTATCAGGAAATTGCCGATAAGCTGGGCATCTCCAAAAACGGCGTTCGCTGGAACCTGGACGATATGGTGGAAAAGAGCGGCTTTGAAAGCAGAGAAGCGCTGGTTGCAACCGCCATTGAAAACAAGCTCATGGTGATCACCTTAAAAGACGAATAAGCAAAACTGAACCCCTTGGCTGTACGGTCAAGGGGTTTTTCGCGCCCAAAAGGCAAAAATTTTTTGAAAAAATCGAGATCTTTCTTCTGTTACTGGCACAAGTGCCAGTGACAAACGCCAAAAAATCAGTATAATAGATAATGTAAGATTAGGATTGTGCTTTTAGAAGGTGGTGATGAATGATGAAAAAAATCGTTCTGGACATTCAAAGCGATATCCATGCGCACACCATGGAGCGAATGCTGATGCAAAAATTGGACGATTGCCAAGTTGTGATTTCCGAGTCGCCGGACGCAACCGCCGAGTGGTGCAAAACGCATCGACCGGATGTGCTTTTAATGGAGGTCAAGGCGTATTCGCCATGGATGTTCAAAGAACGAATGGCGATCCGTGACAAGGTAAAACGGAACACGGAAAGCTGTCGTGTCATTCTCTTTGTGGATGATGATACAGATGAAGAGTTGACCGAAAAGGTACGGCAGGCAAAGCGCGAGGGTCTGATAGACGCTTTTCTCTTCGGTTCGGTATCCGAAAACTACTTTGCTTCGGTCATCGACAGTGTTTAAATCAGGCAACACAAAAAGCATAAAAATCTTCAAAATAATTATGAGGGAGGAATAATAGTATGACAAAAACGAACAAACGAAGGCGCGTCGCCAGCGTCCTGTTGGCGCTTGTGATGCTGCTCTCACTGATGCCGAGTCTGGAGCTTCCCGCCCATGCCTTTTGGGAGGACTACGACCAAGGCACAGATTGTATCTACTGCGACCACTACCACTGGGGTGAGAATATGTGCGACGGTTGTGGGTTCTGCACTGTTGACTGCAACTCCGACTGCTTCGCTGAATTCCACTGCAACGATTGTGGTGAGTGTCTGTTCAATACAACCTATTGGTGCGATCAATGCTACAAGTGCGCCGACTGCATGGAGGAAACGCACTGCTCCACCTGCGGCAAATGCTACATCGGCGAGGATGACCAGCTGTGCGGCGAATGCTATAAGGGTCCCTGCTGCTCCATAACCATCTGCGACTCCTGCGGCTTCTGCGATGACTGCGCAAACGATGACAGCGACCCGATGCACTGCTCGCTTTGCAACAGCTGCTTCGGTTCGGTGGACGAGTGCGTGGACGACGATGATACCGGCGTCATCCACTGCATCGATTGCCACACATCCTGCGAGCAGTGTGAGGAATGCCTGCTGAACCAGGAGTCCTGCGAGGACTGCGGCCTGTGCCTTGAGTGCTGCCGAGATAACTCCGAGGGCGGCGGCTGCCCGGACGGCGAGACCTGCGTGGAAAGTGCCGAGTGGGACGAGCACATCTGTCAGGGCTGCGACGGCTGGGTCACAGATAAGGAGGACGAGGACGAGTTCTGCGAAACCTGCGAACTGTGCAAGGAGTGCTGCGAGGGCAACTCCGACTGCTCCGAGGGAATGTGCGCAATGGACACGGACTATGCGGATCACTTCTGCGAAGACTGCGGCCTGTGCTTCCACGACAGCGATCCCTGCGAGGACGGCTGCGATCAGCGCTGCAAGGACTGCTGCCGAGATGCCGTAAGCGCTATGGGCTGCGATCATGACGACTGGTGCTTCAGCGACTCTGATTTTGAGGATCATCTGAAGACGGAGCATTCCGGCGCCGGACATACCCACATAGCCTCCGCCACCTGGGCGGCTGACGGAACGCAGCACTGGCACCCCTGCCGCTATTGTGACGATAAAAAGCTGAATGCCACCAACCATGAATTTGACGTCAATGGCGTGTGCAAGGTCTGCGGCTACATCAGCGGCAGCTCCATCGTCATCAACCGCCAGCCGAGGGGCGTCAAGTGTAAGACCTCTATCTACGATGATTATAACGAAGAGCCGGAAAACGGCCTGCTGTTCTATGAAAATAACCCAGTCACCTTCTCTGTTTCGGCAAAGAGCCTGAAGGGCGACGAATTGACCTATCAGTGGTATCGGAAGAATAATGAGAATCCTACGGTGGCGCCCTACAAGCTGCCAGAGGGTAGGTTTTACACGGGTGTGACGACCTCCACACTGAAGATGCCGGTTTCCACCCAGGCCTGCCAGGAGGACTACTCCTACTACTGCGTCATCGGCAGAAAGGGCGACCCTTCGGACACCATGAAAACGGCGGAGGCAAAGCTGACTGCCACCCATGCCTACAGCCACAAGCAGGCGGGTGTGCGTGTGCCCACGGAAGACAGCGAGAGAACGCCGAAATACAATGTCACTTGGGTCGATAAGCATGGGGTTACCCATGACGGTGTCGTGGGCGGCGACCCGAAGTGCGACGGCCACAAGCTCCCGTGCCTGTTCGAAGCAGGCGAATACGAAGCGCATTATATGACCACCGGCTCCAAGGAGCGCATCTTCCCGCATACCTTTGTGCTTGACAGAAGCCTTGACGCGGTAGGCGGCGGCAGAGTCGATGTGCTCAGATGTTCCGTCTGCGACTATACCGTTACTATAAAGAGCCATGTCCATGATTACGGCTGGAACTGGGACTGCACCGGCTTCGGCAGTATCTATGAGTATACCTTCAACATCGGCGGCTCGACCAAGACGGTGGAGCAGCTCATCCTTGAATCCGACTATGCCCACCCCGAAAAGTGCAAGGTTCCCGGCTGCGAGGAATTCATCATGGTTCCCCACAGCTGGGGCCGCTGGAATGTGGTCAAAAACCCCGATACCGAGGGTGGCAGAGGCGGCATGGAAGCTGAATGCAGCATCTGCGAATATACAAAGACGAAAATCGACAAGGATAATGATGAGGGAACCGATCATTGGACAAAGGACACCGCCCTTGTGACGGTGAAAAACGGTCGGGCAACCCGTATGATCGTCAAGCCCGGCGACAAGATCAGGCTTTATCCCGAGGAGAGAACCGGTCAGAAAGCCATCGGCTGGAAGGTGGAGTATCGCCGCGAATACAATGAGTATGACATCATACCTGTTACCAGAAATTGGAATACCAATGAGGCGAAGACCCTGTTCAAGCTGGTGACCAACGGCTCCGCCCTCGAGTGGGGCTGCACAATCCCAGAGTTCAGCGCCATGGGTGCCCCCGGCGGCGGCAGTTTCTTCTTTGAGCCTGTCTATGCAGGCTGTGACCACAGCGGCGGCACCACGGTGCTCAATGCGAAGGAGCAGGTCTGCGACCGTAAGGGCTATACCGGCGACACCGCCTGTGCAGACTGCGGCCATGTCATCAGTGCCGGTTCGGATATCTACCCACCTGCAAACGCCGGTCATAGCGGTTCACTGCAGCCGCTGTACTACTACGGCACGGCCAACTCGGCAACCACAGACGCGAGCCATGGTGGAAAACGCTATAACGCCAAATCGGGCGACTGCCGACACCGCGCCTATGAGGGCGACTACCGCTGCACGGCTTGCGGCGGCACCGTAAAGGGCGAGATCGGCGACTTCAGACATAGCGGTCCCCTTGAACTGCGGGATGTAAGAACGGCGACCTGTACAGAGAGGGGCTATTCCGGCAACCAGTACTGCACATCGTGCGACAGGATCGCGCAGAAGGGCGTCTCAACCCCGTCCCTCCACGAAATTGCCGATAACTACAAGCTGATCAATGAGGTTAAGCCCGGATGCACCACCTCAGGCTATAGCGGCGACCAGCAGTGCACAGCCGGCTGCGGACAGATTATCCGCTACGGTCATGTCATTAATAAGCTCAGCCACGACTGGGACGGCGGCAAACCCGCAAAACAGGGCAAGAGCGAAGGAATTCTCTACACCTGCCAGCGCGCCGACTGCGGCGAGACAAGGTTCGTCAGAAGCTCCGCCGCGACCGAGTTCACGGTCACGGTCATCAAGGGCACGGCCTCCGTTGCCGCAGGGATACCTATCACGGACAAGATCGTGCAGAACACCGTTGTGACCGTTACGGCGGACGCACCGGAGGCAGGCAAGGTTTTTGACAAGTGGGTCGTGCTGGAGGGCAATGTCACTCTGGCAGACGCCACCAAGGCGACTACCACCTTCACCATGCCCAGCAATGATGTGAAGCTCGAGGCCACCTATAAGGATGCGTCTCCAAGCCATACCCACAGCTACGGCATCGAGTGGAAGTATGACGACACCGATCACTGGCATGAGTGCGAGTGCGGCGATAAGGCCAATATTGCGGCTCACAGCGCCAGCGAGTGGATCGTTGACACAGCAGCTACCGAAACCGCCAACGGCGCTAAGCATAAGGAATGCACCGTCTGCAAGAAGGTTCTTGAAACCGCACCGATCCCCGCAACAGGCAGCAATCATACCCACAGCTACGGTACAGAGTGGAAGTATGACGGCACCAACCACTGGCATGAGTGCGAGTGTGGCGACAAGGCCGACACGACAGCACACAGCTTCCAGTGGGTGATCGACAAGGCCGCTACCAAGGAGGCCACCGGCATCAAGCACGAGGAATGCACCGTTTGCGGCGCCAAGCGCAGCGAGAATACGGTCATAGACAAGCTCCCCGACGGCGGCAACACCAACAATACAGGCAGCAGTGATAATAACACCAATAAGCCAGGAAATGACGACTCCACCAAGTGTCCTCAGACCGGTGGCAGCAGCAACCACATCGGTTGGCTGGCTGCTCTGTGCGGCGTTCTGACTCTGCTGGGCGTAAGCGGCAAAAAGAGAAAGGAATCCAAGGTTAAATAAGCCGACGCTTCCGAAATCAAAATAGCCTAAACACAATAGGCGGTGACGGATCATTCCGCCACCGCCTATTTTCCTGAAAGCGAGCTTGCCAGCAAGTCCCTTTCCGAAAGGCGGCAAGCGACACCCACATTCTGACCGTGTATCCCCAGCCGAATGGGAACGGCAATCTCCGGCGCTTTTTCTTTATGCCTTAGGCAAAAATCTTTTAGAAAATTAAAAAAACTTGGTTGTAGCCCCCTCAACTTTTCAGCATGGAAAGTGAGGGGGCTTTCTCTATAGCCTCCGCCCGTTCTTTGAAAACCGAATAGTACAGCGCATCCTTTTGTAGGGCGGATTTTTTTGTTGCCTAAAAGCAAATTTACTCACTGTCATAAACTTGAAATCACTACAAATAAAAAAACGGTAACACCAGCAGGAAGTTATTTTCCTGCTAATGTTACCTCATTTACAAGTATCACAAGATTTAAAGGGGAAATGATAAAGACTTTGTAATGCTTATCGTAATTCTTGTAGCTTTACGCTTAATTCTTGTAAATGTTTTTTGGCTCTTTAGTTTGATAGCCACCATACATTGATGCACATCCGCAGGCAGCTATACCCATTCTCTTAGTCGCTCTGGCAATAAGGCTGGCAAGCAATTTCTTAAATGATCTCATTCTTATCACACCTCTTTTCTTTGATCTTCGCTGATATTATTAAAACTGCAATTAATAGATTTGTTAATAAGATCATAGATCCAACCATCTGATATCTATTGATAATCGCCCCGCCAAACAGATCAAGCAACAGAAAAACTATCATTCCCATCGCTTTGAACTTTGGCTTTTTATCTTTTTCTATAGGCTTATTTTTGTTCTCCACAGGGCAGAATACAAAAGCTATTATCTCTTCAAACACCACAAAGGCAGCTATCACCCATATATTTATATATCCGCATACCTTGTCATTAAGAAAAGCTGTAGCAATAAATGTCGAACACATCAGCAGATTGCATCTGAAATATGTATCTGCATGATACCCTCCGGTAATAACCCTGACAGCAATAAACACTGCCAAATATATTATGCTTTCCAGCAAATGCCCTGTTAATGCTCCCATAAGCAATACAAGCACAATGTTTAACATTGATGAGATAGTTATTTCTATGCCATACCGATAAAAATCCTGTACCTCATCTGCTTTGCCGATAGCTTCCTGCTCGGTCAAAAAATTAAGTATACCCGATACAACAAGATCCATAAACTACCGCCTCGCTTTTGTCTTACCCTAATTTGAATTTTACTAGAATAACAGCAATATGTCAAGCTTTTTGGAATGAGTTGCAGGTTTTTGTCACGAAATGCAGCAACGGTCCAGAACAATTAGTTCAGGACCGTTGTATCTGCCATCAATGTTACCTGACAGCAAAACATTCCCTCCGACTCATAGAAATCGCATCTGCCATTATATTTTCTTGCTATCTCTCTGATTATGGAGGTCCCCAGACCATGCCGTTTTTTATCAGCCTTTGTGGTCGTAAGCCTTGGATTACTATCCATAACAGAATGATCTATTGAATTTTTTATCAAAAACGTATATGTATCCGTTTCTCGGTCGATCTTCAGATACAGAAATTTATTTGCGTCGTCGGCTATTTCCTTGCATGCCGTTATAGCATTCTCCAACGTGTTGCTCAACAGGTCGCAAAGGTCAGTTCCCTTTATTCCCTCAAAATCTGAAACTGTTATGCATGATATTTTTATCCCCAAGGAAGAAGCCATTGTAAGCTTTGCGTTAACGATAGCATTTACAATATTATTTTTCGTTTTAACATAGGACTCCGACTTCCCGATAAGGTCAAAGCTTTCTGAGATAAATTTTCTCGTTTCATCTATTTTTTGTACTTTCAACAGTTCATTGACCGTTTCATATTTGTCTTTTATATCATGCCTTAGTTTTCTCATGGCGTCATATTGCGACTCGGCGTTTCCGATAAACTGCTCAAGATACTGCTCTCTTAGTTTGACTATCTCCATTTCCTTGAGCTTCCGATTCTTTTTTATCAAAGAATTTATTATCCAGAATATAAGTATATTAAGAACAAAGACAAGCATATATGACAGATTTATATACAGCTTATGGCCACCGTCTGACGAAAGGGACAGTTCATGTATTACCATAACGAGGAAAAACGAAATAATAAGCACTGCAATTATCGTCACCCAATCTGAAGCCGTATAATCATCTGTATGTTTAAAGGCCATCAGTATTAATCTAAATACAATGAATATAGAGATCTGGATCATTATAAGCGTCACAGATCTAAGCAAGCTTTGTTCGACCACAAGCTTTCTGAGGGATATTTTAAAAAATGACGATACAACATTTAGTTCCAATGACGTTATCAACAAGATCGCAACCTGCGAGAGGGATATGGAAAGAAATTTCTTTACTGCATTGTCACTAAAAAAGCAAAACGCAAAAACAAGCAGACTTGCCCAGTACAAAGCACTTCCAAAGCCCTCAAATACAGTGAAATAATTAAAAGCAGTGACCAGACAGCCTTCACAAACGGCAAATATAACAGCCCATATCTTAGCCCTTTCATGAGATCTTGGCGTAAGAAATTTATATATAAACCATGTTTCCAGACCGCCCTGATAAAAGTTTATCAAGATCTCAAATATCGTCCACAATGTAATAGTCATCACTTTCTCCTCAGATATTCAGTCAAAGCGTCGTCAACTGCATTCTTATATCCTCGGCTCATGGGAAGCTCTGAACCGCTTTTGAAGATCACTGTTTCATTTGAACGGCTTATGTTAAAAACATATTTCAGATTGACGATATATTTTTTATGCACCCGTATAAAATCAAATTTACGATAAGCTTCTTCTATCTCGCCAATGCTATCTCTGACTGCAATAGTATCCTTATTATTTGCAAAATGATATATGATGCTGTGGCTATTGCTCTCTATATAAGTTACATCCCGAAGCTTTACAGAGATCCTTCCCTGCTCCCTATTCTCCAAAACCACTGTCTTTTCCTGCTTCAGTGCGTCCGTCAACTGTCCTGCTACCATATGGAGCCTATCCTTCATAACATCAGCGTCAGGATCTTTGCAGATAAAATTCAGCGGTCTGAAATTAAAGCTGTCATAAACCAGCTCCTGATGACTTGTCACAAAGATCACAAAGCAATTACCATTCTGACCTAGCTGCCGCGCGACTTCAAAACCGGTCATTTCAGGCATATCAAGGTCAAGAAATATAGCCGAAAAAGGCTTTTTCCCATGGCAGTAAAAAAAAGCTCTCAGCTTTGGTAAACGTTTCTATTTCAGCCTTGACCGACCTTGATTCAAGTTCATTTGCCAGCATAGATTTAAAAAACTGAAGAAAAACAGCATTATCATCACAAACTGCGATCCGCATTTTTTCACGTCCTTTTATAACATAGTCTATGTACGATTTTATATTACCATAATTATACCGTAAGGTCAAGCCATAAGGCGTATCGCAGCTCCCTGCGTCAAGACCACACCTGGCGGCAAACAAAAAAGGGCTGTTCTCACAGCCCTTCAGTCTGCCGCAAAAGTGTAAGACCAACGTCCCACTTATTTAGGTCTTTTCCAACTTATTTCGTTTTGGATCCCTACACCTTAGGCTTTTTCATAGTAAGCGAAATACGCTTTTTCTTCAGGTCAACGTTAAGTATCCAAACCTTAACTACCTCACCGACCTTTACGACCTCAAGAGGATGCTTTATATATCTGTCGCACATCTGAGAAATATGTACAAGACCGTCCTCGTGAACACCGATATCAACGAACGCTCCGAAGTCTATAACGTTTCTCACTGTGCCCATAAGCTCCATGCCCGGTTTCAGGTCTTTAAGATCCATAATGTCGCCACTTCTCATAAGCGGTGGCGGCAGCTCGTCACGAGGGTCACGACCAGGCTTTTCAAGCTCCCCTACTATGTCCTTTAACGTGGGAGCACCAATGCCGATATCTGTGGCAAGCTTCTTCATACCCATTGCATTGACTTTCTCAGCTATCTGCTTTACGTCACCCATGTCCGCAAGGCTCAGCCCGCACCTGTCAATAAGCGCCTGTGCTGCCTTGTATGACTCAGGGTGAACAGCCGTGTTATCCAGCGGATTTTTTCCGCCACGCACTCTCAAAAAGCCTGCGCACTGCTCAAAAGCCTTTGCGCCAAGTTTCGGAACTTTCATAAGCTGCTTTCTTTCGGTGAAAGCTCCGTTTTCCTCACGGTAGGAAACAATATTCTTTGCAACTGTCATATTTATGCCCGATATGTATGACAACAATGAGTATGAAGCCGTATTAAGGTCAACGCCTACTGAGTTTACGCAGTCCTCAACAACGCCCTTTAAAGCCTCGTCCATTCTCGCCTTTGGCATATCATGCTGATACTGTCCAACACCTATTGCCTTTGGGTCTATCTTTACAAGCTCTGCAAGAGGGTCCTGCAAACGGCGTGCTATTGATACTGCTGAACGCAGTGAAACGTCATACTCAGGAAACTCCTCAGCCGCAAGCTTGGAAGCGGAGTAAACGGAAGCGCCTGCCTCAGACACCACCATGTAAGAAACTTTCTGCGGAATTTCTTTGATAAGCTCGGCTGTGAACTGCTCCGTTTCTCTTGAAGCAGTGCCATTGCCTATGGAGATAGTCGTAACGCCATATTTCTTTATAAAGCCCGTCAGAATACGCTTAGCACGCTCTGTATCCTTCTTTGGCGGAGTAATGTAGATTATGGCAGTGTCAAGCACCTTGCCCGTAGCGTCCACTACAGCGGTCTTACAACCGTGAGCATATCCCGGGTCAAGACCAAGGGTAACAGTGTCTTTAACAGGCGGCTGCATAAGAAGCTGTCTGAGGTTTGAAGAGAACACCTTTATTGCCCCCTCCTGAGCATTTGCCGAAAGCTCCGCCCTTATCTCACGCTCTATGGACGGATAAATAAGTCTTTTATAGCCGTCCTCACAAGCAGCCGTAACAAGCTGTCCACACTCTGACTTGTTTTTCACATATCTTGACACGCAGGCTCTCTCCCCTGCGCCCTCCGGGACATTCACTGATACTTTCAGGACGCCCTCTTTTTCGCCTCTATCCAAAGCCAAAACTCTGTGACCTGCTATCTTTCCCACAGCCTCAGCGTAGTCATAATAGTTCTCATACACTGACTCGGCATTCTCGTCAGACGCCTTCGAGCTTATAACGCCTATCTGTGAAAACAGCGTTCTTATGTACTTTCTCAGGTCAGCGTCATCAGAGATATCCTCTGCGATTATGTCCATTGCACCCTGCAAAGCTTCGTCCGCAGACTTTACGCCCTTTTCCTCGTTGATAAATTTTGACCCCTCGACCTGCGGGTCGCATTTCTTATCTTGGGTCAGGATAAGTTCAGCCAGTGGTTCAAGCCCCTTTTCTCTTGCCACCGAAGCCCTTGTTTTACGCTTCGGCTTGAAAGGTCTGTAGATATCCTCCACCTCCACAAGGGTCTTTGCATTTTCGATAGCAGACATTATCTCGTCTGTCATTTTCTCCTGCTCAGTGATAGAAGAGATTATCTCGCCTTTACGTTTTTCGAGATTTCTCAGGTAAGTGAGCCTGTCAGCGATCTCTCTAAGCACCTGATCGTCCAACGAGCCTGTAAGCTCTTTTCTGTATCGTGCAATAAATGGTATAGTTTTATCGTCATCAAGGAGTGCAACAGTGTTGTCTATCTGCTCCTGTCTGAGCTTAAATTCTTCCGCAAGGGTCTTGTTAATGTCCATGTTTTTACCAATCCTTTTTATTACTTTTTGCGTATTATCACATATAATATTATAGCACATTTTCGATAAAAACGCAACGAAAATGCGGTCGAAAACTGTAACAAAGATATTATATAAT
>OGPB01001044.1_pt1 | contig 16858 bp, 12 predicted proteins | sample 1552821 | NCBI WGS metagenome assembly OGPB01 (sample SAMEA2580192, study PRJEB22360) | human gut metagenome | biome: human gut; feature: human-associated habitat; material: faeces | place: Denmark | collected 2008/2010 | reverse complement strand
GATCCACTTCGACTGCGATCATACCTTCCGGAATATCCTTCAGGCGATCGATACGAAGTTCGGGGTCTTTGGTCTTCAGACGCAGTCGGCCGCACTTTTCATACTCGTTGCCTTTGCCCGTCGCTTTGTAAACTGTAGTATTCTTACGAAGCAGAAGGCCGAGCAACAACAAAGTGGCCAAAAGAATGGTTCCGCCGATAACGGGGATCACCACGATCGAGCCATTGAAAGTGGGTTCCTCTTCCACAGGAACGATCTCGGTGCCCAGGTAGGTTACGGTATAAAGGATGCTGGAGATGCCGGAAGAGACGACGGTGCCTTTGTACTCAGCGGTCGTAATGTATCCGGTTGCGACAGTGGAGCTGGCAGTGCCGGAATAAGTAGCGACTGCGGAATAGGTGGCGGGAACGAGTTCATCGCCTACCAGCGCCGTACGCTCCACGCTCCAGGTCACATTGGACAGGCTCAGGGTTCTGCCATTCTTCTCTACAGTCTTATCGATGTAAGAAGAATCATTTCGATCGAGGCCGGTGTAGTTCTTGGTTGCGGTGACAGTGTAGGAGCTGCTCTTGTAGCCGGCTGCCTCCGTCTTGATCGTGCTGTGGTCCAGAGACAGAGTGCCGGAAGAAATGCCGTCGTCGAACTCGATCGTGGGCTTCAGCTCTGCGAGGATATCTTCAAGGTTCTTACTGGCAGTTGTGACAGTGACGACCTCGGTGTGCAGATTCTCTTCCTGGAAGTGCTGCTCTTCTTTGATGATGTCACTCATGGAGTACAGGAAGCCATCATGCTCGAAGTCCTCTTCATAGAGATCTGCAGGGTCCTGGTCGGGCAGGAGCGTATAGGTCTTGATCGCGAGCTGCTGCCCGTTGAGATTCTGATAGGTCACATTGTCCGGAATGTACGATGCTGCACTTGCTCCCACCGTCATAGACATGGCAACGACGAGAACAAGCACCAAGGAAGTGATTTTTTCCTTCATGGATCTTGATCCTTTCTGTTCGTGGGTGTCATGCGACCGGGTTAGTCGGATGATCACCGGTAGTAAGGCGGCCTTTGCCGCGCTTGTATTCGCTGATGCATTCTTTCAGCATGGCAAGGAGGTCTTCGTAGGTCAGATTCATCGAAAGCCAGAGGCATTGCCGGTACATGTAGATCATGCTGTCATCTGCCAGGAAGACGGAGTGCCAACCTGTGACCGAGTCCAGATTCAGTTCGTTCGCAACGCCATACATCTGATCGGCATTGATGTCAGCGAACAGGATCTTGTCAGCGACAATGATGGACATGATGGGATAGCTTCGAATCATGGAGACAAGGACGACGCAGTCGATCTCGTCGTCCTTGTGGATGGCGACATAGGTGTCACCATGCTGCTCCACAATGTTGAGGCAGGACCGGATGACCTCCCTGCAGTGAGCGTCAAGAGCATCTCGGCTGCTGGGAGTGTATTTCATAAGGTTACCTCAATCTGGTATGGCGTTTGATGATTCTGGTGATGAAGCCCAGCGCGATGCCGTTTTCCTCATCGACTCCGGTGACACGGAAGCTGACCGTATCCAGTCTGCTGGGCATGTCGATGGAACGATAGAGCTTAGTCTTGGCATTGACGCCCACCTGAAGGCGGACGAAGAACACGCGGTCTTTCACGCCGGTAACGACACCGAAATAGTTGGAGTTGGGAGTGATCTTCTCCAGGGCTGCCCGATCGGGATTCTCAGATGCCTCTTTGATGGAGAGGTTGACCGAATAGACATCCCGCTCCTCGTTGTAAGAAACATCCATGACCCTGGCAACGACCAGGTCGCCGGTGGAGTGCAGATCCGCAATGTCAGAGAACCATTCCCAGGAGACATTGCGGGCATAGATCTCAGTATCCACACCGCAAGCTTCCACCGTCATGGTGTTGTTGCCGACACCCAGAACACGGCACGCCATCAGGATACCGGGCTTTACACGGCCGGTGGCATAGTACCGCTTCTGACGCTGCAGCATGGCCGCCTTACGGGAACCAACTGCCGCACGATTGCGGATATCCACGGCCGCGGGGATGAAGTCTATGGTCGCACCCAGCATACGCCCGATCTGGATTCTGACAGATCGAGGAATGGGATCCTCTTCAGGCCATTCCGTCAACACCATCTCACGAATGGGGATCAGGATGCGGAGGCCTTCAAAATCAACCGGGCAAACAGGAAGACCATTCTCGGTCTGAATAATGCCGCTGCTGACGATGCCGGTCAGGATCTGCTGCCTGCGCGCTGCGCCGGCAAGATAGCCCCACTTGGCGTCTTCGCTATCCTCACGGGTAACGCCACGCTCCAGATCATTGAGTTCAAGCAGGTCATCACTGCCTTGACGCCGGGGTGCCTGAGGGGGCACAGGTTCAGAAACAACCGGTTCCTGAACGACCTCTTCAACAGCTTCAGTTACTTTCTTCTTAGGCATTTCTTCTGCTCCTTTCCTAGAAGATGTCATCCGCATTCACAACCTCGCGCTCAGTGTTACGGGCTGGCTTCGCAGGTGGTTTCTTCTGCCGATTGCCGCTGCCCTTTTCCACAGGGGTGGCCATGGATGAGGATGGTGAAGGGCCTGTTGCAGATACAGAAGAAGCCTGGCTGGTCTTCCAGTCAGGCTCATGCAGGATCGCTTTGCGGCTCTTCAGCTTTTTATAGTCCGGATGCAGGGAGTAGTCATAGCGCTTGGCTCGCATGACTTTCTGACCTCGAATGAAGATCAGAACTTGATCCGGGGGTAAACGCAGGACCTCATCAGGGGTAAGCAGTTGACGCCGGCCAAGTGAGTTGGTCTTGCGGAATCTTGGTGTGTAGTTGGTGATGTGCATGGTATTGAGTTCTCGCATTGTACCCTCCACTTCAACGGAAGCGGTACCAATGCGATCACTGAAGTACTCCGCCGTAAGCATATCGGTACAACCCAAAAACACCGTGGAGTCACAGGCACCGAGGATCTCCTGCCATTGGTCATCAGGGTATCGGTTGCGCATCTGACCTACATTTTGGAAGAATACGGCTACCGAGCATCCGCGTGACCGGATGGTAGAGCACTTTTTGGTGAAGTCAGGGATCAGGCAGCAGTTCGGAAATTCATCTAGCACGAACTTGACCTTAGTGCTCAGCATACCGCCTTCGCAGTATCCATCTGCATAGCGAATCAGGCGGATAAATAGAAAGCTGAAGAATAGAGAGCTGAGAAAATCAAAGGTACTGTCCTGATCGGACACAATGCAGAAGTAGGCACACTTTTGCTTTCCCGGAAGTTCCAGATCGATCTCGTTATAGGAAGTGATGTTCCGCACCTGCTGCGCCTGCAGTACGGCCAGCTTGCTGCCTAGGCCAATGATAACACTGGTTCGAACCGTATCGCTGGACTGCTTGAAGATGGCGTAAGGTGCGGCTGCAGGGGATGGCGGAAGAAGCTCGCCGGTGTATTGGTTCACATGCTCATGGCTGTTCCGGGCCATGATGTCGGACAGGCCCTTCTCCGTCTGTGTATAGAGCAGATCGTAGACTGTAGCCAGGTTGCGTTGCTCCGGGGGCATTTCCAACGCCACATACAGTACCAGCGCTTTTAGCAGGTTGAGCTCAGCGTTGTACCAGAAAGCATCTTTCGAGTCTCCGCTGGTGTTCTGCAGTACGATGTCGGCGAATGTCTGAGCCATCAGCTCGCTGGAACCGACTTCGTTGAGGCAGTTCCACGAATCACTATGATCCATTTCAATTAGGTTGAAGACCTTGACTGTGTATCCATTGTCTCGAAGGTATTCGCTCATGGATTCATACAGTTCAGATTTTGGATCGGTAAGGATCAGGCTCTCACCACGCTTCACCGCTTGGAGGACCAGATTTCGGGATATGGATCTGGATTTGCCTGTGCCCGACGAGCCACATACGGCGAGGTTGGAATTGAGGCGTGTGTTTTTGGGGAGTGTGAGGATTTGGCCATCAGGTAACATGCCAAGGATGTCCTGCTCGGTCTTCTTCGCACTCGTCACATCAAAGCAGGCGCTTGCCTCCTTCGGTGACATGAAGCTCGCTGTGCCGTAGCTACCAGAGCTTGAGACAGTGAGATTCCGATCGGAATCGGTAACTCCGTTTTGGCCCCATCCGATCCGGAGTCCAAAAATGCAGATGAGTACAATCCCCACCACTACCATCCCGATGGCAATCAGGCCTTCTGGAAAGTGGAATATGGATTGAAAGACATCTGCAAGCTCCAGGGATGGGAGACCTGGGGAGACGCTATAGTCACTGCCGGCTGCCTTCCATGCGTTGATGTTGATCATGAACTGGGCGATAATGCCGGCAATATACAACACGCATGGGATCAGGACAGCAAGGCTAAGGGTTATTTTCAGTTTTCTTCTTTCCATGGTTATTCATGCTTTCTACTGGACGCACTTCGATGGCCGGCCCGACAATTCCCTGAACCGTTTGAGTCTGGTAGTCGAAGCAGAGCATAATGGGGCTTCCACGGAATCCTTCTGGGATCGGACGGATATCCGATAGTTTCAGGAGATCACATTGATAATTCAGAATGACCGGTTTGTCGTGCTGGACATCGATGGCGTCATACTCACGGTTAGGAGTTCGTGGGGGGTGGTAAGGTGCAAGGATGGCCTGGTTCAGTTCCAGCGCCATGTCCGGATTGAGGATGATTTTCATTAGAGAATCACCATCGGGGTTGTTGGTTAGGAAGAGACACTGGGCGAAGAATGTGGAAACTACAAAGTACTTGTTGCCAAATGGTTTTGCACTGTGGCATAGGCGCTGCGCCACGCTCATAGTAGAGCCGATCACGACCTGATGGATCGTGGTGACGCCAAAGCCTCTAGCCAGAAGTAAGCTCTTCACAGCTGCTGCGTAGTTCTCCTCACTGTTCTTCATCCAGTACATCCGTGTGCTGCCGGTGAAGTAGAGGAAATAACAATGCTTCCCCTTGACCACAATACCAATCGTGCGGGAACTCTTGGAAACGGATTCCGGTGAGTACTCCTCGATGGCGACTCGCAGTTCGTGGGACGCATAGTAGTAACACTGGGTTGGATCTGGGGTGATTGTGTTTGAGGTGCGCTTTGCCGGGGACATCAGGGATGGCTTTTGTGAGATCAAAATCTCTGCATCGGCCGCATGGGCCATGACCGTGCCCACGGCGATAGCGTGAAGTCTCAGGATTTTATCGACTTTTGATGGGTACACGCGCTCGGAGCAATTGATTCGAGAATAGATCATGGCCACTGCCTCAGGATCACTCTGCGCCACATAATCAAATCCCTTCTGCGTTAAGCTCAGAGACCGGATTACATGCCGCTTATGTTTCCTGCGGTAGCACTTCACATAGCCCTCTCGAATCGCCCGATACATCACTCTGCGATTCCACTCAGCACCACCACCGATGCGAACCGCCAACTGCGTCGGAAACTCAATACAGTACCCAACAAACCACAGCAGTTCAAGCAACCGATCGTTCTTGCAAGTAATCATAGGCACTCCAATCTTGAAAACAGTAAGGCTGCCGACAGGCTGCCCGAGGCTGCGGCATGCATTGCCGAAGTTGCGCAGAAACTGACCAAGCAAAAAACACCCAGCCAGAACACCTCACTCAAATCACTACCTATTTCTGCAGCCCCTGGGTGAGGACAGCCCGAAGGCTCAAAATCACTACCTATTTCTGCCTCTCATTCAAAGCAGGAATTGGTAGTTGATTTTATGTGGTTTTTAGCCCATGTAGAGAGAGTCTCGGGTCGCATCAGATAGAACTCTGTGCAGTCTCGATCAGACACCTTTGTGGCCTGAAGCACCGTACACAACAGCCCGCTGTCGTTGGTCAGTAGCATAGACTCGATCACATCCAGATATCTCTTGGTTTCGATGTTATCGTAGTCTCGAATGCGCCGCTTACCGAGTGCCTCATCGTAGTTATGGACAATGCAGATAGCACAGCTTCCGAACCGTTCCATCGGATTTTCCTTGAGGAAGTCGAGGAGTGCATAGCGCAGAGGGCGTGTCAGAAACGCCTGATTATCCCTCTGGTTTCGCTTCGGTAGGATTGCAGGCACTGTGATTTTGAGCCAGTCATGGGTCTCATCGATCCGAATTCCAAGCAGATCAGCCACCTCACCGTAGAAGTGTGCGGTATCATCACGGACCGTTCGAGCCGTGAGATTTCGCAGGGAGACCGTGGAAACTTCAGCGTTACGAACCAGGCTGAACAGCTTCTGCTGGGGGTTGAACTGATCCATGCGCTCCAGATTATTGGCTATCTGGAAGAGTTCATGGCTGATGCCGTCATAATCTGAAGCGACCTGGCGCATAACAAGGATATATTTGGGGTTTTCCATCGTGTAACCTCACATCTTATAGATTTGCTCAACACCATTCGGACCGACTAAGATGCCATAATCGTTGACCAGTCTGGGCTCTACCTCATCCAGAGTGCTCAGATCATCAACTACGATCAGGCGGACTGTCGCTTCCGCAACCACGGTGCGAGCTGCGTTGATTGCAGGGATATTCTGCTTACTGCCAGGGATCAGGTCATAATCCTTGGCCGCAGAAGAGAACGATAAAATAGCCGGAGGGTCGCTTGCGCAGAAGTCCAGCACATTGTCTCGCATTTTGATGAATGCCCAGAATACCATGACAGATTCAAGGGTCTTTCCGTGGTCCAGCGAGTACCTACTTGTGGCAAGGAATTGGCCGTCCGGCGAAAAGTAGGCCAGACCCTCTCGCCGGAGTCGTGCGAGGATCTGGCCATAGGAACGATTGCTCAAATGATTGAAGAGCAACCGCATTTGTCGCTGTTCAACGACCCCGAAGATGGTCAGCAGCCGAATGATAAAGGCCACTTCTCGATCTCGGGCAGCATATGCAAACTTCATTTTGCTCTCCTTTGTGTAGACTTAGGAAACCGCATAGTGTAAAAGATCTTTGCTGTTACGCATAGTGTAGAGCTAATGTAAACGACATTCGTGGTGTGTTTTCATAAGTCAGCATTATGCGCATTTTGAGCCATCTTTTCCTGGAGGATTTGATTGAGCTCCATGCGGTCTGTAGTGATCAACTGCTTCTCCAGAGGGGAAGCTTTGAAGGAAACAGTGATGTGGTTGGAGTTTGTTGAGATTAGGCCCTGGCCGCGCTCAAAACGGGTAATCGACATGATCTCAGCATCCGACAGGTGGAGGATGCTCTGCACTCTTCGGGCTTCATCCTCCTCCAGATTCAAAATGATCTTCGTCTTGGCAACATTCAGGATGCCTTTGCCAAATCGGCTCCTGTCAAGGTCGCCGATATCCTGCGTAGCTGCAACAGCTGCGCCGCCATAGCCACGGATGATTTTGAAGATTTCTTGGACCCATTCTCCGGCCAGCGCCTTTGCATTATTCGGGTTACTGGTATCGTCGTCTCCGATCAGCTCCCACGCCTCATCAATGAAGATGGCTTTCTCCTTGGTGCGATCCTCCTTTGCCTTATCCCAAACATAGTCCAGAGCAACGAACATGCCCACAGGGAGCAGCTCGCCTGTAAGCTCAGAGATGTCCAGTACGGTATAGAGGTTATCAAGTTGGACATTGGTGTGTTGGTTGAAGGTCTTCGCAGAGCCGTTGACAAGACGATTGAGAATGTTGCCCATGCGCTTCGTTTCCGGAGACTCCATAAGGATCTCATAGACATCTCCCAGCAGGGGCATCTCGCGATACCGATCCGGGTGGTCTGGGTCGATCAGCGACTCGTTGTTGTGAGTGATTCCTTTTTTTGCATAGGTTCGAATCAGAGCCTCATCCAGAAGCTGACGCTCTTCATGGTTGATATCGGGGATCAACAGAGAGAAGAAGATGTGCAGCTGTTGGATCTTTTTTGCCAGAATGGAGTTCTCATTGACAACGCCATCTATCAGCTGATTGGCGCTCAAGTCTTGCTTACGGATCTCACAGACATTGATGCACTGCTTGGAGGCAGGGCTTATGGAGATAAACTCACCTCCTATATTGTTGCATGCGCGCAGGAACTCATGTCCCTTCAGAGGAGCGATAATGAATACCTGCGTGCTTTTACGCCTCATGCGCAAAGCGATCAGCTGGAGCGTGAAGGTCTTACCTGCGCCGCTTGTTCCAAGAAGTACCATATTGGCGTTTTTGTAAACCCGGCTATTGAAGATATCCACGATGACCAGGCTGTTGTTATGCTGATTAACACCGAGCAAGATGCCATTCTCGTCACTCATCTCAAACGAGGTGAAGGGATAGCAACTGGCCGCAGAGGATGTCAGCATATTGCGCTTGCTGGCCTCGAACAACTTCTTATCCAGCTTACAGAACGGAAGGATCGAGAGAAGCGCCTGTTCCTGCCTGAAGCGGCAGATACGAATGTCCATATCCTGTGAGATCATAAGGCGACGCACTTCAGAGATGCGCCACTCCAGGTTTTCCAGAGTATCTGCAGTAACCGTGACCAGGGTGTTGCAGTAGTAGAAGTCCTCGTAGTTCGCAAGACCTTCCTTCAGGAAGTATCCGGATCGAATGGCGCTTTCGAAATCATCGAAGTCCGTATTCGTGTCCGATGTATCCTTGAGTCGGCTGCGGTTAATTCGGATCTGCTGACCCAGCTTAGTCTGGATACGCTCTTTTGGTTCGCGGGAAAAGAAAAAGTCCACATCGATGCCTTCGCCCGCATTGACGAGAATGCTCGTCCAACCGGCGACCACTTGGGGGTTATACCCGTCAGAGGGTACGATCAGATACGCATGATAGACACCATCCATGACGACATAGGACCCACGGGTCAGGTCAATGGACTCAGGTGCCAGCACACTTTTGAGTGGTACAGGAACCGAAATGTCGGTGTCCTTCCGCGCTGCCTGCAGTTCACGGACCCGCTTCTCAACCGGCTTCACTTCGCAGGTGGCACGATTGAAAATGGTGTAGAGGACTTCCATAAGGAAGATGTTCTCATCCTCATGAGCGACAACGGCATTGTCACAGTGCAGAAAGTACTGACGCGCTGTTTGAACAGCGGTCTCCAGTGCAGATACAATCTCTGCGTATTCCGGCTTACGATTGGTGACTGCCTCATACTCAAAGATGACGAGGAAGCGTCGCGTGATGGCCTCACGGGAACCGATCGTCTGGATTAGATGGTAGTAGTCCAGTTGGAGATCCCGGCACTTGGGATTATCCTCTGCCTCCATTTCACGCTCAATGGTATTGAGGTGCTTGCCGATATCGGCCTTTTTTGTCAGCACTTTGATTTGGACCTTTACAGGAGAAATCTTCATCCAACTTGCGAAGCTGGCGACGATGTTCTTCTGCTCGGAAATGTTACGGAGCAAGAAGTTGATCGGCTCCACCTCGATCACACGGAGATAGCGACCATCTGTAGTCTCGATAATGCCGTTTCGGATATCTCTGACCGGGATGAAGTCCTCTGCGTGGAGAGGCTGCTTTTTCTTTGCAACTGATGATTTGTGCTTGCTTGCTTTATGGGGTTTCTTCACAGGTTTGCGCTTTTTCCGCTTCTTGGGTTTCTCCTTGATCTTGATCCCTAACTGCTCGGGCGGCTTAGGTGCCGACATTCCCGACACAGCCTTCATTGGTTTTTCAGGTGCCTCTGGAACCGGAGTGTCTGATCGGTATAGTGTCCTGCGATGGATGAGCCAACGCACCCAGTTAACAGCGAACTCAGAAAGCGAATCACCTTCAAATCCAATCACACCAAAGATTCCAAGTGGCAGAGACACCAGGCACAAAATGATGATCCGTGTAGTAAGGGAAAAGGGCAACTTGATAATGGGGACACCTGTTAATAAGACGAGCACGCAAGCTTCAATCGCATTGCGTGCTCGAATCATGCCGCCAAATAAGCGCCCACTTGTGAGAAAGTTTGGTGGGATATAGTAGACATCCCGATCTTCATTCGGTTTGCTCATGTTCTGCCTCTATTCTATTGTCAGTTTCCGATGATCCAAAACGGCCCACCGGATCCAGCGCGCTTACTAGCTTCGTTGAGGATAATGGACATATCCCAACTCTTCTCGGAGCGCTTATAACTGGAAGGATCTGCGACGAGTATCTTTCCGTCAGCTGTGCAGCCGCGCAGCACAATGAAGTGGCCGCTGGAAGTGAAGTGTCCCTTTGTCATGATGGCGACCACGAGCTTTCCATCAGCTAGGGCATCAACGATGCGCTGGGGCTCTGTTGCCGTACAGCCCTCTACACTCAATCCCCAAGCCTCAGCAGCACCGGGAATTAAAGAGTGGTACGAGCCGTTTCCACTACACCAATAGCCGTTCTCATAGGCCCATTGTGCCATGTGAGGAGGATCGACAGTTTCGGATGTCAGGCTGGATACAACGATGGACATAGCGGTAGGCCCACTTCATTCGGCGGCCACACGGAGGTCCCCGCCAATGGTGTCTGTACCGTACAGTTCGTACTTCCAACGTTCGTCCAACTGGTTGTAGTAGACCACCTGCGTCTCACCATCTGAGAAAATGACTCCGTCATAGGAAAGTCCCAAGGCAGAGAATTCGGTTTCACTCAGGCCCTGGTAAACACCATCGCCCAACAGAACGGTGAGGTTTTGCGCATACTGGCTTGCCAGTAGCTTTTGGTCGTCTGACAGGTGGAAGACCTGATCGGCAAAATAAGCCTCACCATTGTATGAGATGGTGTAGACTCGGATGGTCTCATAAGTCGGCTCGGGAGGTTCCTCGGTTGTGGTGTCAGGTGCAACCGTTTCCGTGCTTTCTGCTTCAGGCTCAGAGGGGACTTCTCTCACCTCGTCTGTATAGGTGAACGAATAGAGTTTGTCCTTGTTTGCTGCAAGCAGGCTCTCCATATCATCCTTAGAAATGGAGGTCGCGTCAGTGTCTTTATAGGCACAGTACTGGGAAACGATTGCATTGGCGTTAAACACCACATCGGAACCGAACGGATTATTGACTTCCTTACTGTCGCAGCCGGAAGCAGCGAAATCACTGTCGATCCGTGCCAGCACATCATTGAGTCCCTCAGAGAGGATCATGCTGATGCCGCTGTTGATATCCGCCAAGTTCTGCACCAGCACCGTATCATCGGAAATCCCGTTAGGAGTATCAGTGCCATCGCCAAACAGGGATCCGAATATCACCGAGGGCAGCATGGCAATAATCAAAACCGGAAGCAAGATGACGGCTACGATGGGAATGATCCACTTCTTTGAGGATTTTGCGGCCTCAACGGCCGCCCCATGAGCGCCGCCAGTTGCGGCACCCTTTGCGATGCTGGCAATGGCTTTACCGGTTTTCGCAGCGCCAGCTACTGTAGATTCAGCAGATGACTGTTGCTGTCTGTTCTCTTCACTCATTAGACTTTATCCTTTCTCTTGGGTACGGGCGGCATTTGAGGAACAATGCGCTCCTCATACCGAATCTTATCGTCGCCATCCTTATAGGGAGTCTTCTCGACAGTCGGCTGTGCATATTGCCTGTACCAGGAAGAGCCATCTATCGTCTCTACGGTATCGTAGGGGCCGGTAGGAGCCATATACTGCTCAGTGCTATACATAGCGAACTCCCGTTCAGACTGACCATCAGGAGCAACTTCGTGTCCTGTGATGCGGCCTCCGCCAATTTCGACATTGCGGAATGTGGGAGGCGAACTGGGAACACCAGCCCCCTCGCGGACAGTGCCGGGAGATGGGGCCGTGGGGGTGGCAGAAGCTGTGTGCGTAGCAGTTGTGATCACGCCGGTCAATGCGCCTCCTTCAGAAACTGGTTTTGCTCCCACAGGAGAGGAAACCACCGGGTTGGGGGCACTGGGCGCCGCCCCCGGTTGAGTTTCGGGTGGGATAACACCGGCTGCTGATCCTCCATCGAGGGTGACAACATCTTCGCCGTTCATTGGGGCAGGCGCCATGGGAATTGTGACCGGATCATCCGTTTGTATCTCACTCGCCGCAGCACTTGAGTAGCCAAGATAACTGGTCAATGCTTCCGACGCCTGTTCTCCGGTGATCGAACCGACAGAGGATATATCTCCTTTTGCAACAGCTCCGATCACACTAGTTGCGAACTTGCCCCCGCTTGCTAAGCTGGAGCCGAACATAGCACCACCGATCATGTTGCTAAGACCAGATCCGGTGCCTGTTGCACTTGATGCTGCAGCATTACCCACAGCTCGTTTGGTGACCCCGACAAGGCCGTTTCCGCCACCGGTGAATGCTGCGCCGGCTGCCTGACCACCATTGTGTGTACCGTGCGAGGAGTGACGATTAGAAACCGTGCTTCCAAATGCACCTGCAGCAGTGGCGATACCACGGCCGGCTACCATGAGTTCTGCCAGCATACTTCCTCCTGTCCTGCCAACATTGACTCCTAGGGAAGCCATGAAGCTATCAATCTTCTGACTCACTTTGAGAAACCCAATGGCACACAGGAACCAGATGAAGATATTGCCGGCAACTTCTTCTTGACTGGACGCTGCAATGGCACTTTCCACTTCACTCTCATCGATGGCAAAAGCAGTTGTGGACAGAGCACAGGTGAGCAGCACGAGCACAAGGATTGTAAATATGCGTTTTCGCTTCATGTCTACCTCCTCATATGGACAGCGGATTGGCAAGGAAGTTGCCAACCATGCTTGTGAACAGGCGCAGGCACCATGCATTCATGATCAAAAGGAAAAGCTGACCACCAAGCATTCGGCACCACGCGCTGAATACATTAGATGTGCTTTCTGACGCACCTGTCGCAAACGCAATGGGCGCCGTATAGATCAGAACTCCGACAAGGATATATCGTTCCGCTGCCTCAAACAGGAGCTTGATATAGTTCCAGGCAATGATGATCACAAGGATCAAAACAATAAGGCTCACGGATCCGGAGGCGAGGCATCCGACTATCACCGTAAGCACGCTACCGAAGTTGGAAAACTCAATGGGAGGTAGTGCTGTATCGACAACCCAGTCATATGGTGTGCCGGCGATTCCCAGGATGAGCACCATGATCTGATCGGCAAACAATGCCAGAAAAATGAAGAGGATAGACTTGATAGCAAGCTTGGTAGGGTCCTCCGCACTAAGGCCCACACCAAGCCCGAAGTTTTTGAAGAGCTGCCACACGAGGTTCAAAAGGATAAAGCCAACAGCAATCGCTGCAAAGACTTCGTAGAGCGTCTCAGCGGCTGGAAAGTAACGCAAGAAAGTGCTCATGTCACAACCCAGCGCTCCAAGAACGGATCCTGTAACCAGGTCCAGCAGGTTCATGATCTGCGTGGCAATCCACTCAACAATGCTGTCTAAGATACCCATGTAACACCTCCTGCGTCAGATCAGAAGCAGCCCAACTCGTCGTCGAAGCTGCTCTCAGGCAGGAAGTAAGCCGCTGTCAAGCACATGGCGATACCAGCGACGATACCGGATACCAAGCAGATGATGCTTTTTTTCATGTCTTGTTTCTCCTTTAAGGCGTCCAAGTGCCACCGGCGAAGAAAGGCGTCACATAGGCCATGATAAAGCCAAGGCTATTCAGGATAGCCCAAGTAATGATGATCCGCTTCAACCAGGCACGGGACTCGTCAACCGTCCGTCCGGATCTGGAGAAGTTCATCAGAAGAAGCGCAACGGCAGCCGGAAACAACGAGGCAATAGGGCTGATACTGAGGATTTGCGTATACACATCCTGCATGATCGCACTTGCCTTCGTCCAAATGGTATCCGCGGCAAAAGCACGAGTGGAAAACATACTCAGCATCGTAGGTATCACAAATGCCATATACAGTCCACGACCAACGCTTACATTTCTGAATCGCTCCTGCAGTTTCTTGACGACGGCAGGTTTGTTCTGATTCATACTGGGAAGTCCTCCTTTCAACTAGAGCCGAAAAGAAAAGCCGGGGGCTTGGGCAGTGCGACCCAAACTCCTGGCTTATGCATGAAAAAAGCCCCCGGCAGAGCAGAGGGCCGTCCATCGATGAAACTTTTCGACGCTATCATCTTAGCATTTATGGAATACAGATGCAATTAAGCAGGACTTCAAATACAGTTCGGAAATAGTTCAATTTTAGTTCAGGGCAGAAATTGCTTGATGATTTCCATACAATCACGAGCCGTATAACCCCATAAAATGCGGTCTATGGCTTTGATCGCCATATTGAGGTAACTGTGATAAGTCACCATCGACATTTGGAAACCTATTCGCTCGAGCTCTGCAAGGATCGCTTCACGGTTGGCCAGCTTCCTCTCCGAGAAGTAGGTGAGATAGAGGATCTGGTACATCAACTCCCCATGATCCGGATCCAGCCTTACCGTGTTCAGCGCGTTTTTGATGATCTGGAGCATATTCTTGCTCCGGATGACCGTGCGTGCGTATCCTTCAAGCTTTGAGCCGGATAAATCAACCCCAGCAAGCTCTGCATTGACCTCCAGTGTGGAAAGCCTGGTGCCATGTTCCATCTCCATCCTGACATTCATGTCAGACTCCGAGATCTGGATCGCATAGGCCACCTTGCGGTATTGCTTGAGCAAGTGCCTGGTGTTGTGATACTTTTCCACAGGCTTGCGTTTCATCGGCTTGTCCTCCAGATGATCTACGCCAACCTGAAGGCCAGTCTCAATCTCAGTCTTCAACGCTTCCTTCTCAAGCGCAAAGACGGGTGTGCTGTCAGAGGTCATGATTTCATCTCCTTTCCGGGTGTGGATTCTTTGGGCGGGTCACGACTACTCTTCTCCTGTTCAGACATCTCCCAGTCTAAAGAACTGTAGAAGACTAATGGAATCTGCCGAGCAAAAAAAGAGGAGCGAACCACCAGAAACACCTGTATTTTCAAGGACTTTCTGGCTTTGCCTATTGTTTTCTCTGGCGGGACGCGAGACTCGACGCTGATATCGAGTTTGCTGTCGTCTGCTTCCACCACATCAATCGCCTTAGCAATACCAATGATCTCGCCAATCCTGCTTAGCTCGAGTTCCTCACAGTCTTCACCGTAGATCATCTCACGATAGCGGCACATTGAAATGACAGAGCCGCGTGAGCTGGAAAAACTCACACGGCTGATAATTCCATATTCGCCGGCCTTCAACATGAAGCGTCCGACTCGGGACTTGGACCAGCCCCAACGACGAGCAAGGTAAGTATATGAGAGCAGCGGCATACCTCGCATATTGGAGTAATAGACAACTGGCATATACTCAGATCCTCGCACTTGGGGGTCATTCAGGATTGTGTGGAGCCACATATCCATGATGGCGTCCAATTCACTGAATACAATTCCGACTTCCTTTCGTGCTGTCTTCAGAAGCAGTCTGCCGACAGGCAGCGGGAAGAAAAAGAATCCCGATCCTTTATAGCTGTAATAGTTATACTGTAGGTGTGTGCAGTGCTCTTTCCAATCGGCAATCGTGAAGCGGAGTATTTCCTTTTCCTCATCCAAGATCTCAAAGATAAGGAATCCATGATTCTGGAAGTACTCCATCAGCTCAAGCGCCTGAGCCTTGGAGTGGACTCGAAGGATTCTGGGCAATGCCCCGAGCTTGCAGATCCACTGACCCGGTGCCTCCATATATCGGTCGCCATTGATCACGCGTTCATTGGATCGGAAATTAGCGTAGCTGAAGAGCGCCATGAGACTGAATAGATGGACAGTTCCTTCGTTCCGGAAATCCTTGTGATCATTGAAGTGTCGGAACCACGGCTTATAAACTCTTACCTTCGGAAAGCACACCAACTGTTGTTTTTGTGTGCAGCTCATCTCATACACCTCCTTCCTGACAGAGTTATAAATAGAGTCGATTCCAAGTCCCCTGGTCAGGGGGACACAGGCATTTCAGCCTCGGCCCATGCTTGTGGGTGCGTCGTCCCTCGGTTTGAGGCCTAGCCGGACGAGTGTACCATTATTTTCCCGTGCTGTCGTCGCAATGGAGCTTGACCAAGCCCCTTTCACTTGCTCATAGTGGCTCGAACACGGTGATGTCTTGGAATCGTATTCGGTTTTCAAGGTACAGTGCTGTGGTAACAGGTTGAGAGTCTGCGGTCGGCAAGTCATAAAACACCTCGAATGCACCTCTCGTAATGAATGTAGAAATGGCACCCCTTTTGACCACCCTTCAAAAAAGAAAAATTTCCCCATCGACTAAAATAAGCTGATGAGGTATTATGAAAATGCATTGAAAACAAAAAAAGCACGCACCCACCATTTAAGGTGAATGCGTGCAAATGATAAGTCGGGAGGAAGCTTTGATTTTGGACTAAATCAGCATACTCACTCTATAGAACCGACTGTATGTCTATTATAGGTCAATCCTCGCTGCGGAAGTCGATGGCCGGTGAGACCACCGCGTTGGCAAAGCCGGTGATGGGCACCAGCGTCCCGGCGCCGCCAAAGCGGGCCAGCTTGTTGTACAGGTTCAGCCCCGTCAGCAGGGCGGAGAGAAACACCAGCGTGCAGGAGGTGGCGGTACCGGCGGAGAAGTGGTAGGCGTCAGTGTCACGGCATGGAACGAGCCGGCTCACCACGCAGATGGCCCCGCCCACTACAAAGGCCAGGACCGTATCCTTCAGCAGCGGCGACTTGGGGGCCTTCTGCTTCACATACTGCTGGTATTCCTGCGGCGTCATATTCATTGAAAATCCCCTCCAGGCCATTTTCCCATAGGGTCTCCTGCTTGTTCGGAAACTATACGCACTTGCAAACCTGCGCGGAAGGGAGTACACTGTTGCCCGAAGATTTGTGTGTTTGGAGGAATCCCCATGAGACCCATGCCCGCCCCGCTGGGCCTGTATATCCACATTCCCTTCTGCAAGAGCAAGTGCGTCTACTGCGACTTCTACTCCCTGCCCCGGTCCGAGAGCCGGATGGACGACT